>WNFN01059931.1_pt1 | contig 20498 bp, 18 predicted proteins | sample 5400161 | NCBI WGS metagenome assembly WNFN01 (sample SAMN13153353, study PRJNA577476) | soil metagenome | isolation source: 80 cm saprolite on Douglas fir-dominated hillslope | place: USA:California | collected 2013-09-17 | reverse complement strand
CTTGATCTGCATGAGCGCGCCGGTAACGGTCGTCGAGATCGGAAACTGGCGTTGCGACACCAGGCGATTGGTGCCGCCGGAGTAGGTGTCGGGGCGCTGCGCCAGCAATTGGTAGCGGTGGGTGAGCGGCCCGCGATCGAGCGCGCCGGGCGCCGGATTGGCGGGAAGCGGCGGCGGCACCGATCCCTTGGCGATGTAGACCTCGCGCTTGGGAAAATTCGCGAAGGTCGACGCCGGTACGCCGAAATACTTCGCCAGTACCTCGGGCGGCGTGTGGCCGACCCAATCGGTGATGCTGAACGTGCCGAACTCCGAAAAGTAGCCGTTGTCGAACACCAGCACGAACAGGCAGTCCTCGGAGCCGATGCCCTGGATCGAGTGGCCGAACCCGCGCGGGAAATACCAGACGTCGCCGGCATTGAAGTCGACGATCTGCGACTGGCCTTGCGGGTTGATGGTGGTGACGCGGCATTGGCCCTTGATCACATAGGCCCACTCCGCCGCGTTGGCGTGCCAGTGCAGTTCGCGTAACCCCCCAGGCACGAGCGACATCAACACGCCGGCGATCGCCTGCGACACCGGGAAATCCACGACCGTCGCCTCTTTCGCCCAGCCGCCGTCCCACGATTTGGGCGCAACCGCGCCGAGGCGGAAGCGGAACGACGGCAGCTCGGCGCCGGCAAGCGGTGCCGGGGTCGGCCCGAACGGCGGCTGTCCCTGGCCGAAAGTCTCCGTGCTCGTTGCAGCCGCCACCATGCCGCCGGCCGCGGCCGCGCCCAGCATGTCGCGACGTGAGAATTCGCCCATTCGTAACCTCCTCGGATCAAGCGCCCATGCCGATCGCGCAGACGGGTGTCACAGCTTCCGATTACGAGTCAACCAAGCTCGGCACACGGTTTGCGCCGGCGTATGCTGGAGCAGCACGCGCATCCACCGCCACGAGCTTGGAGGCCCCATGACCGCCATCACCCTCGCGCAGGCCGACAGCCTTATCGACGCCATCCTCACCCGCGGCGCCGAGCTCGATTGCCGGCCGCTCTCGGTGATCGTGGTCGAGCCCGGGTGCAAGGTGAAGGCGTTCAAGAAGGAGGACGGCAGCTCCATGATCCGGTTCGAGATGGCCTACGGGAAGGCCTATGCCGCGCTCGCCATGGGCCGCTCCTCCAAGCTCGTGAAGGTGCGCGCCGAGGAGAAGCCGATCTTCATGCGCTATCTCATCGCTGCGACCGACGAACAGATTTTTCCCGAGGGCGGCGGTTTGCAGATTCGCGACGCCGCGGGCGAAGTCATCGGCGCGGTCGGGGTCACCGGCGATACCGAGGAGCGCGACGAGGAGCTCGCCGCCCACGGCATCCGCGCGATCGGCCTCAAGACCGACGAGGATTGCGCCGCCATCGGCCGCCGTCGCGGGATCCGGCTGACCAACCGATGACAGCAACTTCGAAATTGCGCTAGTGTCCCGATTCCGAAGTTCGCAAGCCCTTGCGGCACGTGCTCTTGCGAACTTCGGAATCAAGGGGACACTAGCAAACTTATGACTCTAGTGTGGTTTTTTGGATTTGAAGTTCCTATGCGAGCTCGCTGCATAATGATAGGAACTTCAAATCCACCACACTAGGATTTCGCGTTCACTACCAAAATCAAAAACTGCGGGAGGTTCGCATGGCCGCTCGTCGAGTAAAATTGGTCGTAATGGCCGCCCTGCTCGCAGCCGCGGCTGCGCCGCTGATGACGTTGCGCGCGGCCCCGGCGCTCGACTACGAGTTCTTCAAGGCGCGCGTGCAGCCGGTCTTCCTGCAAAAGCGCGACGGCCATACCCGCTGCTACGTCTGTCATGCGGAAAGCAACAACGCGTTCCGGCTGGAACGGCTCTCCCCCGGCGCCAGCACCTGGAGCGAGGAGCAGTCGCGCAAGAACTTCGGGATGGCGTCGATCCTGGTGAACCCGGGCGATCCCGAGACTAGCCGGCTGCTGCAGCAACCGTTGGCGCCCGAGGCGGGCGGCAACGTCTTTCACTCCGGCGGCCGTCAGTTCGCGTCCAAGGACGACCCGAACTGGAAAATTCTGGCGGATTGGGTCAACGGGGAGAAGCTGTAGAGCCCGATCTCGTGTCGCAGCGACGCGCGGCCATCGGCCGAGCCACGCTCACGACGGTCGTGCCGGACGGTGGTGGGCACGAAAGGCGATGCCGTTGCGGTCGCGCAGCTCCGTGTCGGACGCGACAGACGGCGCCGGCTCCGCGCACCGCAGTAGTGCCTTGTGGGCCTCCCATTCGCTCGCCGCATCGAGCGTCTCGAGAAACTGCACGTCGCCGGCGGCAAGCAACGCAATGGGGAGGCCGTCGCGGTAGAGCAAGCGGTTGCCCGTTAATGCCGGGAGCCTCGGCCCCGGGGTGAGAATTCCCACGAGGTTGAGCGGGTCGGCGCCGGAGAGCGAGAGCAACGCGCCGGCGGCCGGCTGGCGCCGCACCTCGCGCAACATGCCGATCGCGTCCGGCAGGGCAAATTGCTCGCCGGAGAAGCCGGCGACGAAACGCCCGCCGCGGATATCCCCACGGCTCTCGAGCCTGCGATAGACGCGCAGCAGATCGCGCCAGGGTGGCAGCCAGGCCGCCTCGCGTTCGATGAGCCGCCAGAACACGACGCCGTAGCGGAGCAACAAGGTGCGCGCCACGTGCTCGACGTGCTCGGAGGCCGCTTGCAGCGGCGCGGATTTCGCGGGGCGCGGACGGCGAGCGAGCGCCCACCGACCCGCCTCTTCCATTCCGAACTTCGCGGTGCGCCGGCGGCGACGCCCGCCGGCAAGCGGCCGGCGCTCACCGGATGGCACCAAGAGCGCGCGCAAGCCGCCGAAGCTATCGGAATTCACCAGGCCGAGCGCAACCAGTTCGGCCAGCGCCTCCTCGACCTCGGTGCGCAGCAGGCCGGTGCTTTCCACAAGCTCCTCGAAGAATGAGGCCCCGTGCTGGCGAATGTGATCGACGACCGCCTGCGCGCGGATGCTGGGTTGGACGTGATCCGTTTGCGAGGCCAGCGAGGTCCAATGCGCGGCATGCCGACGCGCCACCAGCGTGATCGGGGTCGTGCGCACGGGGCTCGCCCGGCTTTCCCCGCCGTTACCCGTTCGCGCCGAGCGCGGTCGCAGCCGCATCCACGCCACCTGCCCCGCCAGGCAGCGGTCGTCGAGCCATCTCGGTTCGTAACCGGCGAGCCGCGCCGGCAGGATCTCGCTCTCCCAGGCCGCGGCCGGCGCCTCGAATCCTTCGAGTTGCGCGACCACGGTGTCGACGGCATCCGGCCCCTGCATGCGCGCGTCGGCCGCGACGCGTTGCCAGGTCAGCAGGAAGCGCAGGAAGTCGCGCGCCGCCACGGGCTCGATCTCCGCCCGCAACCGTTTGACCGTGTAGCCGTGAATGCGGGCGAGCAAGCGTCGCTCGCACCATTCCTCGCCCGCTGCCAGCGTGAAGCGCCCGCGCATGGCGAAGCCTTCGGCCTCGAGCGCAGCCAGCGCGGCTGCGATCTCGTTTGGCGCAAGTCCCAGCGCAGCGGTGAGCGCCTCGCGCGTGACCGGCCCGAGGCCTTCGAGGCGGCCGCGCAGGATTTCGACCAAGGCCTCCTCGCGCGAGCAATCCGCGCCGACCGCGCCGGCGGGAGCGGCGATCGCGGGCTCGAGCTTGGCCACGGGCCAAAGCGCGCGGAACTGCGGCAGCCGTTCCGCCGCGATCCACAGCGTCGCGTCGGGCAAATGAAGCCGTGTCGCGCGCTTCGCCCGGGCAAGGTCCGACAACCAATCGCTCCAGCCGGGCCCGGCGCGGGCTTCGTCCATGCCGAGGAATCCGAGCCAGACCAGCGCGTCGTGCAGCTCGTCGGCGTTGGTGGCCTCGGGCCATGCTTCGCCGCGAACGCGAGCGATCGCCTCCGGATCGAGCCGGCCAAGGTCGGACGCCGCCTCCGGCGAGAGCCAGCGCCGGCTCATCACGGCTTGGGTGCGGCGCTCCTCCAGCGGCGCGTCGTCGAGATAGGCGTAGGGCCGCGCCGAGAGCACTTCGAGCGCCAGCGGCGAAGGCTCGGTCAGGTCGCGGGCGACGATGCGGATGTCGCCAGCTTCGATGCGCTCGAGCAGGCGCTCGAGACCGGCGAGGTCCATCGCCTCGTTTAGGCAGTCCGCGATGGTCTGGCGCACCAACGGATGGTCCGGGACTTCGCGCTCGCCGGTGAGATTTTCGGCACAGGCGATCTGGTCGGGAAACACCGCCGCGATCAGATCCTCGGCGCCCATGCGGGCGAGCTGCGGCGCCACCTTCTTGCCGCCGCGGAAGCGCGGCAGCGCCAGCGCCACGCCGATGACCCAGCGCCAGCGCGTGATGAACATCGGCGCATCGAGCAGCGCCTGGATCAGCAGCGGTCTGATGGTGGCGGAGTTGAGGTAGCGCGCGACGTCGGCAAGCTCGAAGCTGTGCGCGGTGGTGAGCGAAAGGACGATATTGTCCTCCGTCGCCGCCGCCTGCAGCTCGAAATTGAATTTGCGGCAAAAGCGTTTGCGCAGCGCCAGTCCCCAGGCGCGGTTGATGCGGCTGCCGTAGGGCGAATGGATGACGAGCTGCATGCCGCCGACCTCGTCGAAGAACCGCTCGAACACGATGGTGTCCTGCGTCGGCAGGCAGTCCAGCGCCGCCTGCGCCGCGGCCAGATATTCGAGGAGTTGCTCGGCCGCGGGCGCGGCGATCCCGACCTCGTCCACGAGCCAGCGCAGGGTGCGCTCGCCCGGCTCGCCGGCGCGCAAGCGCGCGGCGATCTGGGTGCGCAGGCGCGAGACGGCGGCCGACAATTCGTCGCTGCGACCGGGCGCCTCGCCCAGCCAGAACGGAATGGTCGGCGCCATGCCATGCGCGTCCTCGACCCGCACCACGCCGCGTTCGACGCGGATGATGCGATAGCTCTTGTTGCCGAGCTGGAAGATGTCGCCGGCCATGCTCTCGACCGCGAAATCCTCGTTCACGGTGCCGATGAAGTGGTTCTCGGGCTCGAGCAGCACCTGATAATCGGCGTTGTCCGGGATCGTGCCGCCGGACGTCAGGGCGGTGAGCCGCGCCCCGCGCCGGCCGCGCAGCAGATGGTTGACGCCGTCGTAGTGGATCAGCGCGCCGCGGCGGCCGCGGCGGGTGGTGAAGCCTTCCGCCAGCATGCCCACCACCACCTCGAAATCCTCCCGCGGCAGCGCGCGGTAGGGAGAGGCACGGCGCACGAGCGCGTAGAGTTCGTCCTCGTTCCACTCGCGCGCGGCCACTTCGGCGACGATCTGCTGGGCCAGCACGTCGAGCGGCTGGTCCGGGATGGCGAGCCGGTCGAGCTCGCCGCGGCCGACGCTGTCAAGCAGCGCCGCGCACTCCACCAGCTCGTCGCGGGACAGCGGAAACAGCCGGCCCTTGGGCGTGCCGTCGATGGCGTGGCCGGAGCGCCCGACGCGCTGGAGAAGGCTCGCGATCGAGCGCGGCGACCCGAGCTGGCAGACGAGGTCGACCTCGCCGATGTCGATGCCCAGTTCGAGCGAAGCGGTCGCCACCAGCGCCTTGAGCTTGCCGTGCTTGAGCCGCTGCTCGGCATCGAGGCGCTGCTCTTTGGCGAGGCTGCCGTGGTGCGCGGTCACGTGATCGGCGCCGATGCGCTCGGACAGCTGGCGCGTCACCCGCTCCGCCAGCCTGCGGGTGTTGACGAAGATAAGCGTGGTGCGATGCGCCTCGATCAACTCGGCCAGGCGTTGGTAGACCTGCTCCCACACCTCGGCCGACATCACGGCCTCGAGCGGCGACTCCGGAAGTTCGAGGGCGAGGTCGCGCCCACGGCGATGGCCGGTATCGATGATGGTGCAGTCGACGCCGGAAGCGGTGCCCGCGTCCGTCCCCACCAGGAAACGCGCGACCGCCTCGATCGGCTTCTGGGTCGCCGAAAGGCCCACGCGCTGCAGGCGGTCGCCGCAGAGCGCCGCCAGCCGCTCGAGCGAAAGCGCCAAATGGGTGCCGCGCTTATTGGCGGCGACCGCGTGGATCTCGTCGACGATCACCGTGCGGGTCGTCGCCAGCATCGAACGGCCCGACTGCGAGCCGAGCAGGATGTAGAGCGACTCCGGCGTCGTCACCACGATGTGCGGCGGCCGGCGACGCATGCGCTCGCGCTCGCCGGGCGGGGTGTCGCCCGTGCGCACCCAGGTGCGGATGTCCACCTCCGGCAAACCCTGCGCCTTGAGGCGCTCGCGGATGCCGGCAAGCGGCGCTTCCAGGTTGCGCTGGATGTCGTTCGACAGCGCCTTGAGCGGCGAGACGTAGACGATCTGGGTTTCGTCCTTGAGGCCGCCGTCGAGGCCTTGCCGAACCAGGCCATCGATGGCGGCGAGAAAGGCCGCCAGCGTCTTGCCCGACCCGGTTGGGGCGGCGATCAGCACGTGCCGGCCGGCCTGGAAGGCAGGCCACGCCTGTGCCTGTGCCGCCGTGGGCGCGGCAAAGCTGCGCTCAAACCAGGCGGCAACGGCCGGATGAAACAAGGAACCTGGCGTCATGGAGCCGGAATTATGGGGTGGCAGATATGGCGGCGGCGGGACCCAACCGCACCGCGCGCCCCGTCGTCCGCGACATATGGGTTTCTTGCCGGCCGAATCAATCCACGGCGCTCGCCTCCGCGTGCCTGCGCCTGCGGCGGCGCACCCGTAATTCGCGAGCGATTCTCGACCGACCGGACGGCGATCAGTTCGCGACCAGCGTGGTGATCCGCTTGGGCACTTCGCCCACCGGGACGACGGCCTTGACCGTCCTGCTTTCGGTATCGATGGCGGTGACGGATTTGATGGCGGCGTTCGAGATGTAGATCGTCTTGCTGTCGGGCGTGAACGTCACCCAGTTCGGCACCGACGCGATCGCGTCGTGCCCGGGGAGCTTGAGCGCGGGCAGCGCGACCTCGCCGATGAGCTTGAGGTCGGCGAGCGAATAGACGAACACCGCGTTGTTGGGGATGCTGGTGACCCACAGCGTCTTGCCGTCCGGCGCGACGCCGATGCCGTGCGAGGGCGCGGTGGCGCGTCCGGCGTCGGTTTCGAATTCCGCGGTCGTCGCCGGCAGTTTGATCCTCGCCACCTCCTTGCGCGCGGCGAAATCCACCACCGCGAATCCATTGGTGTCCGAGAGCTGCACGAAGATGCGCTTGGTCGAGCCGTCGGGGCCGGCTTCGATCGTCATCGGGCGCACCCCGAGGTCGAACGGCAGCTCCCATATGGGAACCTCGCGCTCGAGATCGATGACGGTCAAAAGCTTGCCCGGGATCGAGCCGGTGATCAGGTGCTTGCCGTCGGGCGTCACGTAGATGTTGTGCAGCCGTCCGTTCACCAGGATGCTCTTGGTCCGCGTCAGCGTCTTGGCGTCGATGACGTCGACGGCGCCGGGGCCGCGCGCGATGCCGACCAAGATGCGATCGCCATTCTTGGTGACCGCGATGTTGTTGGGATGGTTGCTCAGCGGGACTTTCTTGAGCAAGGCGCCGCTCTCGCGGTCGAACACGTCGAGCGTGCTGTCGGCCTCGTTGCTGACATAGACCCGCGAGCCGTCGGGAGAAGGCGCGATCCCATGGGCCGCCTCGATGCCCTTGATCTCCTGCACCACCTTGTTGGTCGCGGGATCGATGACGTGGATGCTGTCGCCGGCGCTGTTGGTGACGTAGATGAAAGCCTGTCCGCCCCACGCCGGGAGCGGCGCGAGCGCCAGCACGAACCACAAATGCCTCAAGATGCGTCGATAGCGGGCCATGGCAATGTCCTCACGGCTGTTTGCGACCGGTAGGTTACGCTCAGCCCGCGGTGAACATCAAGGCAACGCCACCGGCTTCCCCCTGGGACTTCGGCCGCGCCCGCGTGCTATAGGATTATGGTCGGCGAAGGCGAAATCAGGAGTCGAGAATGCCCCGTCACGCCCGCTACCTCCCCCACGGCGTCATCCCGGCCGTGCTGCTGCCCTTCAACGATGACCTTTCGATCGACGAGAAGGGTTTCCGCGGCCATCTGCGCGACGTGGCGGCAACCAAGGGGCTCTCCGCCATCACCATCACGAGCGGCTGCCGCTGGTCAACGGCGTATGGGCGGACGGCAGCATCGAGGCGGCGAGGATCGCCCGCATGGCGGCGGCCGGTGGCCCCTCCGCGCTCCTGATCTTCCCGCCGGCCCCCTTCACCTTGGGGCAATCGCCGGAGATGGCGCTCGCGCACTTCAAGCGCATCGCGGATGCGACCGATCTCCCCCTCATCGTGTTTCAGTATCCGCTCGCCACCGGGCAGGGCTACCCGCGCGACACGCTCCTCAAGATGGTCGACGAGGTGCCGAGCATCCGCGCCATCAAGGACTGGGCGGGGAACGTGCCCCAGCATGAGATGCATATCCGCACCCTGCAGAGCCTGCCGCGGCCGGTGAACGTGCTCACCACCCACAGCGCGTGGCTGCTCAGCTCCCTGGTGCTCGGCTGCAACGGGCTTCTCTCGGGCAGCGGCAGCGTGATTGCGGATCTCCAGGCCCAACTGTTCCAGGCGGTCAAGGCCGACGATCTGGCCGAGGCGCGCCGCCTCAACGACCGCATCTATCCGCTGGCGCGCGTGTTCTACGCCGATCCCTGGGCCGACATGCACAACCGCATGAAGGAGGCGCTGGTGCTGCTCGGCCGGCTGCCGCGGGCGGTGGTGCGGCCGCCGCTGGTCAAGCTCTCTCACGCCGAGGTCGAGCGCATCCGCGCGGCGCTGGTAGAGGCCGACCTCCTCGGCAGGGAGCGGCGTGACGCCGCCTGACCGGCGCTTGATTCGGCCCGCGCTTTCGCAGAGATTGCGCCCGCCGATGAGAACCATGCCATGAGCCGCAGAGAAAACCCCAACGGCAATCGCAGGATTGCGTGGCAGAACGTGCTGACCGTCTTCAGCGCGGCGATCCTGATCGGCGCCGAGGTGTTCGGCGCCGCCTTTGCCGGCGGCTGGGCGGTCGCCAGCTACTTGGATTTGGGGCCTTACGGCGTGCACATCATGCAAGGCATCTTCTTCGCCTGCGGCATCGCCGTCATGGTCGCGTTCATCCGCAACGCCCGGCGCGTAGAGCCGTTCACCACCCGCGGCTGACGGCACTCTCGCCCGCAGCGGCGCTCGCCCGGCGCCTCGACCGACGAGCGCGACGAAAAAAAATCTTGTCAAGTGGGTCGACATCGCTTATGTGCGCAATTGCCCAATTTCGCACGTGCCTGTGGCCGTGTGTCGGTCGGTGGGCATCCGGACAAGAGGCCGGACAGCCGCCCGGAGCAAGATCGCAGACTGAGTACTGCCTTAAAGCAACGACGGACCGGGCTTCCTTGGTCTCTGCCGGCCTTCCACCGCCGGCGTGGCTACCGAAGAGGCTTGTTCATCATTGCCGGCCGTGCGGAGTGGGATCTCCCCATTCCAATCCAAGGCAGCACAGCGGGTCGAGAGCCCACGTTCGCCAGTGCGTCCCCATCGCGCACCAGGCGAGCAAGTTCACAACCCGCATCACCGGGCGGTTCGCCGCCTGCCAGCCCTGGGGAGAGCGCTCAATGACCGCGCGCATCCGCCAATTCCTGCGTAAGCGGGCCGAGGACGGCCCCTGCCTCGTCGTCGATCTCGACGTCGTGCGCGAAAACTATCTGGCCTTCGCCAAGGCGCTGCCGGATACGAAGGTGTTCTATGCCGTGAAGGCCAACCCGGCGCCCGAGGTGCTCTCGCTCCTCGCCGCGCTCGGGTCGAGCTTCGACGCCGCCTCGGTCGCCGAGATCGAGATGGTGCTCGCAGCCGGCGCACCGGCGGAGCGCATCTCCTTCGGCAACACCATCAAGAAGGAGCGCGACGTGGCGCGCGCCTATGCGCTCGGCGTGCGCCTTTATGCCGTCGACTGCACCGCCGAGGTGGACAAGATCGCCCGCGCCGCTCCTGGCACGCGCGTGTTTTGCCGCATCCTCTCCGACTGCGTCGGGGCGGAATGGCCGTTGTCGCGCAAGTTCGGCTGCGAGCCGGCCATGGCGGCCGACGTGCTGGAGCACGCCCATCGCCTCGGCCTCGAAGCCTATGGCGTCTCCTTCCACGTCGGATCGCAGCAGCGCAATCCGCATGCCTGGGACCGGGCGCTCGCCTCGGCGGCGGCCGTGTTCCGCGAATGCGGCGAGCGCGGCCTCAACCTGACCATGGTCAATCTCGGGGGCGGATTCCCGACCAAGTATCTCAAGAACGTGCCGACGGTGAAGACCTACGGCTCGTCGATCTTCCGCGCCTTGCGCCGGCATTTCGGCAACCGCATCCCGGAGACGATCATCGAGCCCGGCCGCGGCATGGTCGGCAATGCCGGCGTCATCGAGGCGGAGGTCGTGCTCGTCTCCAAGAAGAGCGAGAACGACGACGTGCGCTGGGTCTATCTCGACATCGGCAAGTTCGGCGGCCTCGCCGAGACCATGGACGAATCGATCCGTTATCCGATCCGCACCCCGCGCGACGGCGAGGAGCTGGCGCCCTGCGTGCTGGCGGGGCCGACCTGCGATTCGGCCGACGTGATGTACGAGCGCGAGCCCTACGCCTTGCCGATCAGTCTCGAGATCGGCGACAAGGTGCTGATCGAGGGCACCGGCGCGTACACCGCGACCTACTCGTCGGTGGCCTTCAACGGCTTCAGGCCGCTGAAGACGTACCACATCTAGCGGGCGGACGGAGATCTGAGATGGTTACCGTCCGTAAGGAACGGCCGGCCGAGGCTGCAGCGCGTGACGCGCTGCTCGACCTCGCCTACGGCCCGGCCCGGTTCACGAAGGCGTCGGAGCGCTTGCGCGAAGGGCGTCGAGCGGAATTGGCGCTGGTTGCCGCCGAGGGCCGCCGCATCGTCGGTACGGTGCGGCTCTGGCAGGTGTCGGCCGGTCCTGACCGGCCGGCGCTGCTGCTCGGCCCGCTCGCGGTCGCGCCCGACCGCCGCAGGCGCGGCATCGGCTCGACGCTGATGCACCACGCGCTGCGCGAGGCCGCCCGTCTCCGCCATGACGCCGTGCTGCTGGTCGGCGACGCGCCCTATTACTCGCGGTTTGGCTTCTCCAGCGAGAAGACCAGCGCGCTGTGGCTGCCCGGGCCGTACGAGCGGCACCGGCTGCTTGGGTGCGAGCTCAAGCCCGGCGCACTCGACGGCGCCCGCGGGCTGATCAGCGCCCGAAGTCCGCTCGAGCAACGGCCCGATCTTGCCACCCTGGTTGCGGGCCTCGTCGACAGCGACAACAGCGTCGCGCCGCGCGCGGCGTGATCCCTGTCACCTCTTGCTGAGGAGTAACGGACGTGAACGCTACCACCCCCTCGACCGAAAGCGGGCCGCTTCATGCCCGTTTCGACGGCCCGATCGTGATGATCGGGTTCGGCTCCATCGGCAAGGGCACCTTGCCGCTGATCGAGCGGCACATCGCCTTCGACCGCTCGAAGTTCGTCGTCATCGCGCCGGACGACAGCGACCGCCGCCTGCTCGACGAGCGGCAGATCCGGTTCATTCATCGCGCGCTGACGAAGGAGAATTATCGCGACATCCTCACCCCGCTGCTGACCGCGGGGCCAGGGCGCGGCATGGTCGTCAACCTCTCGGTCGACACCTCCTCGGTCGACCTGATGGAGTTCTGCAAGGACCTCGATACGTTCTACATCGACACGGTGGTCGAGCCGTGGCCCGGCCTCTACACCGACCGCAATCGCTCGATCTCGGAGCGCTCGAACTACGCGCTGCGGGAAAGCGTGCTCGACCTGCGCCGGCGGCGTCCCGGCGGCGTCACCGCGGTGAGCTGCTGCGGCGCCAATCCCGGCATGGTCTCCTGGATGGTGAAGCAGGCGCTGGTCGACATCGCCGGCGAACTCAAGCTCGACTTCGTCGAGCCGCAGACGCGCGAGGACTGGGGACGCCTGATGCAGCGCACCGGCGTCAAGGGCATCCACATTGCCGAGCGCGATACCCAGCGCGCCCGCGATCCCAAGCCGCGCGGAAAGTTCGTCAACACCTGGTCGGTCGAAGGCTTTCTCTCGGAAGGCCTGCAGCCGTCGGAGCTCGGCTGGGGCACGCACGAAAAGACGCTGCCGCCGGGGGCGGCACGCCACAGCTTCGGATGCGGCGCGGCGATCTACCTCACGCGCCCGGGCGCCAGCACGCGGGTGCGCTCGTGGACGCCCACGGCGCGGGCGCAGCACGGCTTCATGATCACCCACAACGAGTCGATCTCGATCGCCGACTACTTCACGCTGCGGGAGAACGGCAAGGTGGTCTACCGGCCGACCTGCCACTACGCCTATCACCCCTGCGACGACGCCGTGTTGTCGCTGCACGAGTTGGCGGGCGCGCAGTGGAAGCCGCAGCAGACCTGGCACATCCTGTCCGAGGACGACATCGTCGACGGCATCGACGAGCTCGGCGTGCTGCTCTACGGCCACGCCAAGAACGCCTATTGGTATGGTTCGCAGCTCTCGATCGAGGAAACCCGGCGGCTCGCCCCCTACCAGAACGCGACCGGCCTGCAGGTGACGTCGGCCGTGCTCGCCGGCATGGTGTGGATGCTGGAGAATCCCGAGCGCGGCATCGTCGAGGTGGATGAAATGGATTTCCGTCGTTGCCTCGACCTGCAGCGGCCTTATCTTGGTCCGGTGATCGGGTGCTACACCGACTGGACGCCGCTCGTCGACCGCAGCGAGCTGTTTCCGGAAACCCTCGACACCAGCGATCCCTGGCAGTTCAGCAACGTGTTGGTGAACTAGCGACATCTTGATCCGCGGTCGTTCCGGGACGCGGGATTCGCGAACCGGAATGACCACGGGGGGGCTGGGGCTAATCGCTCGAAAAGTCGCTCTCGCCAACCCGCTCGGGCGCAGCGGCGGGTTCCCACGCGCGTCGAAATTCCGCGAAATCACCACAGTCTCGCGCCATGCCATGGACCATCCCCGATGGGGTGGATTGGGTCAAAAAAATCGCAGGCACAAGATCGCAAGTGTTGTGATGGGGAGTGTTGTGATGGGGAGCGTTGTGATGGGGGCGTCCTTGCCAAGATCGATCATCATCGGTGCCCTCGTTCTCGTGGGCGCCACGGGCTTGCCCGTTCGCGCCGCCGAGCCGACGGCCGCCGGCTTATGGGAGCAAGTCGACGATAATAGCGGCAAGCCCGAGAGCTGGTTCAAGATCACGGAGCGCAACGGCGTCTACGTGGGCAACCTCGTCAAAATCTTCTTCAAGCCCGGCGAAGACGAGAATTGGGTTTGCGACCGGTGCGAAGGCGCGGAGAAGGGCGCGCCAGTGCTGGGCCTAGCGTTGATCAAGGGGATGCGCCGCAACGGAGATTCGTACGAAAACGGGACGATCATGGACCCGCGCGACGGCTCGGTCTATCGCGCGCTGATGCGCCTCAGTCCCGACGGCAACAAGCTCGAAGTGCGCGGCTACCTCGGCTTCTCGCTGTTCGGCCGCAGCCAGACATGGAACCGGCTGCCCGACAATGCGCTCAGCTCCCAGGGCGCGCGCCCGGCACCGAAGGGCGCGGGCGCGGCGCAGAAGAAATAGCCGCTTCACGCGTCGGTCACCCGAGATCGATGACGCCGGCCTCGCCGTCCTCGGCGCCGACGGCGAGCGCCGCGCCGGTCGCGCTCCAGGCGAGCGCGGTAATCGGCGCGCCGGCTCCCTTGCGCGCCAAAACCTCGGCGCCGTCCTCGATGCGCACGAGCAGAACGAGGCCGTCGGTATAGCCGACCGCCACTGCTTCCTGCTTCGGGTGGCAGGCGACGACCTCGACCTGCACCTCCGCCGGCGCGAGAATGCGCGGCGCCTTGCCCATCGGGCCGTCCTTGCCTTGGAACGGCCACAGGATGAGTTGGGTCGAGCCCGAGGTCGCGAGCCACTTGCCGCCAACGCTCCAGTCGAGCGAGCGCACGCGCGCGCCGTAGCCCGACATGCGCATGTCCTTGCGGTCGGCAAGCCGCCAGCCGTGCAACGTCGGCTCCTGCATGGACGTGATGACGAACCGCCCGTCCGGGCTCACCGCCACGTCGAGATGGGAGCCCTTCCATTGCAATCGCTCCGGCTCGCTCTGCGCGTTCGCAAACCAGAGCGTGAGGCCGTTGTAGTGGGCGACGGCGAGACGCAGGCCTTTCGGCGCGAAGGCCAGCCCCCCGACGGTCGACGGCACCTCGAGCGTGCGCTCCGAGCCCTTGGCGGTGCGCACGCACGCCTCCCGACCCGCCGACCACGCGAGCGCGCCGGCGGGGCCCACCGCCACGTGGTCGATCCAACGCTGCTTGGCATCGGCGGCGAGAATGGTGCTTTCCCCCTCGGCGTCGGTCGCCACCACCTTGCCGTCGTCGCCGCCGGTCAAGATACGCTTCGCATCAGCGGCCGTGGCGAGGATGGCGCCGTCGTGCACGGAGACGTTGCGCGCCTCGCCCGCGCGCGGCACCAAGACGATCGCTCCCTCGCCGAGCACGAAGGCCGCGGTTTCCCTGAGAAAATGCGCGGCCACCACCGGTGCGCCGGTCTTGACCGGCCGCGTGCGCTCGACGACGGACGGGGTGTTGGCGCGGCTATCGGTCATGCGCTTGCTCCGCCCTCATCGCGACGAGGGCGCATGCAAGGTGCGTGGCCTGCGCAAGCTCAACGCGGCACCATCACTCACGCCGCGCAGCCGGCAAAGCCTTCCCTGATCTTGTCCATGGGCAGCTTGCGGCCGATGAAGACGATGCGGCTTTCGCGTTTCTCGCCCGGCTGCCAGGGGCGTTGGTGGTCGCCGTCGAGAATCATGTGCACGCCCTGAAACACGAAGCGCTGGTCGTCGTCCTTGAACGACAGGATACCCTTGCAGCGCAAAATGCTCGGCCCCTCGATCTGCACGAGCTCCTGCACCCAAGGAAAGAACTTGTCGGGGTCGAGCGGCCGGTCGGTCTTGAGCGAGACCGATTGCATCTCTTCGTCGTGATAGTGTTTCAAACCGCCGTCGTGATGGTGCGCATGACCATGCCCATGCTCATGATCATGGGCGTGATCATGGTCGTGGTCGTGGTGATGGTGACCGTCGCCGCCGAGGAATTCCGGCTCGATCTCCATGATGCGGTCGAGGTCGAAGGCATTGCGCCCGAGCACCTCCGGCAGGGCAATCCTGCAGCGCTCGGTCTTGTGCAGCTTGGCGTACGGATTGATGCCGCGGATGCGCGCCTCCACCTCGCTGAGCGCGTCGGGTTCGACCAAATCGGTCTTGTTGAGCAAGATGACGTCGGCGAACGCGATCTGGTTCTTCGCCTCCGGCGCGTCCTTGAGGCGGTCCTGCAGCCATCTGGCGTCGGCGACCGTGACCACCGCGTCGAGCTTGGCCTTGCGGCCGACATTGTCGTCCATGAAGAAGGTCTGCGCCACCGGCGCGGGGTCCGCGAGCCCAGTGGTCTCGACGATGATGGCGTCGAACTTGCCCTTCCTGCGCATCAGCCCGTCGATGATGCGCACGAGGTCGCCGCGCACGGTGCAGCAAATGCAGCCGTTGTTCATCTCGAATATTTCTTCGTCGGCGCCGACGACGAGGTCGTTGTCGATGCCGATCTCACCGAATTCGTTGACGATGACGGCGTACTTCTGCCCGTGCGGCTCCGACAGGATGCGGTTGAGCAGCGTGGTCTTGCCGGCGCCGAGATAGCCGGTGAGCACGGTGACGGGGACCTTGTCGGGGTGGGCAAAGGCGCAGAACCTTTATTCCCCGCAAATGCATTTGCGTGCGCGCCTCTGCCCACGCGATTACCCTGGCGGGCAAAATTCGCCCGTGCTGCACGATGACCGCGTGGGCAATGGCGAACGCCGTTGCCCACCCTACGATTGTTGCTAATGCTGCTTAGGGCTAGCTCACCAGCGCCGATGCGAGCTGCCGCAGGTTGTGGCGGATGAGGTCGATGTAGGTGGTGGCGTCGCCTTTGTCGTCGGTCAGCGCGTCGGAATAGAGCGTGCCGCCGACCTTGGCGCCGGTTTCGCGCGCGATCTGCTCGACCAGGCGCGGGTCGGTCACGTTTTCCAGGAACACCGCCGCCACCTTCTGCTTCCTGACCTGCGCGATGATCGCGGCGACATCCTTGGCCGATGCCTCGGCTTCGGTCGACACCCCCTGCGGCGCGGTGAAGCTCACGCCATACGCATCCTGGAAATAGCCGAAGGCGCTGTGGCTGGTGATGACGCGGCGGCGATCGGCGGGAATTTTGGCGACCACCTCGCGCACGTCGCGCTCGAGTGCGTCGAGCTTGGCGAGGTAGGCCGCGGCATTGGCGAGGTAGGCGTCCTTGCCGGCGGGATCGGCGGCAATGAGCGCGTCGCGGATATTGGCGACGTAGATTTTCGCGTTGGCGACCGACTGCCAGGCGTGCGGGTCCGCCCGTCCATGGTCGTGATCATGTCCGTGCTCGCCGGCGCGCTCGAGCGGCTTGATGCCCTTGGTCGCGACCACGATCGGCGCCTTGGTGCCCGATGCCTTGACCAGCCGCTCGAGCCAGCCTTCGAAGCCCAGCCCGTTGACGAATACGAGCTTGGCATCGGCAACCTTCTTGGCGTCGCCGGGCGAGGGCGCGTAGACGTGGGCATTGCCGTTGGGGCCGACCAACGTTGCGACCTCGACGCGGTCGCCGCCGACGTTCTTCACGAAGTCGCCGAGGATCGAGAAGCTGGCAATGACGTTGAGCCGATCCTGAGCGCGCGCGGAAGCGGCAACAAAGAGCGCGGCGAGCGCGGTCGCAGCAAGCGCCTCTCGTCGGGTCAGCATCGTATCCTCCTTTACGGTTTGGGCCTCATCGTCATGCCTCGAGGTGGCGGCCGGGGAAGAGCTGGCGCACCAGGCCGCCGACGCGGCCGAACAGCAACGAGGTCAGGTAGAGCGCGCCGGCGACCAGAATGATCGCCGGACCGGACGCTACCCCGAAGTGGAACGAGACGAGCAAGCCGGCGTAGCTCGCGACCACGCCGCTCGCGGTGGCGATCAGGATCATCAGCGTGGTGTCGCGGGCCCAGAAGCGTCCGATCGCCGCCGGCAACATCATGATGCCGACCGCGAGCAAGGTGCCGAGCGCGTGGAAGCCGCTCACCAGGTTGACGACCACGAGCACGAGGAACGCCAGGTGCGCGGGGCCGCCGGCGGAGCTGACCGTGCGCATGAAGCCGGGATCGACGCATTCGATCACCAGCGGCCGGTAGATCACGGCCAGCGCGATCAAGGTGATGGTGGCGTTGGCGGCGATCAGCAACAGCGTCTGATCATCAAGCGCGAGCACGTTGCCGAACAGCACGTGCAATAGGTCGATGTTGGTTCCCTTCAGCGAGATGATCGTGACGCCGACCGCGAGCGAAAGCAGATAGAAGGTCGCGAGCGCGGCGTCTTCCTTGAGCTCGGTCGTGCGGGCGACCAGACCCGTCAGCAAGGCGACCACGAAACCGGCGATGAGCCCGCCCGCGGTCATGGCGAACAGGTTGAGGCCGGACAGCAAGAATCCGACCGCGGCGCCGGGCAGGATGGCATGGGCCATGGCGTCGCCGACAAGCGACATGCGACGCAGCATCAAGAACACGCCGATGGGGCCGGCGCCGAGTGCCAGCGCCAGCGCGCCCGCGAGCGCCCGCCGCATGAACTCGAACTCGGTGAAGGGAGCGATGAAGATGTCGTTGAGCATCGACACGGACGTCCGCCTCGCTTTCCGTCAGTCCTGTGTCGCGACGCCACGTTCGCGCTCGGGATGGCCAGCGCGCGCGACCTCGCCGCTGCGCGGCGACACGGGGGCTTGCTCGTCGGCGCACAGCGGAGCCGCCTGGTCGAAGGCCTCGCACATGCGGCGCGCGGTGAGCAGGTTTTCCGGCGTCAGCACGCTCGCGGTGCGCCCCCAGGCGACCGGCTCGCGCGCCAAGAGCAGCGTCTCCGGGAAATTCGCGCGCACGAAATCGAGGTCGTGCATGGCGGTGAGCACGGTGCGGCGCTCGCCGTGCCAGCGCCGCACCAAGTCGAACAGGTCGGCCGAGGTCTTGGCGTCCACCGCGTTGAACGGCTCGTCGAGCACGATCACGCGGGCGTCTTGCAACAGCAGGCGCGCGAACAGCATGCGCTGCATCTGGCCGCCCGACAGCGTCGAAATCCCGCGATCCTCGAAGCCGGTGAGGCCGACGGCGGCGATCGCCTTCTCGATCGAGGCCCGCGCGGCGCGGTCGATACCGCCGAAGGAACCGGTGCGCCGCCACAGGCCCATCGCCACCATATCGTAGACGTTGATCGGAAAGGTGCGGTCGATCTCGGCGGCCTGCGGCAGGTAGGCGATGTTTTGCGGGTTGAGATCGCTGCGCTCGATGCGGCCCGCCAGCGGCTTGAGCACGCCGACGATGCCCTTGAACAGCGTCGATTTGCCCGCTCCGTTCGGACCGACGACCGCGACCAGCGCGCCGCTCTCGACCGCGCCGTCGAGGTGGTGCACCGCCGGGTGGCGGTCATAGCCGAGCGTGAGGTTGCGGAATTGCAGCGCGGCGGTCATCGACTCAGATCTTCATCGCCCAGATGACGGCGCCCCACAGCAGCGCGATCAGCGCGGCGGCGATGGCGAGCCGGTGCAGTACCGACATGCGCAGGATCGACGGCGAGATCGAGGCCGGCGGGTGGCCTTGCCCGGGATGATGGTGGTGGTGCGGATTAGGAACGTGCGTGGGCATGATCTCTCGCGCAAATCGATCGCGGCGCATATGTTACAATGTAACATCGACGCCCGTCCAGCCCATGGCGCGGTATGCGCGTAGCGGCTACGATCGCCCGCGTCTCGATCACGTCCTCGGAAAGCGACCCATGAGCGAGCAAAGGCCCCGCGTGGTGGCGGTGGGCGAAGCTTTGATCGAATTCGTCCGCGGCGGGGACGGCCGTTTCGGCATCGGCTGCGCCGGCGATAGCTTCAACGTGGCGGTCTATCTCGCCCGCGCCGGCATCGACGCTGCGTTTGCGACCGCGCTCGGGGACGATCCCTATTCGGACGCGATCCTGGCGCTCGCCGCCGCGGAGGGCGTCGCCAGCGACCTCGTTCTGCGCACGCGCGGCCGCCTCCCCGGCCTCGCCGTGGTCGATGCCGACACCGCCGGCACGCGCCGACGCTACGACTGGGGCGCCGACGCACCGGCGCGCGACCTGTTCGAACTGCCTGACTGGGGACGCGTGGCCGAAGGCTTGACCAAAGCAAAGCTCGTCTACTTTTCCGGCATCACGCTTTCGCTCTATTCCAACACCGGGCTCGGCCGCTTCCTCGCCCTCATCGAGATGGTGCGCCAGCAAGGCGTGAAGGTCGCCTTCGACGGAAATTTCCGCCCGCGCGGCTGGCGCGGAGATTTATCGCGCACGCGCGCCGTGTTCATGGAAGCGTTGAAGCGCATCGACATGGCGTTGCCGGCTTATGACGACGAAGCGGTGTTGTGGGGCGACCCGAGCCCGGAGGCGACCGTGGAGCGGCTGCAAGCCTTCGGCATCGCCGAGATCGTGGTGAAGAACGGGCCCAACAGCGCGCTAGTGGCAAGCGGCGGGCGCAACGAATTCATTCCCGTCCCGGAGGTGGTGGTTCCGGTCGACACCACCGCGGCCGGCGACAGCTTCAACGCCGCCTACATCGCCGCGCGCATGGCCGGCACGGGACCGGCCGAGGCGGCGGCCGCCGCGCACCGGCTGGCGGCGCAGGTCATCCGCCATCGCGGCGCGCTGATGCCGCGGGCAGCGGCGGCGGTGCATTGACGGACGAATGACCTCCCACTAGCGTTCGACGGTGATGGGGATGGAGTCCCCCGAAACCGCCTGCGATGGCTAATGACTCCTATCGCGATAGACGCGGTGGGAGTTCGTGCGTGACCCGCCGCAAGGCGGGTTTTTGTTGTCGTGCCCGCCGTAGGAGAAAGAAGCAAAGCATGGGTTTTTTGATCGTATTCCTGGGCGGCGGCGTGGGCGCCGCTCTCCGGCACGGCGTCAACCTCACGGTCGCGCGCGTGCTTGGTGTCGGGTTCAACTATGCCACGCTGTTCGAGAACGTGAGCGGTTCTTTGGTGATGGGTTTGCTCGTCGGCTATTTCACTTTCAAAGGCACCATCCCGCAGCACTGGCGCCTGTTCCTGACCACCGGCATCCTCGGCGGCTACACCACCTTTTCGGCGTTCTCGCTCGATACCATGCTGCTCTACGAGCGCGGCGAACTGGGGCTTGCGACGCTTTACGTCATCGCTTCGGTCGCGCTGTCGATCGGCGGCCTGGCGGCCGGGCTCGCGCTCGTGCGCCACTTCGTCTGACACTTTCCCTTCGTGCGCCGCCTCGGCGGGCGAAATCGCGTCGCGCCGCGCTGGCCGGCCGCGGCGAGCCCACTTTACGCCGCAAGCTGTTGCTCGATAGGCTCGCTCCACCGGCGCACGCATGGAGGCGCGACATGGGCATCACTCAGCGCTTCGCGATCTTGTCGATCTGTCTC
>WNFN01215343.1_pt1 | contig 20517 bp, 17 predicted proteins | sample 5400161 | NCBI WGS metagenome assembly WNFN01 (sample SAMN13153353, study PRJNA577476) | soil metagenome | isolation source: 80 cm saprolite on Douglas fir-dominated hillslope | place: USA:California | collected 2013-09-17 | reverse complement strand
GGCGATGCGCTCCATCGTGAGCAGGCCGTCGCCGGGCGGCGAGCCGCCGAAGCCGCGGCAATCGAAGCGCAGCACCTGGAAGGAGCCGGAGAGCGCGCGCGCCTGGTCGTCCCACATGGCAAGCCCGAGGGGGAACGCGTGGAGGAGCAGGAGGACGGGCCCGCTCCCGCGCACGTCGTACGCGAGCTCCGCCCCGCGGATCCTGGCTTTCATACCCCCTCCCTGCGCGCCGCGCGGGCCGCGGCCAGCCGCTCCTCGACGACGCGATCCGCGATGCGGTGGGGCGGCGCCCCTTCCGTCTGCGCGCGCCTCCAGACCTCGCCGAGCGTGTCCCCGATGCCCCGCACACGCGCGGTCACCCCGCGCTCGTCCAGCGCGCCCGTCTCGAAGAGCACGCTGAGCAGGCCGCCGGCGTTCACGACGTAGTCGGGCGCGTACAGGATCCCGCGCGCGTGCAGCGCTTCGCCCGCGCCGTCGTCGGCGAACTGCTCGTTGGCGGCGCCGACCACCGCCCGGCAGCGCAGCCGGCGGATCGTCGCCTCCTCGAGCACGCCGCCGGCGGCGTTGGGGGAGAAGACGTCCGCCTCGACGTCATAGATGGCTTCGGGCGTGACCGCGGCCGCACCCCACACGCTCACCGCGTGGCCGACGCGCGCGGCCGCGATGTCGGCGACGGTGAGCCGCGCGCCCGCCTCCGCCAGCTGGCGCGCCAGCCGTCTCCCCACCTCGCCCAGCCCCTGGATCGCGACGTGCAGGCCGCGCAGCGGGCGATCGAGGACCTGCGCCGTTCTCTCGATCGAGGCGAACACGCCCAGCGCGGCCAGGTCCGCGGAATCGATGCGCGCCCCCGCCGCCGTGTGCGTGGCGTAGCGCGTCACGCGGGACATGACCTTGATGTCGCGCTCGTCCAGGCCCATGTCGGTGCCGGTGTGGAAACGTCCGCCGAGCCGCTCGACCACCCGCGCGTACGCGGTCAGCCGCGACTCCGTCTTGTCGCGCGCGGGATCGCCCACGATGACGGCCTTGCCCCCGCCGTAGCGCATCTCCGCCATCGCGCACTTGTAGGTCATGGCCTTGGCCAGCCGCAGGGCGTCGAGGAGGGCGTCGTCCTCCGACGGATAGACCCGCATGCGCGTGCCGCCGATGGCCGGGCCGAGGGTCGTGTCGTGCAGCGCGATGATGGCGCGCAGCCCCGACCGGGCGTCACGCACCCAGACGATCTCCTCGTGTCCCCAGCGCTCGGCGTAGGCGAAGGCCTTCATGGAGTCGCGGGCTTCATCCAGCGGTCGAGCCAGCCGATCACCTCCCGGTACCAGCGCACGGAGTTGGCGGGCTGCAGCACCCAGTGGCCCTCGTCCGGGAACACGAGCAGCCGGGAGGGGACGCCGGCGCGTTGCAGCGCGGTGAACATGCCCAGACCCTGCTCGATCGGCACCCGATAGTCCAGCTCGCCGTGCACGACGAGCATGGGCGTCTTGAAGTCCTGGACGAAGTTGCTCGGGCTCCAGCGCTCGTACATCTCGCGGCTGGCCCAATAGGGTCCACGGAATTCCCATTCCGGGAACCACAGCTCCTCGGTCGCGCCGTACATCGATCGGAGATCGAAGACGCCGTCGTGGGACACGAGCACACGGTAGCGATCGGTGTGGCCGGCGATCCAATCGACCATGTATCCGCCGTAGGAGGCGCCCGCGGCCGCGGTGCGTCCCTTCTCGACATAGGGCAACGCCTCCGCGAAGTCGGTGCCCTTCAGGACGTCCTCGTAGGCGCGCCCGCCCCAGTCTCCGCTCACGTCCTCGACGAACTCCTGGCCCCAGCCGATGGAGCCGCGCGGGTTCGGCATGAAGACGACGTACCCGGCGGCCGCGAAGACCTGCGGGTTCCAGCGGTAGCTCCAGCTCTCGCCCCATTCGCCCTGCGGGCCGCCATGGATGAGGACGAGCAGGGGATAGCGGCGCGTGGGATCGAAGGCGGCCGGCTTCACCACCCAGGCCTGCACGGTCTTGCCCGCCGCCCCCGTGTAGCGGACGCTCTCGCCGGGGAGGAGCCGGAACGGCTCGAGGACGGAATCGTTGGCGTGTGTGACGGCGGCGGGCGCCGCTCCGTCCGTCGAGACGCGAACGATCTCGGCGGGATGGGTGAGGGCGGCCGCGGTCGCGAACAGCGTGCGTCCGTCGGGGGCGGCGCGCAGGTCGCCGAAGCTGACCCCTCCCACGACGGTGCGCACGGGCCCGCCCGCGGCCGGCACCGCGAAGATGGGGACGCGCGCGTCGTCCTCCGCCGTGAAGTACAGGGTGCGCGAATCGGGCGACCAGGCAATGTCGCCGACCTGGCGGTCGAAGGGCTCGGTCAGGTTGCGCACGGCGCGCGTGGCCCGGTCGTAGACCATCAGGCGCCAGCGATCCGCCTCGTATCCTTCGCGCATCTGGGCCCGGAACGCGATGCTCGCGCCGTTCGGGCTGTAGCGCGGCTCGCCGTCGTAGCCGGGATTGCCCGCGACCTTCGTCGGCGCCCCGCCCGTGACGGGGACGACGTAGAGCTCGCCGTTGGTGGAGACGGCCTCGACGGGCGCGTCCTTGCGCACGAACGCGATTTCCTTGCCGTCGGGCGTGACGTCGTAGTCGTCGGGGCCGCCGACGGTGAAGGGCGGGACGTCGGTCGTGCCGGGCGTGAGGTCGCGGGCCTGACCGCTGGCGAGGTCCACCACGTGCAGGTGGGTGCGGCGGCGGTCCTCCCAGTGATCCCAGTGGCGCATGAGGAGGCCGTCGTACACGCGCGTCTGCGCTCCCGGCTTCGTTTCTTCCTCGAGGTGACCCCGGTTGCAGGCGGCGTCGTAGGCCCCGCCCGCCGCCGCCGCACATTCGGGATAGACGTCGGACGTGACCAGCAGCGTCCGATCGTCGACCCAGAGCACGCCCCCCGCTTCCGTGGGAAGCGACGTCACCTTGCGGGGCGCGCCTCCCGCGACGTCCACCACCCACACCTGCGCGCCGCCGTCGCGCGTGGAGACGAAGGCGAGACGTCGCCCGTCGGGGCTCCAGCGCGGGCGCGAGTCCGATTTCGGGTCGTCGGTGATCCGGCGCGGGGCGCCGCCCGCGGCCGGGACCACCCAGATGTCGGTGTTGCGCGCCCAGGTGGTGGTGTCCACCTGCGTGGCCTGGTAGGCCACGGACTTTCCATCCGGCGAGACCTGCGGGTCCGCGATCCGCTGCAGGCGCATCATCTCGGCCGCGGTGAACGGAGGCGGGGAAGGGGCGGCGAGCAGGGAGAGGAACAGGATGGACAGAGTCATCGAGAGACCTCCCGCCCCATCATAGGCGAGGCTCAGGGCCGGGCTTGAAAGCGACGGCGTGCCCGGCGCACCATAGCTCAAACGCGGGAGGCGACCGGTGGCGCGCCTGACCAGCTTCGAAGAGTTCTGGCCGTTCTACGTCTCGCAGCACAGCCGGGCCAGCACGCGCGCCTTGCATTTCGCGGGCACGACCATGGCGCTGGGCAGCCTGGCCACGGGCGCGCTGGTGGCGCCGTGGTGCGCCCTGGCCCTGCCCGTGGTGAGCTACGGCCCGGCCTGGATCGGCCATTTCTTCTTCGAGAAGAACAAGCCGGCGACGTTCACCTACCCTCTCTGGTCGCTGCGCGGGGACATGCGGATGTACCGGTTGATGCTGACCGGGCGCATGGCGCCCGAATTGGAACGCGCCCTCCAGGCCTATCCTCCGCACGCCTGAGCGGGCGGATACAATCGCCGCCGATGGGACGCGGCGCCGTCTCCCTGCGCGGGGTGTCCAAATCGTTCGGGACGGTGGCCGCCGTGCGCGACGTGTCAATGGAAGTGGCGCCGGGCGAGTTCCTGACCCTGCTCGGGCCTTCCGGCTGCGGCAAGACCACGCTCCTGCGCATGATCGCGGGCCTCGAATCGCCGGAAAGCGGCCGCATCCTCTTGTCCCAGCGCGACGTCACCGACGACCCCCCGCACCGGCGGCCGGTCAACACCGTCTTCCAGCACTACGCGCTGTTCCCGCATCGCACGGTGGCGGGGAACGTGGCCTTCGGCCTGGAGATGGCGGGCCGCGCGCGGGCGGACATCCTCGCCCTGGTCGAGCGCGCGCTGGAGATGGTGCGCCTTCAGGGGATGGGCGCGCGCCGCGTGGACCAGCTCTCGGGCGGCCAGCGCCAGCGGGTGGCCCTGGCGCGCGCGGTCGTGCTCGAGCCGGAGGTGCTCCTCCTCGACGAGCCCATGTCCGCCCTCGACCGCAAGCTGCGCGAGGAGATGCGCGCGGAGGTGAAGTCGCTGCATCGCCGCCTCCGCACCACCTTCGTCTTCGTGACCCACGACCAGGAAGAGGCGCTCGCCCTGAGCGACCGCGTCGTCGTGATGAACGACGGCGTGATCGAGCAGATGGGCTCGCCCGCGGAGATCTACGACGTCCCGCGCACGCGCTTCGTGGCGGAGTTCCTGGCCGTGCGCAACATCCTGCCCGGGGAGGTGCAGTCGGCGGATGGCGGCGCCACCATCGTCCGCACCGAGAACGGCCTGACGCTCAGGTCGAGGGCGGCGGGATTCGTGGCCGGAGAGCGCGTGTGGGTGGGCGTGCGGCCGGAACGCATGAGCCTCGACGGGGCCGGCGAGAACCGCGTCGCGGGCGTGCTGGAGGATCGGCTCTTCCTGGGCGATCGCAGCGAGTGGCGCGTGCGCGCGGGAGCGGACGTCCTCACCGTGTCCGAGCCGGGGACCTCGAACGGTCGCAAGCCCGCCAGGCCGTCCTGCTGCTCGCACCCGCCGTCGTCCTCCTGGTCGTGCTGGTGGGCGGCTCGCAGGCCCTCATGTTGGTCGCTTCACTCGGACGGCGCTCCGCGTACGGAGGAGTGACCCACGACTGGGGCCTGCAGAACTACGTGCGCGCGCTGGAGCCGCTGTACCTGCGCGTCCTCGCGCGCAGCGTCGGGCTGGCCGCGGCCACGACCATCGCCTGTCTCGCCGTGGGCTATCCGGTCGCATACTGGCTGGCGCGGCGGGCGCCGCCGACGATGCGCCGCGCGCTCCTCGTCCTCGTCATCCTGCCCTTCTGGACGAGCTTCCTCGTGCGCATGTACGCCTGGATGTTCCTGCTGCGTACGGAGGGGCTCGTGAACCTCGCCCTGGGCGCGATCGGATTGCCCGCCCTGAGCCTGCTCTACAACCCCGCGGCCGTGCTCCTGGGCCAGGTCTACGGCGAGCTGCCCTTCATCATCCTTCCCCTGTACGCGTCGCTCGAGAAGCTCGACCCCGAGCTGCTCGACGCCGCCGCCGATCTGGGGGCGGCGCCCGGCCAGGTGCTCCGGCGCGTGGTGCTGCCTCTCACCTGGCCGGGCATCGTGGCCGGCTCGATCCTCGTCTTCATCCCGTCCCTGGGCGCGTACCTGGCCCCCGACCTGCTCGGAGGCGCCCGCTACGTGTACGTGGGCAGCCTCATCCAGAGCCAGTTCGCGGTGGCGCGGGACATCCCGTTCGGGGCGGCCCTCTCGTTCGCGTTGTCCGCGGGCGTGCTCCTGGCCCTGTGGCTCCTGCGGCGCCCCCTGCGCGCCGGCGCGGGTGAGTCGGCATGACGGCCCGGTCCCGACGGCGGCCGAGGGCGGGCGCCCTCCTCACCGTCGCCGTCTATGCCTTCCTGTATGCGCCGCTCATCGTCCTCGTGGCCTTCTCGTTCAACCGCGCGCGCCTGGCCGCGCGCTGGGAGGGCTTCACCCTCGAGTGGTACGCGGTGGCTTTGCGCGACCAGCACGTCCTGGCCGCCCTGCGCAACAGCGTGATCATCGCCCTGGCCACGACGGTCCTGGCCACGGCGGCGGGGACGGCCGCCGCCCTCGCTTTCCATCGCCTGCGTCTGCGCGCACACGGGACCTGGGACGCGCTGGTGGTGGTGCCGCTCGTCCTCCCCGAGATCGTGCTCGCGGCATCGCTGGTCCTGCTGTTCGCGGCCATGGGGCTGCGCCTGGGCTTCTTCACCGTCGTGCTCGCCCACGTCGCCTTCAGCCTCTCCTACGCCATCGTCGTCGTGCGCGCGCGCCTGGCCGGCTTCGACCGCAGCCTGGAAGAGGCGGCCATGGACCTCGGCGCGAGCCCGCTGCGCACGCTGCGGCACGTCACGCTGCCCCTGATCGCGCCCGGCATCCTGGCCGCGGCCCTCCTCGTCTTCTCGGTGTCGATCGACGACTACGTGGTGACCTCGTTCGTGGCCGGCGTGGGCGCGACGACGCTGCCCCTGCACATCTATTCGATGGTGCGCAGCGGCCTGAGCCCCGAGATCAACGCCGTCTCCACCGTGCTCCTGACCGCCACCGTGCTCCTCCTCTTCGCCGCCTGGCGCCTGGAGCAGGGCCGCCGGCCCCGCCAGGTCGCGGTGCCGATGGCTCTCGGCCTCTCCCTGCTGGGCGCGCCGTTCCTGCTTGCGCCCGTTCCCCTCACCGGCGCCGACCGCCAGCTCAACGTCTACATCTGGTCGAACTACATCGCGCCGGAGACCGTGCGCCGCTTCGAGGAGCGCCATCACGTGCGCGTGAACGTCGACGTCTACGACAGCAACGAGGCCTTGATCGCCAAGATGCAGTCGGGGAACGTCGACTACGACGTCGTCTGTCCGTCCACCTACACCGTGCAGTCCCTGGTCGCCCAGGGCCTCCTGCGCGCCCTGGATTTCTCCGCCCTGCCCCACCTCTCGAACGTGGACCCGCGCTTCCTCGGCCGCGGCCACGATCCGGGCAACCGGTACTCCATCCCCTATTTCTGGGGCACGACCGGCATCGCCTATCGCAAGAGCCGCGTCGGCGCGGTGGACTCGTGGGGCGCGCTCTGGGACGAGCGGTTCCGGGGACGCATCCTCATGCTCGACGACGCGCGCGAGACGCTCGGCGCCGCGCTGAAGTGGAAGGGGCTGAGCGTCAACACCACCGACCCCGCGTCCCTCGCCCTCGCCCAGCGGGCCCTGGTCGCGCAGAGGCCGCTCGTACGCGCCTACAACTCCTCGAACTTCGAGGACGTGCTGCTCTCGGGGGACGTGTGGCTGGCCCAGGGGTGGAACGGACAGTTCGCGCGCGCCATGGCACAGGACGGGGACATCCAGTACGTCGTTCCCCGGGAAGGCTCGATGCTCTTCCTCGACAGCCTGGCCATTCCCAGAGGTGCGCCCCATCCCGAGCTGGCGCACGCCTTCCTCGACTACGTGATGGAGGCGGAGGTGGCGGCGGAGATCTGCCGGACCATGCAGTACTCGACGCCGAATCGGGCCGCGCTGGCCCTGCTTCCTCCCGCCATCCGCGACAACCCGGCGATCTTCCCCTCCGCGGACGTGGTGGCGCGCACCGAGATCATCGAGGACATCGGAGCCGCGACCGTCCTCTACGATCGGCTCTGGACGGAGGTCAAGACCAGCCGATGAGCGACGCGCGGCCGAAGGTGCCTCGCTCACCTTTCACGGAGTCGAAGGAACTCGTCCTGGGCGGTCCGCCTTCACACAGCTTCCGCAACCACGAGGCTGACGGGCCCCGCGAGCGGCGCGTGCTCCAGGAACCGCCATCCGGCGGTCGGCAGCCACTGGCCGATCTCCTCCACACTGTAAACGTCGCCGTCCTTCACATGCGCGGCGAACTCCCCTGCCATCAGCGCGGCCATCAGAGGCTCGGTGTGGGTGGGGTTGGTCCAGAAGTCGGCGAGCAGCAGCCGCGCGCCGGGCGCCGCGGCGGCGCGCACGGACTTCAGGAGTGCCCGATTCTGCTCGGGCGACCAGTAGTGAATGAGGTTGGCCATGAGGAACACGTCGTAGTCGACGGGCAGCGCGTCCTTCAGGACGTCGCCGACCTTCACGTCGATTCGGTCGGCGAGGCCAGCCTCCGCGATGCGTTTGCGGGCGACTTCGGCGACGATGGGCAACTCGAACACGGTCGCGCCGAGGCCCGGGTGCCGGCGGGCGGCGGCGATGGACCACGAACCGGTACCCCCGCCGACGTCCAGCAGGCGCCGGTGCCGCTGGAAGTCATGACCAGCGGCAAGGGCATTTGCCGGGCCAGCTAGGATGGCCTCGATGCCGGCCGAGGCCACCTCCTGCAACTGGGGGTCGAGGTCGAAGATCTCTTTGGACGGGCCCTTTCCTAGGGCATCCGCGAGGTTCGCCCACGTCGGGTAACTGATCCGGTCCCAGAAGCGCAGGAACGGCCGGAGGTCCGCGGGCGTGCGCCCCGCGAGGAACACAGCCGCCGTCTCTCCGTTCCGGTAGGTGTCGCCGTGACGCTCGAGAAGTCCGAGCGCAACCATCGCGTCCGCGCTGATCCGCGCCGCCCTCGGGGTGAGCCCGGTGCGCGCCGCCAGGGCTTCGAGCGTGGCTGGTGACTCGGCGAGGGCCTCGAAGATGCACAGTTGGCTCGCGGCGAACAGGTGCTTTGCCGCCATGAACCCGCAGGCGATTCGCATGATCGGCTCCGGCGTGACGTTGGGATGGGGCATGTGTTCTCCTTTCGTGATCTGCCCGAAGGGTCACTCTTCGCCGCCTGGCTCGCCATCCCAGCGGTGAGGGGCCCGCCGCCTGGCGCATCCCAGAATCGAGGGGCATGCCGCGCGGGGCGGCTAGGGTAGAGTGATGCCGTGAGTCGGGACGTCCTGCGCCGCACGCGGAGCGAGATCCTGCGCCTGGGCCGCGCAGGGCTCGACTGGGTTTCGTTCGCCACGCGCGCCACCGAGGTGATCCGCCGAGCGATCCCATTCGATCGGAGCTGCTGGCACACGGTCGATCCCGGCACGGTGCTGTTCACGGGCAGCCTGAATCAAAACGTGGGCTGCTCCGGGACGTGGCTCGCCGAACATGAATACGTGATCGAGGACGTGAACAAGTGGTGGTTCCTCGCCCGCAGCGGCCGCTTGGCCGGAGCGACGAGCCTGGCCACGCACGGCGATCCGTCGCGGAGTGCGCGTCATCGTTCGCACGAGGGATATGGGATCGACGACGAGCTTCGCGGATCCTTCGTCAGCGACGGCGCGTACTGGGGAGCTGCCGGATTTCTGCGCGACCGCGGTCGGCCTTGGTTCACGGAGGAAGACGTTCGGTTCCTCGTCTCGCTCAGCGAGCCCCTCGCGGAAGGCTTCCGGCGCGCCCTGCTCGCCGCCGCGATCGCGGCGCCTAGCACGGCGACCGAGGACAGCCCCGGCGTGGTCGTCTTCGATGAGCACGGCGTCGCGGAGTCCATCTCGCCTGCGGCCGAGCGCTGGATCTCGGAAATGGTGGAGACTCCGTCACCTCTCGTCCCCGCGGAGTCGAAGATGGTCCAGGCCGTGGCCGCACGCGCGCGCACGTTGGCGGCACCCGCCTCTCCGGCAGCAGAGACTCGCGCGTCGCCGTGATCGTCCAGCCCGCAGCGCCACACGATGTGGCCCCGCTCGTCGCGCTGGCCTATGGCCTGAGTGAGCGGGAGTGCCAGATCACGCGGCTGTGTATGAAAGGCCTCTCCACCAAAGAGATCGCACAGGCGCTCGCGATCTCGCCGTTCACCGTGCAGGACCACCTGAAGTCGATCTTCGATAAAACGGGCGTGCGCAGTCGCGGGGAACTCGTCGGCCAGGTCTTCCTTGAACATTACGTGCCACGCTGGGAGGATTTCACCGAGGCTCCTCCCGGCTGGGCAGGCAAGGACATCGCGCGACCGCGAGGAGTCGGCTCGTCCTCGTGAAGCGCCGTCAGAGATTGGGGGATGTCCCTTGCTTCGTTCCCCGCGGGCCGGGCGCTGGGATCAGGCAGCCGCCTAGCCTTCGGAGTAGTAGCCCTTGCGCGCGTGCGCGGTGACGGCGGGACGGTCCACGTCCACCTTGATCTTGCGCCAGCCGCGCTTGCCCGTGGCCGGGTCGTAGCCCACCAGGTAGCGGTGCCGCAGGGTCATCGCGATCGACTCGACGGCGTCCTTCAAGCGATCGACGTTCCCGCGATCGCGATCGAGGCCCTTCAGGACCTCCGCCCGCGCCCCCGTCTCTTCCGCGAGGTCGAGCAGGACGCTCGCGTCGAAGTCCGCTCCTCCCGCCCCGGACTGGCCGGGGACAGGACCGCGGGGCCATCCGCCTCCGCCTCCGCCGCCGCCCGGCCAGCCGCCGCCACCGCCGCCGCCCGGCCACCCACGGGGCCCGCGCCCCGGCCCTCGTCCGGGGATGCGGCCGCCGCCGATCGGTCCGGCCGGTCCGCTGAAGATGCTGCGGAAGGTGAAGTCGCTGCCGAGACCGATGGAGAAGACGGGGACCTCCGAGCGCTTGGCCAGCTCGCGGAGCTCGCCCCACGACGTCGCGCTCACCGTGTCCATGCCGTCCGTGACCAGGACGACCGCCTTGCTCTCCGCCGGCCCCGGCGCGACGCGCTCGATGGCCTCCTTGGCTGCGTCGAAGAGGGCGGTGGCGCCCGCGGGCTGGAGCATGTTCAGCACGCGGCCGAGGCGGTTGCGGTCGGAGGTGAAGTCCTGCACGACGTCGACGTGGTCGTTGAAGAGGAGGACGAGGATCTCGTCTTCGGGCTCGAGCAGGTCGATGAAGTGGCGGAGCGCGTCCTCCACCTCGCGGACCTTGTTCTCCATGCTCGCGCTCACGTCGAGGGCGAGCGCGATGCGCAGCGGGCGCCGCTCGCCGCTGAAGTAGGTGACCTCCTGCTTGTGGCCGTCCTCCGTGATCTGGAAGTCCTCGCCGCGGAGGCCCATGACCGGGTTTCCCCGCTTGTCGAGGACGGAGACGGGCACGCGCACGGTACGGGTGCTGGCGCTGAAGGTCGGGCCGTGGACGCGCGTGGTGGAGGTGGGGAAGGCGCCGACGTCGCGCGGCGCACGGCCACGATCAGCGTCTCGGTGGCGCCCACGTCGCGCAGCTGCGTCTCGCGCGTGGAGTCGAGCGGCTCGCCGAAGCCGCGGTCGTGGAGCTCGGCCAGGATGATGCGCTCGCTGATGCCGGCGCGCAGGAAACGGACGAGGTCGGCGGTGGACAGGGGATCGTCCCCGCGGGCGCCCACGGCCAGGACGACCAGTATGAGAACGGTCGCGATACGTCTCGGCATGGCACCCCTCATCGTGATTCCAGACCTGGGACCGCTCGCGCCCGCGAGCCGTCCTCTGCGGAGACACCGGCCGGGACAGCGGAGGACAGCCGCCGAGGTCCGTCTTCGCCGCCGCCGCCGCCCGTCCGCCCCGCCAAATCCATTGATCCCACCGACATGCGCCGCCCGCGCGTTCTCGCTTCCTGCTCCCGGGCCGTGCCGGAGGTCAGGGCGCGTCGCGGCGCGAGGGGCAAAAGAGCAGGATCCATGCCGTCAGCTGCCGCTGACCGTCATCCGGCGGATGCGCAGCGTCGGCGACGCCGACGAGGAGCGCCACACGAGGTCGTTACCCATCGCGTCCACGTCGAGCAGCATCTGCTGGAGGTTTCCGGCGATCGTCACCTCGTGCACGGGATGGACGAGGCGTCCCTTCTCGATCCAGTGCCCGACCGCTCCCTGCGAATAGTCGCCCGAGACGAGGTCGACACCGAAGCCGATGAGGTCGGTGACGTAGAGGCCCCGCTCCACCTCGCCGACGATCTGCTCGGGCGGCGTCGGGCCCGGCTCGAACGAGAGGTTTCCCGCCCCCACGGACGGGCCGCCGCCCACGCCGCGCCGCGCGCTGCCCGTCGGCCGCGCGCCGATCTTGCGCGCCGAATACGAATCGCACAGGAAGTGGCGGACGACGCCGTTCTCGAGCGGCACGTTGCGGCGCGTGGGCAGGCCCTCGCCGTCGAAGGGACGCGATCCGAGGCCGCGCGGCCGGCGGCCGTCGTCGACGAGGCTCAGCAGCGGCGACGCGACCTGCTGCCCGACGCGGTCCTTGAGGAACGTCGCGTTGCGGAAGACGGAGTAGCCGGAGAGGCCGCGGAAGAGCGTGCCCAGGAGCTCGGCCGCGGTCTCCGGATCGAAGACGATCGGGACCTCGCAGGTCGGGACCTTCCGCGCCCCCAGGCGCCGCAGCGTCCGCTCCGCGGCGACGCGTCCCACCTCTTCGGGCTCGAGGAGGTCGCGGAGGCCGCGGCCATTTGTGAACCAGTAATCGCGCTCCATGTGGCCGTCGCGCTCCGCCACCGGCACCACCGACAGCGCGACGCCCGACGAACGATACGAGCCCATGAATCCGTTCGTGTTCGCGAGCACCACGAACCCCTCGTCCGACCCATACGTCCCGCCCTGCGAGTTCGTGATCTCCGGAGACACCGCCAGCGCGGCCGCTTCCGCCCGGCGGGCGCGCTCGATTCGCTCCTTCGTGGGCAGGGCGGCCGGCGAAGGATCGAAAAGGCCGAGGTCGATCTCCTCCGCGGGCGGCGCCTCGTCCGGGAGGCCGGCCGCCGCGTCCTCCCCCGTCACACGCGCCATGTCCACGGTCTCCCCCACCAGCGTCTCCAGGGCCGGGGGCGAGAAGTCCGAGGTGTAGCTCGACGCGGTGCGGCGTCCCACGAACACGCGGAGGCCGAGCGCCTTGCTGCCGGCATCCTTGAGCGTCTCGACTTCGCCCTTGCGGACGGTGACGGAGAAGTCCGTGCCCTCCGCCACGAGCACGTCGGCGGCATCGGCGCCGAGGGCGCGGGCGCGGCGCAACAGGTGGTCGGCCAGATCGCGGTAGTCCACGGACCGATTCTCCCATGATGCGTTTCCATTCCCCTTCGCTTGGACTAGGCTCTCGCCATGGCGACCGCGAAGGACCCGGCCGAGGCCAGCGTCGCCTCCGATCGCCCCGCCGCTCCCGACCTGCTCTCGCCCGACGTCCCCTTCGACGCCTCCGGGCTGGCCGGGCATCCCCGCGGCCTGACCACGCTCTTCTTCACCGAGATGTGGGAGCGCTTCAGCTACTACGGGATGCGCGCGCTGCTCATCCTGTTCATGACCGCGTCCGTGGCCCAGGGCGGGCTCGGCTGGGATGCCAGGCGTGCCGCCACCATCTACGGCCTCTACACCGCGGGCGTGTACTTCACCGCCATTCCGGGGGGCTGGATCGCCGACCGTCTGCTCGGCCAGCGCCGCGCTGTGCTCTGGGGCGGAGTGCTGATCGCGCTCGGGCACTACAGCCTGGCCCTGAACGTCCTGCCGCTGTTCTCCGCCGGCCTCGTGCTGATCGTCCTGGGAACCGGGCTGCTCAAACCCAACATCAGCTCGATGGTCGGCCAGCTCTACGCGCCGGCCGACCAGCGCCGCGATGCCGGGTTCTCGATCTTCTACATGGGGATCAACACGGGTGCGCTGATCGCTCCGATCATCTGCAGCTACCTCGGCGAGAAGATCGCCTGGCATTGGGGGTTCGGGGCGGCCGCGATCGGCATGACCTGCGGGCTCGTCCAATACGTGCTGGGCGGGAAGCGACTGGGCCGGGCCGGGCTGATGGAGCGCCCGCCCGAGAACGCCGGTGCCACCTGGGCGCGCGTCGTCGGGGGGCTGGTGGCCGGGAGCGCCGTCCTCTGGGCGCTCTGGGACTACAAGGACTTCGCGATCCTCGGCGGCACCGCCGTGTTCTTCGTGTGGCTGGTGCGGCAGGGGGGCACGCCCATAGAGCGCAAGCGCATCGGGGCCGTGATCGTGCTGTTCGTGTTCGCGACGCTGTTCTGGGGCGCGTTCGAACAGGCCGGCTCCAGCCTCAACCTGTTCGCCCAGCGTTTCACGCGGCGCATCGTGCTGGGTTGGGAGTTTCCAGCCGGCTGGTTCCAGTCCATGAACTCGCTGTTCCTCGTCCTGCTCGCGCCCGTGTTTGCCTGGACGTGGATCCGCCTCGGCCGGCGCGAGCCCTCGAGCCCCGCCAAGTTCGTCCTGGCCCTCGTCTTCGTCGGTCTCGGGTTCCTCGTGGTCGCGATCGCGGCCTGGCTCGGTCAGGGCCAGGCCGTCAGCCCCTGGTGGCTCATCGCGCTCTACTTCTGCCACACCATCGGCGAGCTGAGCCTCAGCCCCGTGGGCATGAGCGCGGTCACCAAGCTCGCGCCCCCGCGGCTGGTGGGCCGCATGATGGGCGTCTGGTTCCTGTCCATCTCGCTCGGCAACTTCATCGGCGGGCGCGTGGCCGGCCTCTTCGAGACGTTCCCGCTTCCCCAGCTCTTCGGCGTCGTGTTCCTGACGACCATCGCCGCCGCCGTCCTCCTGGCCTTCCTCGTGCGCCCCATCCGCGGGCTCATGAGCGGCGTGCACTGACCGGTCACCGGTTGACCGCCGCCCGCGTCCGCGGCGGGGCCGTCCTGCTGCTGCCCGTTCTCCTCGTGCTGGCCGGCCTCGAGGCCAGACAGGTGGCTGCGCGCGCCCTGCGCGCTTTCATCCACTACCAGACCCCGTTTGGCCTCCCCCCGGTGGACGCGCTCACGGGCGAGCCGTTGTCCCGGCAAGTCGTCCTGGTGCTCGTGGACGGCCTGGCTCTCCGGGGCTCGCGCGGCCTTCCCTTCCTGGACGAGCTGCGCGCGCGCGGCGCCGACTACGATTGCCGGGTCGGCGAGCCGTCGCTGTCGCTGCCCGGCCGCGCGGTGATGCTGAGCGGCGCCTGGCAGGAGGTCAACGGTCAGCCGACGAACTACGAGCCGCGGCCGCTCGGCGTCGAGCACGCCTTTACCGTCGCGCGGCGCCAGGGTCGGGTCACGGCGCTGGCCGCGAGCCCGGGTGGCCTCCGTCTGTTCGCGCCCGCGATCGCGCGTCCCGTCGTCTATGCGAACGATCCCGAGACCGGCCCCTTCGCGACCTACGAAGCGGCGCAGCGCCGGCAGGCGCAGCAGGGAGAGGCGCTGCTGAGGGAGCTGCGCCAGGCCGACGACGCCATCCGCGGGTTCGCCTCGGCCATCGACCTCGACCGGGACACGCTGGTGGTGACCGCGGATCACGGCCACGTCGGCATCGGCGGCCATGGCGGGCCCGAAGAGGAAGTCCTCCACGTCCCCCTCGTGCTCGCGGGTGCCGGCATCCGTGCCGGGGCTCGCGGCATGGCCCGGCAGGTCGACGTCGCTCCGACGTTGAGCACGCTCCTCGGCCTGGCCATCCCCGCCTCCAACCAGGGCCGTCCGCTGCTGGACGCCCTTGCGCTCGATCCCGAGCGAAGGGCCCAGGCACTGCGCGCGCTCCTTGCTCAGCGCGAGCGGTTCGTCGCCGCGTACGTCCACACGCTGGCCACCCTCGACGATCCCGGTGGCGCGTCCGGACGGGCTCCCCACGTGGAGGGCGCGCCCGCGCCGCCGGCGGCCGACGAGGCGGCACTGTCCGCGCGTCTCGACGCGCTCGATCGGCAGGAAGCGGGCGCCAAGCAGGAGCGGCGCACGCGCGAGAGACGCGCCCGTCTTCTCCCCGCGCTCCTGCTCGTGGTCGCTCCGGTCGCGCTCGCCGTGCTCCTCGTGCGGCTGCGGATCGTGACCGGCGGCGAGATGAGGCGGGCGATGGGGGCCGCCGCCCTCGCCCTCGCGCTGTATCACCTCGCCATGCCCGTGCTGGGCCTCCGCTACAGCTTCACCGCGGTGAACAAGGACGAGTGGCTGCCCTCGTTCTTCCGCAAGGACATGGCGCTCGGCCTCGCCGCGTGCGCGATCGCGGTGGCGGCGGGAGCGTGGCGAGAGCGCCGCCATCGTCGCGCGCCGCTCTTCGACCTCGCACGCCAGGCCTGGCTGGTGACCTGGGCTTTCTGCTTCGCTTTCGTCGTCAAGACCGCGGTCGTGTACTGGGCTCAGGGGGTGACGACGACGCGGTGGACGATCGGCGACATGCGATGGGCGCTCGCCTTCTACCTCGACCTGCTGGTGGTGATGGCGGTCGGCATCCTGTCGCCGCTCATGGCCTTGCCCGCGTGGCTGGCCGCGCTTCGCGCCGTGCCGCATACGCCCCCCTCACCGGCCCCGGAGCCCGCGCGCGAAGTTGTGTGAGGCCCCGCCCCCCGGGCGGGAGCGGGGTGCTATGGTTTGTCTTGCCATGGTCCCAGACATGAACCGCGTCTCGACCGGACCCGACGTGCCGATGATCCTCGTCGTCGACGACACGCTCGACGCGCGCGAGCTGTACGCGGAATACCTGAGGATCGCGGGCCTGAGCGCGGAGGTCGCGGAGGATGGGATCGACGCGCTGGCCAAGGCCATGGAGCTGCAGCCCAGCGTCATCATCATGGACCTGGCCATGCCGCGCATGGACGGGTGGGAGGCGACGCGCCGGCTCAAGGCGCATCCCCTCACGCGTCACATCCCGGTGATCGCCCTGACCGGCCATGTCATCGAGCGCTCGCGCGAGCGGGCGATCGAGGCCGGCGCCGACGGCTACCTCACCAAGCCCTGCTTCCCCGACAGCCTGCTGGCGGAAGTGAACCGCGTCATGAAGGATTCCCGGAGACACTGACCGGCGCCCGGTACACCGCCGCCCCCTCCCCCTGGGCGGCCAGGGCGAGGCCGGAGAGGCCACCGACGATTTCGCCGATGAGGAGCCCGTAGACGGCGCCGAACAGGCCCGCGTCCTCGCAATACGTCTGGCACCCGGACTCACCGATGGACGCGCCGAGGTAGACCCCACCGAAGGCCCCCGCCAGGGCGCCGACCAGGAACCCCGCGATCTTGCGCCCGGCGGAGCGACGGGCCTTGCGGATCTCGCGCACGTCATGGCGCGCGACGGTGAGCGGCCCCTCCTTCGCGCGCAGCGTGACTCCGTCCGGGTCGGCCTGGACGAAGGCGCCCTTCCGCACGCCGCCGTCCTGGAGGTGGATGGCCAGCTTCAGGCCCGGTTTGAGCGTGCGCACGTGCGCCCAGTCCGAGGGGGTCGCCGCCGCCGCCTCCGGCGCGGGCATGAGGAGCGCTGCCACCAGCACCGTCGTGACCGACCGTTGCCACCGCCGCATCTCGTCCTCCCTGGCCGGACCTGGCCGGCGCGGACGGAGGATGGACGAGGACAGGACGGCCTGTCCCAAGCGAGTTGCAAGCGTCCGGCAAGGAAGAACCAGCGCCTATTGGCGGGTGCCGCCGACCGTGATCTCGGAGACGAGGAGGGTGGGCAGGCCCACCCCGACGGGCACGTTCTGCCCCGCCTTCGTGCACACCCCGACGCCTTCGTCGAGCTTGAGGTCGTGGCCGATGCGAGTGACCCGGGTGAGGATGTCGGGCCCGTTGCCGATCAGCGTCGCGCCGACCACGGGCGCCCCGATCTTGCCGTCCTCGATGAGGTAGGCCTCGGTGGCGGAGAAGACGAACTTGCCGCTCGTGATGTCCACCTGTCCGCCCCCGAAATGCTTGGCGTACAGGCCACGGGGCACGGACCGGATGATGTCCTCCGGATCGTCCTGGCCCGCCAGCATGAAGGTGTTGGTCATGCGCGGCAGCGGGATCGAGCCGTAGCCTTGCCGGCGGCCGTTGCCCGTCGCCGTCATCTTCATGAGGCCGCTGTTGAGCCGGTCCTGCAGGTAGCCACGCAGGATGCCGTCTTCGATGAGCACGGTGCGCCCGGGGATGTTGCCTTCGTCGTCGATGTTGAGGCTGCCGCGGCGATCGCGGATCGAGCCGTCGTCCACCACGGTCACGCCCGGCGACGCCACGCGCTCGCCGATGCGCCCGGAGAAGGCGGACGTCCCCTTGCGGTTGAAGTCGCCCTCGAGACCGTGGCCCACCGCCTCGTGCAGGAGGATGCCGGGCCAGCCCGGAGCGAGCACGACGGGCATCGGGCCCGCCGGCGCCTCCTTCGCGCCCAGCAGCGTGATGGCCATGCGCGCGGCTTCCCGCGCGAAGTATTCCGGCGGCTTGGTATCGAAGAACTCGGGGCCCATGCGGCCGCCGCCGCCCGCCATGCCTTCCCGGCGCACGGCGCCGTCGCGCGCGATCACGGACACGCGGATCGAGAAAAGGGGCTGGACGTCTTCGGCCAGCACACCCACCGAGTTCGCGATGCGGACCTGTTTGGTCTCGTCGCTGAGGGTGGCGACGACCTTCTCGATGCGCGGGTCGTAGGCCTTCGCCGCGCGGTCCGCGCGCTCGAGGATGGCGATGCGCGCGGCCAGGTCGAGGACGGAAACGGTGTCCGGCCCGTACCGCCGCTCGACCGGGGCCGGGGAGACGGCCTGGGGCGGAACCGTGCGCGCATCGGCCGCGATGTGGGCGGCGGTGCTGGCCGCGCGCGCCATGGCCTGCGGCGAGAGGTCGTCCGTGTACGCGTAGCCGGTGCGCTCGCCCGCGACCACCCGCACCCCCAGTCCGCAGGTCACGCCCGCGGAGGCGGTACGGATGATTCCTTCCTCGAGGAGGAGCGACGAGCTGCGGTGGTGCTCGAAGTAGAGGTCGGCGAACTGCCCGCCCCGCTCGAGGGCCAGCCCGAGCAGCTTCTCCATCTCGGGCACGGTGATGTCCGCGGGGAGGCGCGCCCGGTCATCAGTGGCCATGGCCTCAGTGTAGCAGCCTGGGCCCAAGCCGCCCCCGGAGGCCCGTCCTACGACGCGTGTCCGCGCGCTTCGTCGAGTTGCCGGCAGATCTCGAGCATCAGCCCGGCGAAGGGACCCCGGACCCAGGGGCGCCGGGGCGGCGGCGCGCCGCACACGAAGTCGAACCGACCCTCGCTCCACTGGCTGAAGTCCACCAGTGCGTCGAGACCCTCGCGGTCGGTGGAGTCGGCCGCGATGACCTCGCCTTCGCGGAAGGAGATGGTCACGAGCCGCGGGCCGCTACGGGCGCGGAGCCTGCCCGTCATCTCGGCGACGTGACAGACTTGCAAGACCGCCAGGGGCGGGAAAGCCCGGCCCAACCGGCCTGAGAGCTGGGCCGTCGCGACTTCTGCCGAGTGCGATCTCGCCATGGACACCTCGCTACCGAAAACCCCATGGACGGAAGCAAGCGCTGTGCCCGCGACGGGACGCGCTCTTCACGTGACACCCGTCACACTGTCACGATCACCGCACGGCTTGCCGTCAAGTAGGACTACGACGCGACTCGGTTCCGGCCGGCCTCTTTGGCTCTATACAGGGCTTTGTCCGCCTCGCGCAGGAGGGCCTCGGACGAGCCGACGCCCGGCGCGGGGCAGGTGGCCATGCCCACGCTGACGCTCAGGCGGACTTCGCTCTCGCCGGCGTGGAAGCGCCGCTGCTGCACCTGGTACCGGATCCGCTCCGCCGTCTGCCGCGCCTCCTCGGCCCCGGTGTGGGGCAGAACGGCGACGAACTCTTCGCCGCCGTAGCGGCCGAGGGAGTCGGTGGCGCGGAGCTGGTCGCGCAGGAGGTGCGCCATCTCGCGCAGGACGGCGTCGCCCGCGGGATGTCCGTGCTGGTCGTTGATGCGCTTGAAGTGGTCGAGGTCGATCATGAGGACGCTGAAGGCGTTCTGATAGCGGCCCACGCGCTCGAACTCGTGATCGACGAGGTCCATGATGTGCCGGTGGTTGAACAGGTCGGTCAGGCTGTCGCGGATGGCCAGGTTCCTCAGCCGCTCGAACAGCCGGCTGTTCTCCAGGACGATGTGCGCCTGGTTCGCGATCTGAGCCAGGAACGCTCGCGTCTCCGGCGTCATCTTGCCGACGGCGCGTCCCGTCACCACGAGCATCCCGGTGAGCCGGCCATTCGTCTCGACGGGAAACGAGGCGAACCCGTCCAGGGCCGTCTCCTCCGCGCTGAGCCCGCTGCCCGGCGGCGCGAAGAGGCGGGCACGGACGCGGCCCAGGGGGACTCCGGCGCGCGCCGCCACCACCGCCTCCAGCAGGCGTGCCTTGGCCTCGTCCACCACGGACGGCGCGGCCCGGCGATTCAGCAGTAGCTCGACGTCCACGTCGTCCTGCTCGACGAACGCCATGGCGCCCACCGTGAAGTCGACGACGCGCGCGACGAGTGACATCACCGAGGTGAAGGACTCGTCGAACTGCACCAGGCTGCGCGCCACCCGGCCGATCTCGGAGAGGATGGTGGCTTCGTAGAGCTTGCGGTCCAGGAGATCGTTGACGCGGGACAGGATGTCGACGTCCGTGGTCTTCGCGGCCGCGGCCCCCGTCCACGGGCGCACGCTGTCGGTGGACAGGATGTTCTTCACGAGCTCCAGGATCCGCTGCGGCTCCGAGTCCTTGGTGATGTAGTAGTCCGCCCCCGTCTCCAGACCCCAGAAACGGTCGCCGGCCTGGTCCTTGCTGGTGAGGATCACGACCGGGACGGACTTGGTGCTCGGCTCGGTCTTGAGCAGGCGGCAGGCCTGGTAGCCGTTCATCCTCGGCATCATCACGTCGAGGATGACGAGGTCCACGCCCTCCGCCATCGCCTTCTCGATCGCCTCCAGCCCGTCGCGCGCGGTGAGGACCGAGTAGCCGGCCGCAGCCAGCATCTTCTCGATCATCCGCAGCACGAGCGGACTGTCGTCCGCGATCAGGACTCTCGGAACGGGCACCCGACCTCCGCCGGAAACCGTTTGTACGGTAAGGGGTTCGTATCCTAACATGCTGGTTTCGCGCCGAGACGTGCCCCGGCCGCTCTGGCCCGTACGCCGCCGAGGGAGCAAGGTTCCCCTGAAACTTTCCCGATCGGCTTACGTATTTTGTATTTTGGGCGGTCGCAGGG
>WNFN01214252.1_pt1 | contig 20522 bp, 22 predicted proteins | sample 5400161 | NCBI WGS metagenome assembly WNFN01 (sample SAMN13153353, study PRJNA577476) | soil metagenome | isolation source: 80 cm saprolite on Douglas fir-dominated hillslope | place: USA:California | collected 2013-09-17 | reverse complement strand
CAGCGATTCTTCATACGCTGCGCCCCAGGGCTGGCGCGCTGCGTAGATCAGCAACTGGACGGTCGCCGAGGGCGTGACCAGGTCACGGCGCGAAAGTCCGGAGCCGTCGAGAAAAGTAAACTCATCTTCTTTGACGCCCGCCTGCAGCAGAAACTGCTTCAGAGCGGCGCTACCGCCTTCGAACGAACCTCCGCTGCCGCTCAGCTTGCCCACCAACCGCAGCGCCAGTTCAGCATGAAGGTTTTGGCTGGTCTTGTTGATCACGCGAACGTCTTCCAGAAACGGCAGTGAGATGTGTTCAGCCCGGATACCGGGGGTGGGGACCTGCGGCGTATCTTCCGACAGCGCAGGTTGCGCCGGGGTGCTTGCCGCAGCACCGGGTGGCAGAGTATTGATTCTCGGGAGCGCCGGCGCCGCGGGCTGGTCCTTCGGCGGCAGCCGAATCACATCAAAGAACTGTGCGATCTCGCCGTGGCGCGCCCTGGTCTTGCCGCGAATGGTAATGCCGCGCCGCTCCAGCATCATTCGAAAAAGCTGGGCCACAAACTCCGCCGGATCTTCAATGGCCAGCGGCTCTTTCATTCCCGGATCGCCCAGCGGCAGCGACCCCCACAGCACAATCTTCTTTGAACCCGGATCGCGGTGGACGCCGATTTTCTTTGCCATTCCCGCGGCGCTGGTCAGGATGCGATTGTCCAGCTCGTAATAATTTGTCTCTGGCTCAACCGTGACCAGGGCCTTGTCGCCCGCGTGTTCGCCCGGCTGTATATTCACAAACACCACGTTGTCATTGAAGCTCAACGCCGAGACCGGCGCGCCATCGATCCACTGCAGGTCGTCCACCGCCCAGCCTTCGGCATACGGTTCATAGGCGTAAAAAGTGTCGTCGCCAATCAGGTCACCGTCCACGATCTTCAGCCCGCTCCGCGCCACCTGGTCTGCCATCTCTTCCAGCACTTGCGTGTGCGGCGGAATGCGTTCGCTCTTGAGCTGGTAAGGCAGGACGCGGCCGGATATGTTGGGGTCTCCTCGCCCCATGATCACCAGATCACCATCCAGCCGGCCATTGCTGTCGGTCTTGCCGTTGGCTTCGACCGTAGTGCGGAAGCGATAATCCGGCCCGGCAATGGCCAGGGCCGCGGCAGTCGTAAACAATTTAGCGTTCGACGCTGGCAGAAAGAGCTGGCCCGGATTCTGCGCATAGATCGTCTTGCCCGATTCCAGATCGACCACATCGATGCCCCAGTGCGCGCGGTCAAGCGGCGGTTGGCTCAGAATGGCGTTGATTTCTTTGGCTAAATCTTTTTTAGGCGCGGGCTTTTTGGCCGCCGCAGCGGACAGTTGGAGTGACAGGACCAGTGCCAGCGCACAAAGCGCCCGGTGTGAACGATTCCGCATGGATGCCGGAGATTATACAATCGCCGCCATGGGAAGACCTGCTTATCTATGGCGCTTGCGTACACGCTCGCTGGAACTAGGGAGCCGCACGCTGGTGATGGGCATCCTGAACATCACGCCTGACTCATTTTCTGATGGCGGCCGGTTCCTGGCCCGCGACCACGCCGTGGCCCACGCGCTGAAGATGCTCGATGACGGCGCCGACCTGCTCGACATCGGTGGCGAATCCACCCGCCCCGGCACACCCGTGGCCGAAAGCGGCATTCCCGCGGCGGAAGAGCTGCGCCGCATCCTGCCCGTAATTGAAGATATTTTGCGCGAACGCCCTGGCGCCATCCTCTCCGTGGACACCTATAAAGCCGAGGTCGCGCGCGCCGCAGTAAACGCCGGTTGCGAGATTGTGAATGACGTCAGCGCTCTGCGCTGGGACCCGCAGATGGCCTCAGCTGTGGTTGAGTTGGCCAGCGGCGTGATCCTGATGCATACCCGCGGGCGTCCGCAGGAGTGGCGCGACCTGTCTCCTTCGGCCGATATTGTCACCGAAGTGAAAAACGACTTGCGCGAGTACGCGGACTCCGCAGTGAGTCGCGGCATTGCCAAAGACCGGATCATGCTCGATGTCGGCTTCGGCTTCGGCAAAAAATTCGAACAGAACTATCCTTTGCTGGCCGGCCTGGACCAGTTGCACGACCTGGGTTTTCCGCTTCTCGCCGGGACCTCGCGGAAATCATTCATCGGCCGGACTCTGGCGCGCGACGGCAAGGACGCACCGCCCGATCAGCGCCTGCACGGCTCGCTGGCCGCCGTGACGGTTTCGGTCTTGAAGGGCGCACACATGGTTCGGGTTCACGACGTGAAAGCAGCAGTGGAGGCGGTAAAGATTGCGGATGCGATCCTGAGGTCTTCGGGCTGAGACATGGCTTTTTTCTGAAACCCCGAAGCGCAGCGAGGGGTCAATATTGAAACTACAATTTCTCGGAAAAAGAGCCATACCTTTCCAGTCGATGCATTTAGCCATGTCAGCATCCCTTCCGGCTTATTCGCGACTCTGCTCCCTGGTGGCAATAGGGCTCCCTCGCTCCGCTCGGGATTTCAGAAAAGCTCTAAAAGCTCTTTTCCGAATCCAGCATGATTGTCACCGGCCCACTGTTCACCAGTTCGACCTCCATCATGGCCTGGAACTCCCCGGTTTCGCAGCGCAGACCCGCCGCACGGACCTTGCCGACGAAATATTCGTAGAGCCGCTTTGCCTCTTCCGGACGCGCTGCGGCATCGAATGACGGCCGCTTACCCCGACGCACGTCGCCATACAAAGTGAATTGTGACACCACCAGAACCGCGCCGCCTGCCTCCTGCACGGAGAGGTTCATCTTGCCCGCAGCGTCTTCAAAGATGCGCAAGCCGATGATCTTTTCCACCAGGTAGTCTGCGGCAGCTTCTGCGTCGGTCTTGCTCACACCCAGCAGCACCAGCAGACCGGCGCCGATCTCGCCCACAACCTCGGCGTCCACGGTAACGCGGCATCGGCTTACTCTCTGGACTACGGCTCGCATGCGAATAATGTAGCATTCAGCATTCAGCACTCAGCAAAAGCAACTAGCAAATAGCCTAAGAAAACTAGCCGCGAATCAATGCGAAACATGCGAATCATATCCTGGTTTTCGATTCGTGTTCGTTCGCGAAATTCGCGGCTACCCATGGCTGATCTGTGCCCATCAGCGGAATCTGCGGCGATGTTCTTTTGCTGAATGCTGATTGCTGAGTGCTGAATGCTAGCTTGGGACGAAATGCACTCGCGAATTGCTATTTGCCAATTGTTAGCTGCTCTCTTAGAATCGCGAGTTCTTCATTCCTCCCCGCAGGAGTTCAAAACATGGCGCGTCGCCCTCATCTATATCGAGTGATGCTGCTGTCATTGTGTTGGGTGCTAAGCAGTCTGGCTGTCGCGCAGCAACCGTCGAACACGCAGCAGCCCTCATCAGCACCGCAAAATCCCACCAGCCCTGAGAAGTCCACTCCCGGAACTGAACCCAAGGCCGGCGCACCTACGGAGAACGCCACGCCGAACCAGAAGGCCGCTCCTAGTGCGCCAGCCATTCACAACGATGTGGTCATCAAGGGCGGAACAATCCTGACCGTGACCCATGGCAAGATCGAAAACGGCAGCATTTACATCCACAACGGAAAAATCGCCGCTGTGGGCCAGAGCGTGAATGCCCCCGCCGGCGCCACCGTGATCGATGCTTCCGGCAAGTTCGTGATGCCCGGCATCATCGATTCGCACTCGCACATCGCGCTCGACGATGACGTGAACGAGCCCACCAGCCCGGTCACTCCGCAAATGATGATGCGCGACGCCTTTGACTACAATGACAAAGCGATCTATCGCGCGCTGGCCGGAGGTGTTACCACGTCGCTGCTGCTGCACGGCTCGGCCAACATGATTGGCGGCCAGGCTGTGGTGATCAAGCACAAATATGGCCTCGGTCGCGACGAACTGATCTTCCCTGGCGCGCCGCAGTCTATCAAGTTTGCCAGCGGAGAAAATCCCAAGCGTGTCTATGGAAGCAAGAACCAGCTCCCAGCCACGCGCATGGGCAACTTTGAGGTGATGCGCGCGGCCTTCATCGAAGCCCGTGAATACATGCGCAGCTGGGACGATTACGGCGCCAAAGTCAAGAAAGGCGATAAAGACGCCACACCACCCAAAAAAGACCTGAAGCTGGAAGCTCTGGCTGACGTGCTGCGCGGCAAGCTGCTGGTGCAGATCCATTGCTATCGCGCCGACGAATTCCTCACCGAGATGGAGATTGCCAAGGAATTCGGCTACAAAATCCGCGCTTTCCATCACGCGCTGGAAGCCTACAAAGTGGCGGACAAAATTGCCGCCAACGGCGTGGCCATCGCCACCTGGCCGGACTGGTGGGGCTTCAAGTATGAAGCCTGGGACGGCATTCCCTGGAACGCCGCCATCTCCGCGCACAAAGGCGTGCGCGTGGCGCTCAAGAGCGATTCAGAAGACGTGACCCGGCGCTTGAACCAGGAAGCCGGCAAAGTCATCCACTACGGCATGACGGAAGACGAAGCGCTCAAGTCAATCACGCTCAATCCGGCGTGGATCATCGGCGTAGACGAGCGCGTGGGCTCGATTGATGTAGGCAAAGACGCCGATATCTCGATCTGGAACAGCTACCCGCTTTCTTCCACGGCGTTGGTGGATAAAGTGCTCATCGACGGCGATCTCTACTTTGACCGCTCGCTTCCCGGACTCGGTCTTACCCACTACAAGGAGGTCCAGTAAGCCATGTTGAAAAACCTGATCGTACTCTTCGTCCTTGTAGCGGCCGTTGCCGCGCAAAGCAAGCGACCCAAATCGAAGACAGCCTCTGCGCCCAACGCTACCAGCATGGCGCCCTCAACTAATGAAACCATTGCTCTGAAAGGCGGCAAGCTGCTCACCATCACTCATGGTGTGATTGAAAACGGCGTAGTGGTGATGCAGAACGGACGCATCACCGCTGTCGGCGGCCCGGGAACGTCTATCCCCACCGGCGCCAAAGTGGTTGACGTGACCGGCATGACGGTCTATCTGACGAGATCATGCCGCACATGCATGTCTATGACGCGTTCCACGCGGAGACGGCGCTGATCCCAGTCACGCGCCTCAATGGCATCACCAACGCCGTTGTTGCCCCGGCTAGCGGCGACACGCTGCCCGGCCAGGATTCATTCATCCAGCTTGCCGGCGCGTCGGCCACAGAAATGCTGACGGTGCGCGATATCGCCATGCCGCTCAACTTCACCGGCACACAACGCCGCAACCAGAGCTTTGAAACAGCCAAGTTCCCCTTCACCCGCATGGGCATGGCCACACAATTGCGCCAGGCATTCATTGACGCCCTCGATTACGAGCAGAAACTCGCGGCTTACGACAAGAAGAAATCCAGTTCAGACGAGAAGGAGAAGGACAAGGCCGGCGCTCCGCCCAAACGCGATTTGAAGCTTGAAGCTCTGCTGCCCTATCTTCACGGTAAGAAACCGGTTGTGCTGGCAGCCGAGCAGCCTAATGATCTGCTCACAGCGCTGGATCTGGCCAATGAGTTCCATTTGAAAGTAATCCTGAATCACGTAACGCACTCGGCAGCGCTGCTGGATAAAGTGGCCGCAACCGGTCTGCCGGTGATTGTTGGCCCCATCTATGAGCAGCCAAAGGAATCTGAGCGATATGACGCGGTCTATAGCCTGCCGGCGCAACTGGCCAAACGCGGCATCAAAATCGCGTTCGCTTCCTATGATTCGCACCAGGCGCGCAATCTGCCCTATGCGGCCGGATACGCGGTCGCGTTTGGACTGCCGCCGGAAGAAGCGCTCAAGGCCCTGACCGTCAACCCGGCGCAAATCTGGGGCGTGGACAAAGACCTGGGCTCGCTTGAAGTAGGCAAACTCGGCAACGTCGTGGTCGCCAGCGGCGATCCGCTGGACGTGAAGACAGATGTGAAACGCGTCTTCATCCAGGGCCATGAAATCCCGCTGGTCAGCAAGCAGACACAGTTGCGCGACCAGTACTGGAAATAATGATCGATCGGAGCCGGGGGTTTTGCTGCCCTGGCTCCGTTCCGTTTGAGGTCAACAAAACAGAAATGTTGGTCCGCCGAAGAGCACTGGTTGTTGCTGCAGGAATTCTGGCTGCGCTGCTGTGGCCTGCCCGCCTGTCAGCGCGCGACACCAGCGTCGCGGTGATCGTGAACCCGCGCAATTCCATCGAATCGATTTCCCTGGCAGAGCTGCGCAGCATTTTTCTGGGTACACAGGTCCCCCCAGCGCAAAGGAACGTGATGTACTGTTCCGTCGCATTCTGCATATGAGTGAGGCACAGTATCAGCAATACTGGAGAAAGCAGCGCCAATCCCGCAAGCCGCTTCGTGAGCCCTTGGCCGTGGTCTCCAATGGAATGGAAGAGCAAATTGTTATGCGGGATTCCGGCGCCGTTGCGCTCATTCCTGTCTCCGACGTCCATTTCGGAGCAAAAATCATCAAAGTTGCCGGCCATCTTCCCGGCTCGGCTGCTTACCCTCTCAAGACCTAGGCCTTGCGCTGACGAAATGTCAAGAATCGATTTCTATACGACTCGCTCAGCATGCTGGCCTTCACGGGGTGAAGCAGGCCTTAGCCCTGCGACCGCGGTCAAAGATCTGGGCGGATTTAGCCGTTAATCCCTTACTTACTAGTGTCGTGAAACACTCGATCCGGGACGTTTTGTGCAAAACTTTTTTTCGCCCATCCTGAGCCCGATTTCACGCTGCTCATGCCTTCCTCGGCGTAACATAAAGATGAACGTCTTGCCGGCGGCAAGGCCGTTGAAAGGAGCGTCTCATGGTTCAGACAGCGCTTTTCGTACGTCTGCAAGCAAAGGCGGGGAAAGAACAGGAAGTTGCCGATTTTCTCAAAAACGGTTTCTCACTGGCGCAACAGGAGCCGGCCACCATCGCATGGTTCGCTATCCGGCTGGGGCCGTCAACGTTTGGCATCTTTGATGCCTTCCCTGACGAGGCAGGACGGCAGGTACACCTCAACGGGCGAATCGCTGCGGCGCTCATGGCCAAGGCCGGCGATCTGCTTTCCCAACCGCCATCCATTGAAAAAGCGGATGTGCTGGCGGCCAAGCTCCCAGCCAGAGGCGTGGAGCAAGCGGCATAAAGCTCTGCGGTGGCGGCAGCCCAGGTAGACTCGAATGGCTGACTTGGGAAAGCTCCTGTTGGTTCTCGGTTGCGTCATCATTGTTGTTGGCGCGGTGCTGATGCTTGCAGGGCACTTCAATCTGCCGCTGGGCCGGTTACCCGGCGATATTGTGTACCGCGGCAAGAACACGGTTTTTTACTTTCCAATCGTCACGTGCATTCTCATCAGCGTGGTGCTCTCGCTGATCTTCTGGTTGTTCGGGCGCGGGCACCGGTAGACTTCCCCAAGAAACTTGATGACCGCACAATCTACTGGCTCATGTGTCCGAATTATCTCTCCTGATCGGCGCCGAACTCACTCCTTTGGCTTCGGATAAAGCGCTCTCCTCCTCCGAGCCTTTCGAACATTTCTTTTGCTGATCCTCGAAGGCCAATCAGTGGGCTAGCAGAAGGTGAGCGGTTCTCCCGCGACAGCCTCCACTTTGCTGCTGTTTTTCTTGTGCGTCGTCTCTTCATTTCAGGATCGTCAAGCAAAACGCAGTTTTTGGCCCAAAGCAATCACCGTATTGCTGGATCTGCGTAAAGCTAATTTGCTTGGTCAAACTCCTTCTGCGTATCAGGATAATCCATGCCATAGTACGCGGCCAAAAAGCAGCTTGTCTGGCCGCTTGGTGGCCATGTGGAACGCTTGCTCCCTGTTAAACTGCATTTTGCATGTCTCTTGATTCCCAACTCGGCTTTACCTTTGAGCAAGCGGTCGCGCGCCGCATCTGGCGCGTTGCCGATCTGGTGAGCGCCGTCCGCACCACGGTGGAGCGCGGCTACACCGACGTCTGGGTGGAAGGCGAAATCTCCAACTTCCGTCCCTCGGAATCAGGCCATCTTTACTTCACGCTCAAAGATGGTGACGCGCAGCTCCGCATCGTCATGTTCCGCAGCCAGGCGCGGCTGTTGCGCTTCCGTCCGGAAAATGGCATGCAGGTAATCGCCCGGGGGCGCGTCACTATCTATGACGCTCGCGGGGAACTGCAGCTTTCGGCTGAATTCCTGGAACCCGTGGGCGCCGGAGCGCTGCAACTGGCATTTGAGCAGCTCAAGGCCAGGCTGGCGCAGGAAGGGCTGTTTGATCCTGCGCGCCGCAAATCGATTCCGCCACTGCCGCGGCGCATCGGCATCATTACTTCTCCACGCGGGGCCGCGTTGCAGGACATGCTGAACATTCTTGGCCGGCGGCATGAGAACGTTGGCATCCTGATTTATCCCGCGCAGGTGCAGGGCGAAACTGCCGCGGCGGAGGTGACAGCCGGAATCAAATATTTCAACCGCGCCAGGAATGTGGACGTCATCGTGGTCGCCCGCGGTGGCGGCTCCATTGAAGACCTGGCGGCATTCAATGATGAGGGGCTCGCGCGCTCAATTGCCGGTTCTGCTTTGCCGGTAATCTCCGCCGTCGGCCATGAAACCGACTTCACCATCGCAGACTTTGTCGCCGACTTGCGCGCGCCAACTCCGTCGGCCGCGGCAGAACTGGTGATTGAATCCAAGCACCGGCTGGCCGAGCACCTGGCCCATCTGCACCAGCGTCTGGACCGCGCCACGCGCTATCGATTGCTGATCGCGCGCAACCATCTTCAGGAGCTTGCTCAGCACGGCGCTTTTGCCCGCCTGCAAGACCTGATGGGGCAGCGCGCGCAACGCCTGGACGATCTGGCCCATCGCCTGGCCGTCATCGCCGGCTCGATGTTGCTGCCGCCAGAGTGCAGCATTTTGACTTTCGGCGCTCACTGGCGATGGCCCGCGCCCGGCTCGATTCCGGCGCCGAGACCGTAACGCACACTTTTCGCACGATTCTTGCAAGGCATCGTTCGTGCCTGGAACGGCTCTCGGCGCAGCTCGGCGCCCTTTCACCGCTCAAGATCCTGGAACGCGGTTATGCTTTGGTCTTCGATCCCAGCGGTGCATTGGTGAAGGACGCTGGGCAGCTTGCGCCGGGTGCGGAGATTTCCGCGCGCGTTGCACGTGGCAGCTTCACGGCAGAAGTGAAATCAGCAAAAGGCGATTGACCACAGAAGCCACAGAGGAACACTGAGAACATCCGGCATTCATCGCTGTGTTCTCTGTGTCCTCTGTGGTAGAAAAAGAGATTAGGAGTTGTTTTGCGCAAGCTTTTCGGCACAGATGGAATTCGAGGGATCGCCGGCGAATACCCTCTCGATAGGAAGACCGTCTACGCGATTGGCCGCGCCCTCGGCGACCATCTACCCGATGGTCCCAGGCGTGTCGTCCTCGGCCAGGACACGCGCGAATCCAGCGCCTGGATTGCCGACACGTTGGCCGCAGGACTGCACCTTTCAGGGGTCGAGACACAGAGCGCCGGAGTAGTTCCCACACCGGCAATCGCCTACTTGACGAGATCGCAAAAGTTTTCCGCCGGCGTAGTCATCTCCGCCTCGCACAATCCCTGGCGCGATAACGGCATCAAGGTTTTCGGTGGCGACGGATACAAGCTGCCGGACGCCGTGGAGCTGGAAATCGAAGCCGAAATTTTCTCTCTTTTGAATACCGCTGCCGGCGACGCTGCGGCCATGAGCGCGCCGGCAAACTCGTCTCTCCCCGGCGACCCCCATCTGCGGATGGAATATTTGAAATCGCTGGCGCAGGCCATTCCCGGCGCTGAGCGTGTTCGTGTGATCGTGGATTGTGCCAACGGAGCGGCCAGCTCTATTGCGCCTGAGTTGTTCAGCCGTTCCGGCGTCCATGTCGAATTGACGCATTGCAGCCCCGACGGCCGCAACATCAACGAAAACTGCGGTGCGTTGTACCCGGAGGTTGCCGCACGGGAAGTCGTCTCGCGTAAAGCCGACCTGGGCATCTGCTTTGATGGCGACGCCGACCGCGCCCTCTTCGCCGATAACGAGGGCAAAGTCGTCAATGGCGATGCCATCATGCTTCTGCTGGCGCGCGAGTTGAAGCAGCGCGACGAACTGTCCAATGACACAGTTGTGGCCACTACCATGTCAAACATGGGGCTGGAGGCCGCGCTGCGCGAGTCAGGAATCAAGCTGCTGCGCGCCCCCGTGGGCGACAAATACGTGCTGGAGGAAATGAAAAAGTCCGGCGCAGTGCTGGGCGGCGAACAGTCCGGCCACATTATTCTTTCCCGCGAAGCCACCACCGGCGACGGCCTGCTGACCGCCATGCGCGTGCTGGCTATTGTTGCCGCCTGCCGGCGACCGCTGGCGCAACTGGTTTCCGGGCTCAAAGTCTTTCCCCAGACCATCAAGAATGTGCGCGTGCGGGAGAAGCGTCCTCTGGAGGAGATTCCGCAGGTCATGGCAGCGATCCGGGATGCGGAGCGGCAGCTCAACGGCAACGGCCGCGTCAACGTGCGCTATTCCGGAACTGAGTCACTGGCGCGCGTGATGGTGGAAGCGGAGACCGAGGAGACTGTACACAAACTTGCCGAGAGCATCGCAGGCGCCATTGAGCACGCGATAGGGACCGGCGCTCCCTCAGGCCATTAGAAACATGCGTTGGCGAAACCTGACCTGGCCGCAACGCGGTATCCTCTGCGCTTTCGCCTTACTTGCCATCTTTCTGTTACGCCCGCTCCTGATTTCATCGTTGGACGAAAGCCTGGGAATAGCCCTTATCGCGCTCTATCTGTTGGCTTATCTTTTCGCGATCACCGCGCTTCCGCTCATGGCATTCGCGCTCATGAGGTTCGCTTACTCACTTTTTCTCCGGCCCTATCTGCGCGCCTGGCACATCAACCGCATTCGCAATGCCCGTTATCTGAAAGAAGTCATGCGCCGGGGCCAGAAGGAAAAGTAGTTAATCCACGTCGCGCCAGTTCGGCCCTACGCCGATCTCGACCAGCAACGGAACGCTCAGCGCATGCACGCTCTCCATCTTCTCGCGCACCAGCACACGCATGGTTTCGATCTCCGCTTGCGGGACTTCAAACAGCAGCTCATCATGCACCTGCAGCAGCATGCGCGATCTCAGCTTGCGCGAACGCAGCTCCTGGTCAATCTGGATCATCGCCAGCTTGATCAGGTCGGCAGCCGTACCTTGTAGCGGGGTGTTCACGGCGGTGCGCTCGGCAAAACCGCGCATGTTGGCATTCTTGCTGTTGATGTCGGGAATGGGGCGCGAGCGGCCGAACAGCGTCCTCACGCTCTGCTCACGCCGGGTCTCTTCCAGTACGCGGTCAATGTATCGGCGAACGCCGGCATATTTTTCAAAATAGGCGTCGATGAATTTCTTTGCCTCGCGCTGTTCGATCCCCAGCTGTTGTGACAGCCCGAAGGGCGAGAGGCCATACACAATGCCAAAGTTCACCGCCTTGGCGCGGCGGCGGTGCTCAGCGTCAATCAGCATGGGAGGCACGCCAAACACCTGCGATGCCGTCAGTGAATGAATGTCATCGCCACGGCGGAACGCTTCTGTCAGCAGTGGGTCTTCAGAGAAGTGGGCCAGCAGCCGCAATTCAATCTGCGAATAGTCGGCCGAGAGCAGCACGTAACCGGGCTCCGCTATAAACGCTGCGCGGATCTCGCGCCCAAGCTCCGTACGGATAGGAATGTTCTGCAGGTTTGGGTTGGTGGAGGAGAGCCGTCCCGTTGTGGTGCCGGTCTGATTGAACGTGGTGTGGACGCGCTCTGTACGCGGGTCGATCAATATTGGCAACGCGTCCACGTAAGTGCTCTTGAGCTTTGAGAGCTGGCGATAGTCGAGCACCAGGCGGGGCACTTCATGCGTTTCTGAAAGTTCTTCCAGCACATCCACGGCGGTCGAAATGGTCTTGCCTTTGCCGTATTTCACGGGCTTGGGCAGGTTGAGCTGGTTGAAGAGCACGTCGCCGAGTTGCTTGGGCGAATTGATGTTGAACGTGACCCCCGCCTTGTCGTGGATCTCGCGCGCCTTGGCGTCGCATTGCTTTTCCAGATCGATCGAAAGAACACCCAGCATCTTGCGATCGATCTTCACGCCGGCCTGCTCCATGCGCGCCAGCACCGGAACCAGCGGGAGGTCGATCTGCTCGTACAGCGGCAGCTGTCCGGCGCTCTCCACTTCCTTGCGCAACACCGGAGCAATGCGTCCGGTCACGTCCGCGGCCTCGGCCACAGAGTTCGAGAGCTTCAAATTGAAGCTGCGCACGGCAATTTCGGCCAGCGAATGATTGGTGTACGTGGGATTGATCAGGTACGAGTAGAGCATGGGTTCGTCGCGGACTCCCGCCAGCTCAACTCCATGCTGCTCCAGTTCGCGCAGCGCTGCCTTATAATTGTGGATCGTCTTGGGAATTGTGGCGTCGCTGAGCAGCCGCTTCAGCTCAGCAGAAATTTCATCGCCATCGAGCACTGCGCTGAATGCCTTGCCCGGCTCTGGAGAGAGTGCCAGCTTGAGTTGTGCGGCCGTGCTAGCCGCAGGGATTGGCGGCGCACCAAACAGAAGCTCCCCGGTTTTCTGTTCCGTCTCTTCTTCCGGCTCTTCTTCCTCGGCCGCGATCGCGGCGGTAAATTCGAAGGCAATCGACAGGGGTTCTTTTGCCTTCTTCAACTCCTTGATCTCGCCCGGCGACTTCAACTCGCGATAGTCGGTCTCCCGCACCTCCATCACTGGAACCAGTTCTTTCAACAGCGTGGTGAATTCCAGTTCGCTGAAGAGCGAGCGGAGCGCGTCCATATCAGGTTCGCCCGCCACCATTTTGTCCAGATCAAGCTCGATTTCCACGTTCTGGTCGATGGTGACCATTTGCTTGCTCCACAGAATGTCTTTTTTATTGTTGAGCAGCGATTCGCGATAAGTTTTCCGTTCGACCTCTGCCGCATGGTCCAGCGCGTTCTCCAGCGTGCCAAACCGCTTGATGATCTCCACCGACCCCTTGTCGCCGATGCCCGGCGCTCCGGGAATGTTGTCAATGGAGTCGCCGCGCAGGGCCATCACGTCAATCACCTGCTCCGGCTGCACGCCCAGGATCTCTTCAACCTTGGCGCTGTCGCAGACCAGGTTGTCCTTCGGCGGATTGAGCACGCAGACTTTATCGTTCACCAGTTGCAGCATGTCCTTGTCACTGGAGACGACAAACACCTGGTAGGACTCGGCTGCCGCCTTGCGCGCGAGCGTTCCGATCACGTCGTCGGCCTCAAAGCCCTGCTGCTCCAGGATGGGTATCCGGTATGCCTCCAGCGCACGCCGGATATACGGCACCTGCTGTACCAGGTCCGGCGGCATCTCCTTCCGCTGTGCCTTGTAGCCGAGGTAATCCACGTCCTTGAACGTCTGGGTTTTGATGTCGAACTTGCGGACCGACGTAACGGTCTTGGCTTGCTCGTCGCGGAAAGTAGGACCGGCAACGTCAAAGACCGCAGCCAGGTATTCCGGATTGAAGTCGGCCCGCAGCTTGCGCAGCATGTTCACGAAGACATAGGTCGCCGCGGTTGGAACGCCTTTCTTGGTGGACATGGGCCGTTGCCGCGCCATGGCATGATAGGCGCGAAAGATGAAGGACATCGAGTCCATGAGAAAAACTCGGCCCTTCTGCGCGGGTTTGGGGTTAGTAGCCAAAAGACTAGTAGCCAAGAAATTGATGGCCAAAAGAAAATTCTATCCTGTGCGAGCCGTATTTAGTACTTGCCGCCGTCCCGGACTGCGCTTGCCCGTCTATCCTTAGACCTCGCTGAATTGCGCTTCTTCAAACGTAATCAGCACAATCTCCGGCTTGGTTCCCAGCCGAAACGGCGGCCCCCAAGTCCCGGCGCCATACGTCGTGTACACCTGCATTTTGCCGAACCGTTGCAGACCGTGATTGAACTTGTGCCAGACGCGCCGTGCTACCAGCGTCCAGGGGAAAAACTGTCCGCCGTGCGTGTGGCCGGAGAGCTGCAGCGATATGCCCTCTTCTTCGCTGATGGGCAGCCGCACTGGCGCATGCAGCAGCAACACGCTTGCCCGGCTGCGGTCGATTTGCAACCCGCGGAGGATTGAGCGGTACTGATCCGGATTGACCGCTTCCCGATAATGCACGCCCACCACTTGCAGGCCATCGACATCTACTTTTTCATTGTTCAGCACTCTGATGCCAGTCCGCAGCAGCGGCGGCAGGTATTCGGCGTTGCGATAAAACTCTTCGTGATTGCCGGCTATGTAGAAGACGCCCATCGCCGCCGCTCGGGAAGTGACCAGTTCGGCCCAGGGCCGCGCCAGATTTTCAAAATCACCCGCTACTCCGTCATATAGATCACCGGTCACCAGAACAATGTCCGGTTTAAGCGCGGCGATACGGTTCACCACGCGGCGCACAAAGCGATAATTGCGAACGTGGCCAAGGTGTAGATCGCTGACCAGCGCCGCCGTCCGCCCGCGCCATTGCTGAGGCAGGCTGGGCAGCGCGATGGTAATCCGCGTCACGCGAGGCCACGTGGCGTTGAGCAATGCACAAAGACCCGCCGCGACGGCCAAAGCAAACGCCGCATCCGCGATCCGCGCAGGCGGCCATCCCCAACCCACAACCGCACCAATGGATGAAACGAATACCAGCCCCGCAATGACGCCAGCACGAAGCTGATGGAGAGCAGGCCGAAAGCCAGCTTCACCCCCCAGGTTGAAGCCGCGCTGCCCCAGAAATACGCGACGGTCGCATAAACGAACCAGTGGGTCAGAAAAAGAATGGCTTGAACGATGCTGACAAAGAAGAAGAGTCGGGTTCGCACCCTGAATAAGTCCTTAAATGCGTATGAACAATATTCAGTTTACAGAAGTGCCGGCTTAAGCAGAGCGAAGGCCAGTTCCAGAAACTCCCGGTGCCCTCGGGCGACCCCATATATGTGAGCATTAGCGAACTTTCGTTCTCACAAAGTATTTCTGGATAAACTGTTTTTTACGGTCCTGCTTTCACCAGCAGCGGCACGCTCGCTTCTGTGGAGTGGCCGTCCGCGTCCTCTACCAAAACCCGCACCAGAGCGGCCCGGTCCGCTGACACCTTGGGCGCCACAAGCGTCTTGATGATCCAACCGCTCGGGTCTACCGGCACTTCGGCTTTTACATCGTCTTTGTCAAAGCCAATCCCGTACTTGTACGGCGCTTTGCCCCCGGAAACGTAGGTGGTCAGCGTGAACTCCGCGCCAGTAAGCACCTGCCCGGCGCTGAGCCGCAGCGGAACGACTTTTACGATTGTCTCTCCCGTCTGCCCCTTGGCTGCAACCTCAGACCCAAAATAAAATCCGACGATTGTCCCAAAGACACCCAGAAGCAGGGAGAGGATTTCCTTGCCGCGTTGAAAGCGCCGCTCGTGCGCTTCCGTGTCTTCACTGGTCAGGGCGGAAACAACCAGCACCACGGCTGTCCCGATTGTGACCACGGCAAACAGATAAGTGATCAAGCCGCGGGCGAATTCCACTTGTCCCATCTTGGCCAGGACCAGGCCTTTGTCCAACCCCAGCGTCGACGCCCCAATCAGCAAAACAATGGCCAGCAGCATGGCAAACGCGATAGAGACAATGGGATTAAAATACGCTTTGATGGCCCCAACCGTCTCGGCGGCCTGCTTCACCGGAGGATGATCGTTTCCGTTGGTCATAGCGATGCTTCCTTTCCTGGAGCTTGTTTTGTCGCGACTACTTTACTCTCTCTGCGGGCAAAACGAGCTCTAGGACTTGAAGATCGGCAATTTCAACGCGCTCCAACGGCCCGGCCGGGGAAGATGATTCGGTTGTCGAAGAAATGCGCGATGAATCCGCGTTCAGACAATTGACCGCACCACGCCGCCATCCACGCGCACCGACGAGCCGGTGGTGGCTGAAGCCTGCTCGGAGGATAGATAGACCACCATGTTCGCGACCTCCTCATTGGTCGCAAACCTCTTGAGGAGAGACGAAGGGCGCATGGTCCGAAAGAAATCCTTTTCCATCTGTTCAAAGTTCTTGCCCGATTGTTTCCCTACCTGCTCCACAAATTTTTCCACGCCTTCTGAGCGTGTGGGGCCGGGCAACACCGCGTTCACCGTCACGCCCGTGTCGGCGACGGTCTCTGCCAGGCCGCGGGAAACTGCGAGCTGCGCGGTCTTCGTCATCCCATAGTGGACCATTTCCGCCGGAATTTGCACGCCCGACTCGCTGGAAATGAAGATCACGCGTCCCCACTTGCGCTCAACCATGCCCCGCGTGTAGTGACGCGCCAGCCGGACACCGCTCAGCACGTTCACGCGAAAGAAGCGTTCCCAGTCGTCGTCGGGAATATCGAAGAAGGGCTTGGGTTCAAAGATGCCGAGGTTGTTAATGAGAATGTCAGATTCGGGCACTTGCGCGAACAAGGCCTTGGCGCCTTCGGCGGTGCCAAGATCGGCAGCAATGCCTTTTACGTCAGCTTTCGGGAGCCTGGTTTTAATTTGCGCAATCGCCTGCTCCACTCGCTGCTCGGTGCGTCCATTCACTAACACGGAGGCGCCGGCTTCCGCCAGGCCCTGCGCGATTGCGTGACCGATTCCCGCCGTCGATCCGGACACGATCGCGGTCTTGCCGTCGAGCTTGATGATCATTCCTGCTTCCTTTCGATTATCAGCAGATGCCGCTTCAGTGATGATGGATTCAGGCCGCTATTTTTTGCCGAGCCGCGTGGTGCCCGGTTCACTCCACAAACATGCAATCCCCATACGAGAAAAATCTGTACTTCTCCGCGACCGCATGTTCATACGCCCGCAAGACATACTCCCGTCCGGCAAAGGCCGAAACCAGCATCAGCAGCGTGGATTTGGGCAGATGAAAGTTAGTGAGCAGAGCGCCGACTACACGAAACTGAAATCCGGGGTAAATGAAGATATCGGCCTCGCCAGAGCCGGCGCTGATGTGGATTCCCGTGCGACCGGAAGTATTCTGAGAAGCCGCAAACTCCAGGGTCCGGACTGTGGTTGTTCCCACGGCTACGACGCGCCGTTTCTGCTCCAGCGCGCGGTTGATTAGCGCAGCCGCAGCGTCAGAAATCGAAAAGCTCTCGCGATGCAGTTTGTGCTCCTCTACTTTCTCCACGTGCACCGGCTGAAAGGTTCCCAGGCCGACGTGAAGTGTGAGTTCGGCAATCTCAATTCCGCGCTGGCGGATGGTGGCCAGGATCTCGGGCGTGAAATGCAGCCCCGCCGTCGGCGCCGCAACGCTGCCTCGAGCTTCCGGGCGAGCATAGATGGTCTGGTAGCGCTCACGGTCTTCCGGGCGGTCTTCGCGTGCGATGTACGGCGGCAGCGGTACATGCCCCAGCTGTTCCACAGCAGAAAAAAAGTCAGGCACGGGGCCAAAGCGCAGGGTGCGTTCCCCAAACTCGCCGCGACCGGTCACCTCGGCAACCAATTCCGCGGCGTGCTCCGGCCCTTGGTCCCCTGCCGGGCTTAGGGCGTCTGAAGATTCGAAGAATATTCTTTCTCCCACCCCAATCTTTCTTCCAGGACGCACGAGCGCCTGCCACTCAAAGGGAGCGACCTGGCGGGTCAGCAGCACTTCGACGCGGCCGTGCAGAAAATCGCGCGCGGCGGGGTTTCTGGGGCTGACTGGCTGGGAGTGCAGGCCGGCGCGGCGTCCGTAAAGGCGGGCAGGGAAGACCCGGCTGTTGTTCAACACAAGCAGGTCGTCGGGGCGCAGGAGATTGGGGAAATCGGTGAAGCAGCGGTCTGCAAACGTTCCGGTGGAGCGCGAGAGATAGAGCAGGCGCGAGGCGCTACGGTCGGCCAGCGCTTCCTGGGCGATCAGCTCCTCAGGCAGGTCAAAATCGAAGTCGGAAACCAGCACTCGCTAGATTATATTGCCCCGCGGAAGACAGAAGACTTCCGGCTCTTCCGAGCTGGCGAAAGTCGCAGCCAAATGAACAAAGGCCGTGTTGGGAACACTGCTTCTGCTCTCCTCACTAAACTTGTCCCGCCTACATCGCCTCCCGGGTCCTCCGGATACCCCGGCTTCCGGCGACGTGGTCCAAATCTGCATGTGGTTCCAGCTCTAACCGGCAGTCTCTTACACCTCGAATCTTTGCCAGCCGATTCTGGATCTTGTCCACCTCGTTTCTCAGTACCGGCCCTCGGACAGAGACGCAACCGTCACAAGCGCCCACCTCTAGCAATCCTGGATGGGAAACAACATGGCCTAGCTGGGAGCGTACCCGGTCCACAAGGATGTCATCCGGAATATCGGAGCTGCGGTCGCGGATGCTGGAACGGATTTCAGCAACAGAACCTACGATCCGGTGCATGAGGTCCCGGCCCCGCTTTCTGATCGTACTGCCAACGAGATGGCCGGCATGAATTAGCTTGTCGCGGGCGTAAGCACGCCGCTTGGCGCCCCGATGCCCGTCAAAGACATACATGATCATGGCGCCGATGATCATGCCATTCAGCAGAGTTAGAGTGTGGCCCATCCTCTCCCGCGTAGTCATAGGAACCCTCGTTTAAAAAGTGTCTGCAAAGTTTGATTAAGGAATGACGAAGCGAGAGGCCTCAAATCGAGAGGAGCACACGGGTCTCTTAGACCGGCCCCCTTATTCTCAGGAAACCAGCAGCAATGGAAAAGGCGGCCTGTCGCGGGCCGCCCATTAGCCAAAGTTCGTTTGCAGCTACAGCACTTGTACGTTTTCTGCTTGCCACCCTTTAGGACCTTTGACGACGTTAAACTGCACCGGCTGGCCTTCTTTCAAACTGCGGAAGCCATTCGACTGAATAGCGGAGAAATGGACAAAAACATCTTCGCCATTCTCCCGGGAAATAAAGCCATAGCCTTTCGCGTCATTGAACCATTTCACTGTTCCTTGTTCCATGTGTAACACGCATTCCTTGTTTCTGAAATTTGCGCCTTTCTGAGGGTAGTGCAGGCAGGTTGCAGCGAGTGCAGGGCTGCTGTACAACGCTTCTGAAACAACGCGAGGGACATTATAACCTTGGGAACCTTAGTTGCCGCAAGAAAATAAGGCTCACCTTAGAATCCGAAATCGAACGATATGATACTCTTGCGTAGCGACGCAAATGATTGTAGGCACAGGAGTTGACATAGCTGAAGTGCCCCGGATCAGGGCCGCCATAGAACGCTTTGGAGAGCGCTTCCTTAGACGTGTTTTTACCCCTGAGGAGGTGCGCTATTGTGTCGGTAAGTCCAACGCAGCCGAACGTCTGGCTGCCCGCTTTGCCGCCAAAGAAGCCGGAATGAAGGCCATAGGTACCGGCCTGCGCCATGGGATCACCTGGCACGACTTTGAGGTAGTAAGGCTTCCTGGCCAGCGCCCGAATTTGAAATTTAGCGGCAAGGCGGCAGAGTTCGCCGCCCGGCTCGGCTGCAAACGGACCCATTTGTCTCTCTCCCACACCGCAGAGCAGGCCATTGCGCACGTCATTTTGGAGGGCGAATAGGTCCGGTCGGGATCGCTGCGCCTGACCTATGCAAACTTCTTTCCCTGTGAGAACCTTGATTGCCGATGACCCAATCCACCCTCGCTGCTGAACTTCAGACCTCCTGCACTCAAATGAGCCCTCGAGCTGTGATGGTGGCCGTTGCGCTGGTCAGCTTTTCCAGCCTGCTCCTGGAACTGGCCCTTACGCGCCTGTTCAGCGTGGTGCTTTTTTATCACTTTGCTTTTTTTGCCATCTCAGTAGCGCTTCTGGGCCTGGGATCAGGCGGGGTATTCGCGCATATCCGCCGTGAATGGCTGCAGAAGTTTGACGTGCGTGTCCTTGGTGCGCGGCTTTGCCTGTTCAACTCGATCTGCATCCTGGCAGCGGTTGAGGTGGTGCTACATACGCCGGTGTCGCTTGCGGTCACAGGCACGAACTTCGGCAAGCTGACCATCATCTACCTAGCGGCCGCTGTTCCCTTTTTTTTGACTGGATTGCTGTTTTCAGTCCTGTTTGCCCGCTCCACTGATTCCATTTCCCATCTCTACGGCGCCGATCTGGCCGGCGGTGCCGGCGCATGCCTGGCCGTGGTGCCATTGCTCAACCTGATCGGCGCACCGAACGCGCTTTTGCTTGCTTCGGCCGCAATGGCTGTGGCGGCGGCGCTGTGGGCTGCAGAGCCCAAGCTGCGCAAGGCTGCGTATGCCGTAGCGGCGGTCTTCGTCCTGCTGATCGCGGGAAACTATTCCGGAAAGCTGGTGGACGTAATCTACGCCAAAGGCGCGTACCGCGATCCCAGATGGGTTGAGTATGCCCGCTGGAACGCCATTTCACGCATTGAGGTCAACACGCAGCTCGGCGGGCGCTACGTGGTGATTGACGCCGACGCCACCACGGCCATCATGAACACCGATCCTGCGCTTTGGGACCAAGATGGCTCTCCCACGCCCATACATACCGGCTTGCCGGCGAAAGGGGGATTCAACTGGAAGAAGAGTCTCATGGCCGCGGCGCCCTCCATGGCCAACGTGCTGCGTCCGCGAGGAGCGTTTGCCATCATCGGCCCGGGCGGAGGCGTGGATGTG
>WNFN01017425.1_pt1 | contig 20532 bp, 18 predicted proteins | sample 5400161 | NCBI WGS metagenome assembly WNFN01 (sample SAMN13153353, study PRJNA577476) | soil metagenome | isolation source: 80 cm saprolite on Douglas fir-dominated hillslope | place: USA:California | collected 2013-09-17 | reverse complement strand
GACGCCATCGCCGCAGTGAGGCCGGAGCTCGCGGCGCGACGCCCTCGGCGTCCGCCGGCGAGGGCGAGGACAGCGCTCGCCGCTAGCCAAAGCCGCGAGTAGTTGGCCGCGCTGGACAGCTGCCGCATCGGACGATCGAGCCGCGGCGACGAGGTCGCTGCGACCGCGGCATAGATCGCACGGTCGATCAGGGCCATCTCAGCCAGCGGCCCACCATCTCCAGGCGTTGGGCCTTCGCGCGGGCCGGCGCCCACCGCGGATGGCAAGGCCCTTGCGGAAAATTGCCGGTCGGCGCGCAGCCCTTCGCGCGAGTCTCTCGACACCTGTGTCGTCATCCGCCGACGGGCCTCAGCGGTGCACCAGTCTCCATCGCGGCCATTGAGAAGACGGTGGCTGGCGACTTCACGACAAACGGCAAGAGCTCATCCCGGCCCTCCCCGATCACGCCGCAGCTGGCCTCGGGCACCGCCGTCCACGCGCCGGGCAGGTCGCCGATCGGCTCAGAGACCACGAGGCGGGCGTCGTCGGAGAGTTCCTGCAGGATCTGGCGTTCGGGATAGAGGTATCGCAGGGTACGCACGTCGCGCGAGAAGAACAGGGACCGTGAGTTGCCTTCGCTCGAATAGCGGAAGACCCAGATGCGCGAGCCGTCGCTCGTCGCGATCGTGCCCTGGAACGGGTGGTTGACGCCGCGCCGGCGCGCGAGCTCCTCGACGTGGCCGAGCGCTCGCCCGACGGCTTCGATCGGGTCGCTCTCCAGCCCGAACGTCAACGCCAGGAAGAACAGCATCTCGCTGTCGGTCTGCCCAGCGATCTCGGGATAGAGCGTGGCATCGATCGCCAGCGCCAGCTCGCGCTTGAGGATCGGAAAGCCGTTGATGAAGCCATTGTGCATCCACAGCCAGCGGTCGTGTCGAAAGGGGTGACAGTTGGTCTGCTGAACGGCGGATCCGATCGCGGCGCGGACGTGTGCGCAGAAAAGACGCGAGCGCACATGGGCGGCGAGCTCGTGCAGGTTCTGGTCGTTCCATGCGGGCTCGACGCTGCGGAAGACTCCCGGGGTCGGTGACTCGTCGTACCAGCCGAGGCCGAAGCCGTCGCCGTTCGTTGTCTCCGCGCCAAGTCGCGAGTGGAGGCTCTGGTCGATGAGCGAGTGTTGTGGGGTGTACAGCGCCTCCCGAATCAGTACAGGTGAACCGGTGTATGCGAGCCAGCGGCACATCGATCGCTCCTTTCAGTCGCCTCTAGAGCCGCCGCGACCATGTTCCTCATGGCGTCGCGACGGAATGCCAGCGTCTTGCCGCCCTAACCGGGCCGGTCATCGTCACGGGTCTGTCAAAGCGCTTCGCCAACTCACCCACCATCTCGGCCGGCCCAACGTCGCGGGCCCAGGTGCGCTGCTGGTCGGCCCCGTTGACGATCGCCAGCTCGGAGACCCCGTCGAGCTCGGGGAAGCAGTTCAACTCCACGGCGTGAGGGGTGCAGCTCACGAGCAGGTCGTCGATCAGCGCCCGTACAGGGACGAGACGCTGCGCGAACGGGTCTATCAGTCGCGCGTCGAGGCCGTCACGCGCAGCCAGGAACCTGTTCTCGGCGAGCAGTTCCGGCTGAATGTCGCACGGCGGGGCCGCACCCTCGAGCTCGAGGCGCGCGAGGCACTGGATCAGCGCGACCAGCGGCGCCGTGTCGAGAACGCTGGCTTGAACATCCATGGCCCGAACCTCGACCGTGCCCAAAGCCGGCTGCAGGCGCACGTCCCACCACAGATAGCTTGGATCGACGATCGCCCCGGAGGCGATGAGCGGATCGACCGTCCCCACGTAGTCGGCGTAGTCGGCGAACAGCCTCGGTGGGCCCGTGCGGGGAAAACCCTGGAAGATCAGCGTGCGCAAAGACGCGAAGCCGCTGTCGCGGCCGTTGCAATAGGGCGAGTTCGCGGACAGCGCGAGGAGGATCGGGAGATTGCCGCGAAGGCGGTTCATTACCCGGATAGCGTCCTCGGCGTCCGGGACGCCGACGTGAACGTGCAGTGCCATCGTCGGCTCTCGGTGGACGAGCGATCGCATCGAGCGCTCGATCGCTCGATAACGCGGTGACGCGAAGACGCGCGGCTCGGCTGATGAGGCGAGCGGGTAGGTCCCCGCCGACGCAGGTTCCATTCCCATCGCGCGGAGCTCGTGGGCAATGCGGGCACGTAGGGCTGAGAGCTCCGCGACGGCGCTGCCGATGTCGATGTGGACACCTGTCACCAGCTCGATGACCGAGGCGTGCGTCTCCGGCGAAGCGTGCCCGTCGAGTGCGCCGGAAAGTTGAGCCAAGACGGTCTCACTCGAGTGCACGAGCGAGTGAGTTGAGCGCTCGAGCAGCATCACCTCCTCCTCGACGCCGATCGTGTAGCGACGGCCGGAGCCGCTTCTCCAAGACCACCATTTCGCAGGCTCGGCCGCCGCACGTCCAGCTCGGTCTGTCCGGTCGGGACCCGTGCCCTCGTCGGTTTTGCCTGAGAGTGAGACGGGCATTCAAGGAGGCTCGCTCCTGACGCGGGGTTCGACAAGGTTGTGCGCACCAGTCCACGCGAGAGGTCGACATCCCAGTGCGGGGGGCCGGCATCGGGGCAGGTTCGGTCACCACGCCAAGCAGGCGCGAGGTGGGGCTCATCCGGTTTGGGTGATGGTCCTCGACATCGCCGCACGTACGGTGCAGCGACCAGGTCAAAGGAGGAGGACACGATGCGCCTCGAGGACTACGGCTTGATCGGCGACATGAACACCGCTGCACTCGTGGGGCGCGACGGCGCGGTCGACTGGCTCTGTCTGCCGCGGTTCGACTCACCTTCATGCTTCTCGGCGCTGCTGGGAGACGCCTCGCACGGAAGGTGGCTGCTCGCCCCTGCGGACGCCGGCATCGCGGGTTCGCGTCGTTATCGCGACGGCACGCTCGTGCTCGAGACGGACTTCGAGACGAGCGATGGCGCCGTGCGCGTGATCGACTTCATGCCCAGACGAGGCGATGGGCCACCGCGCCTGATGCGGATCGTCGAAGGGCTGAGGGGGACGGTGCCCATGCGCATGGAGCTCGTGCTGCGTCCTGACTATGGCTCGATCACGCCGTGGATGGAAGCGGCTGCAGACGGGCTCGCTCTGACCGCAGGACCAGACGCGTTCCGCCTCACTACGCAGCTGCCGCTGAGCGTGCAAGACGGAACGGCGGTGTCCGAGTTCGCGCTGGGTGCCGGAGGCCGAGAGCGGTTCGTCCTCACCTGGCACCTCTCCTACGAGGAGGCGCCACCGGTTGAGGACGCCGACTCCGCGCTTGCTCGCACCGAGGCGTGGTGGCGGGAATGGACCGGTCGGTGTGCCTACCAAGGGCCCTACCGAGACGAGGTGTTGGCCTCCTTGGTGGTGTTGAAGGCGATGACCTCCGAGGTCACCGGCGGCGTGGTCGCCGCTCCCACCACTTCGCTGCCGGAGGATCTCGGCGGTGGGCGAAACTGGGATTACCGGTACTGCTGGCTGCGTGACTCGGTGCTCGCGTTGCAGGCGCTGATCGCCGCAGGGTACCTCGAAGAGGCGCTGGCGTTCCGCGACTTCCTCCTGCGCGTCGGGACTGGAGATCCGCGGAGCATTCAGATCATGTACGGAATCATATGAGGGGTCGACGCCCGTACGTGTCGGCAACGCGGCCTCCGAGCAGTTCCAGCTCGACGTCTACGGCGAGGTGCTCGGCGTCGGCTACCTGGGGGTCGAGGCCGAGCAGCGCATAGAGGCCCGAAACTGGCCGCGTTGGCGGACGGTCGTCGAACACGTCGAGACCGTCTGGCGCGAGCCGGATGACGGAATCTGGGAGTCGCGGGGTCCGCGACGCCACTACACCTACTCGAAGGTGATGGCCTGGGTCGTCTTTGACCGGGCGCTGCGCCTCGCTGAGCAGTTCGACCTCGACGCACCGCTCAAGCGCTGGCGTAAGACGCGCGACTCGATCCATGAGGAGGTGTGCACCCGAGGCTATGACCGCGCGCGCCGTACATTCACCCAGTACTACGGATCCGCAGCGCTCGACGCGAGCCTCCTCAACATCCCGCTGGTCGGTTTCCTGCCCGGCAGCGACGAGCGGGTGACGGGGACGATCGACGCGATCTCGAAGGAGCTGGGTCGCGATGGGTTCGTGTCGCGTTACTCCACGGCGCAGACCGACGATGGACTCTCCGGCGACGAGGGCCAGTTTCTGGCGTGCTCGTTCTGGCTCGTGAGCGCTCTCGCCCAGAACGGCAGGACAGATGAGGCGCGGGCGTTGTTCGATCGACTGCTCGCTCTGCGCAACGACCTCGGCCTACTGGCCGAGGAGTACGACGTCGCCAGGCAGCGGCAGGTCGGGAACTTCCCGCAGGCCTTCAGCCACCTCACCCTGATCGGCGCCGTGATGGCGATATCGGCCGCAGAGTCGGCCCCTGCGCGAATCGCCGCGTGACCGCGCCGCCGGCTGCACGGAACGGAGGAGCGCTCGCGTCGAGCTCGGCGGCGTCCCGACGACGGATGCTCGTGCCGCTGGCCCTCGCTCAGTTCATCGCAAGCTTCGCCGGCTCGAACATGAACGTGGCGATAACGAGTATCAGCAAGGACCTGGGGACGACCGTCGAGGGCGTCCAGACGGCGATCACGCTGTTCTTGCTGTGCATGGCCGCGCTGATGATCCCCGGCAGCAAGCTCACGGACCGCCTGGGGCGCAAGCGCTGCTTCGGGCTGGGGGTCCTGATCCTCGGGTACTCGGGTCTCGAGGGAGTCGGCTCGGCGTTGATGATCCCGCCGATCTACATCCTCGCGACGATGTTGTTCAGCGACCTCCCGTCCCGTGCGCGGGCGTTCGGGCTGATCAGCGGCATGGGTGGGATCGGCGCCGCGGCCGGGCCGCTGATCGGCGGCGTGATCACCACCGCGGTGAGCTGGCGCGCCTCGTTTCTGCTGCAGGTGGCGGTCGTGGCGATGATCGCGCTCATGAGCCGCTCAATCGTCGACCCGGTCGCCCCCGACCCGACGCGACGGTTCGACGTCGCGGGCGCGGTCCTTTCGGCGATCGGCATGCTCGCACTCGTGCTCGGCATCCTGCAGGCTGGCGAAAACACCGAACTGATGGTCCTCTTCCTGGCGCTGGGCGCGGGCTTCCTGCTGTGGTTCTTCATACATGTACGTGCAATCGAACGAGCCGGGGGGGAGCCGCTGCTCTCTCTTGCCCTGTTCAAGGACCGACGGTCCAACCTCGGGCTGATCACCCAGAACCTGCAGTGGCTGCTCCTGATGGGCAGCTCTTTCGTGATCTCGGTGTTCCTTCAGGTCGTACGCGGCTACAACGCGATCAAAACCGGCGTGATCTTCACGGCAGCGACCGTCGGGATCCTCGTCTCCTCGCTGGCCGCCGAGCGTCTCGCCAAGAGGCACGAACAGCGGACGTTGATACGTGCAGGCTTCGTCGGCGCGATCGCCGGCATAGGTCTGCTCCTGGGACTCGTACACGGCTCGTCGAACGTCGTGGCCTTCGTTCCCGGACTGCTGCTCCTCGGGCTGGGGGTCGGCACGATGCTCACGCCCTCGGTCAACATCGTGCAATCGAGCTTCCCCGAAGAGCAGCAGGGCGAAATCTCCGGTCTCTCGCGTGCCGTCTCGAACCTCGGCTCCTCGCTCGGCACTGCGATCGTCGGCACGATCATCGTCTCAGACGTCGCGGCCGGCACGCACGGATACGCAGCCGCGATGATCGTGCTCGCAGGGGTCGCGCTCGCCGGACTGGCAGTCGCAATGTTCCTGCCAGGCGAACCCTCGGAGCAAACAAAGGCAGCCACCGCCGACGGCTCCGAGCAGGCGACGCCGGCCGGAGGGGAGGCCGGCGAGCCGGGAGCGGCAGCTGCCACACACCTCTGAGGGATGCCAGCCGTTCTAACCCGCCGCGTGGGTCATCTTTCCCACGAAGGCAAAACGGAGCAGCGCAGCGAGGGTGCGCCACGGCGTATCCGGCTCGAGCGCCGAAGGCGAGGCCCCGGGGTGGTCGTGGGCGATCCGCACGCGCAGGCTCCCCGGGAGTGTCCGGAAGGACAACGGCGGTTCGAGCGTCGTAGCCTCGCCGTCGATCCCTGCGGGCACCGGTCTGATCGCTTCGATCTCGAGCGTGGGCTCGGCCCAGCGGGCGACGGCGCGGGTTCGGTGACGCCTGGCGGCCGCAGTCGACGGTTTGAGCACCGCGACGCCGAGCATGCCGGCGTCGAGCCGCGGGCGCGTTCCAGAGCCGAGCGGGCGTCCGAGCCGGTAGCTGTTGTTGGAGATCAGGATCGCTGCACCTTCCTCAGCGCCGTCGTGGCCGACGCAGCGGAGGTCGAGCGTGCCGGCGTCCGGGCGTAGGGCGTCCGGCGCTGCGGCGAGCATCGTTCGGAGCTTGGCGTCGCGGTACTCGGGACGCTGGACCGCCTCCGCGTACAGGCCGAGCGAGACGTTGTTGACGAACACCCGGCCGTTGACCTCGGCGAGGTCGACGTGGCGCTCGCCGCCGTCTACGAACGCATCCAGAGCCCCGACCACGTCGTCGCGGTCAACCCCCAGATCGAGGGCGAAGTGATTGCGTGTGCCCGCCGGGATGCAGGCGTAGGGCAGATCGAGCTGCGAGGCGACCTTGGCGACGATCGCTTGCGAGCCGTCCCCGCCCGCCATCGCCAGCGCATCCGCCCCGCGCTCGACCGCCGCATGAACGAGCTGCTCGAGGTCGTCGCCGCGTTTGAGCTCGACAGGCTCGAAACCCCGGATGCTCGCCTCGTCCGCCAGGTGCAGTCGCTCCGCCTTGCCCCCTCCAGACTTCGGGTTGTAGAAGAGCACCGGGTGCGTCGGGCGCTCCGCGCTCGGCAGTTGCACGTGAACCCGGAACGCGGCCCACCGCACAGCGCCGCGACGTGTGACGGCGTACCAAGCCGCCGCCGAAGCCAGCGCCAGACATGCCAGCACCGTCAGGCCGTGAGGGAACCGGTCGATCGCAAGGATGACCGCGAGGCTCGTCGCCGCCGCAACGAGCGCTACCGCCGCGAGGGCGTAGAGCCTACGACGAATCATCCGGTTCGATCCCCGGCAACGGCGCGCCACCCCCACGGCCACGGGAGCCGCTCACAATGCCGCGGGGGCCGGGATGCACGCCGGTCACCCCTGGGCGAGGTAGACCTGCTTCTGCTGCTCGAACTCAGCGTCGGTGAGAACGCCACGTTCGTGGAGATCGGCGAGTTCCTTGAGGCTCTGCATCGCTGTCGGGGACATGCCCGCGCTTTGCGCCGGCGCCTGCATCGGTTCGGGAGCGGCCGGTTGCACCGGTTCGGGAGCGGCCGCTTCGCTGCGGGCTCCGGCTCGCTTACCCATGTGGTAGGCGGCCCCGCCGGCCACCGCGGCGCGCAGCACAGGGCGACGTCGTCTGAGGAGAGGCATCGTCGACCCCCTACTCGACTTCCGCTGGCAAGGACAAACCCAGCGACAGCGTGATCTCGGCGGCCGCGGCGATCGTGCGCGGACCACCCACTTGGGGTGCCACCGCGAGGAGGACGCCGACGATTTCATCCGGAGTGACGTCTTCCTCCAGAGCGTTGGCGATCTGCCACGCGTATGAGGCGGGCGGAGCATCGAGGGCGATCAGCGCCGCGATTTTTGCCAGCGCGAACGTCGAAGCATCCAGGCCCGTCGCCTCCAGCGACGCCTCGCGCAGGCCGACGGCCGTTTCGATGAAGCTCTTTTCACCAGCCGAGATGCCAGCCAGGGTTTCTTTCGTGTCTTGCCTTACCGTCGCCATTGCATTCCTTTCGATCGGGAAGTGGACGGGCTCATGCGGCCAACGCAACGTGCTTGATCCGCTCGAACTCGGCCGGCGTTATCGTGCCTTCGTCGAGCAACGTCTTACCTTTGGCGATCTGCGCCGAGGGATCCTCGCCGGGAGATGCCGATTGCACCTGAGCGCCCAGCTTCGCCTGTGCGGCTTCCTGCCGCGAGAGTGCGCGCTCCGACATGCCGGACTGCTCTTTAATGAGATACACGAACACACCGAGATAGGGCAACAGGACCATGAACACGATCCAGCCCGCCTTTCCCCACCCGGAGAGGTCTCCGCGGCGAAACACGTCCGCGAGCACGGCGAACAGGATCCATAGCCAGACGACGAAGCCGAAGAAAACGATCATCGTCCACACGACGTCAAGAAACGGATAGCTGGATGCGATGGGCATGACGCTCCTGAGTTGAGGTGGTGTGCCGTCACCAGATCAGGTCGGCTCCGTTCCGGAGCTCCGTCCGGATCTGACATTCCCGGCGTCATCGATGATCGTCCCACCGCACCGCGGCGGCATCATCCGAAGCGGATGAGGCCTGGGCGAGCAGCTGGCACGGCCGCAGCCCCGATCGTTCGCGACCTTGCCGCACCCGTTCGCTAAGCGGGGGGCGGCTGGTCCTGGAGCGGCGCTGCGCCACCCGTCGGGCCGCCGCGACCACGCCGACGGAATGCGGACACGCCGAGCACGACGAGCCCGATGGCGGCAGCACCGATCAGCGCCCAGGCCCACCCGGGCAAGCTTTCCGATTCCGACTGATCGGAGGAGTTACGCGCCGCTGCAGCGCCGGCCGCCGCCGCGGCCGGGGCGTGGTTCGACGAGGTGTCCGCTGGAGCTGTCTGCGTCTTGGTGACGGTGTTCGTCTGTGTCGGGCCGGTCACGATCTGCCCCGGCGCAGTCGTGGTGTTCGTCTGCGTCACGGTCTGCGTCGGTGTGGTGACGCCTCCGCTGCCCGCAGGTGTGGCTGGGGCCGGCGTGCTCGAAGAGCTCGCGCCTCCGGCGGCAGCAACGCCGGCGCCGCATCCGACGGCGAGCGCCAAGAGGCTCGCCACCACCCATCGCGTGCCGCGGCCGCTCCGGGTGTGAACGCTCGGGGTGCGAGTTCCGATGTCCAAAGCCACTGCATTCTCAGCGCGCGGTTGTCTGGCGCCATCACCCCGAAGGGATGAAAACCACCGTGAAACCTCGGCGTTCGATGCAGTTCGCGAGCCACGACGCGCGCCGCGGGCGGGCATGATCGTCGTTTCGAGATCCGAAGAATGGCCGTTCGACGCCCAGGCCGCCGCCGACCTCGTGGCTCGTGTCATCGCGGACGTCGACGACCGCGGCGACGAGGGCAGCGCCGCCTTGCTTACCGGCATGCTCAGTGCCGCGTGGCCGACCTGCCGCTGTCAGGATCAATGACAGCCGCTCGCCGTCGCGGAGCACGAGATCGTCCTGCGTGGCCGTTGCCCGCAGTCTGTGGCGGCGCCCACAGGTAGCTGAGCACGCAGCCCAGAACGAACACGGCGACGACGAGCAGCACCGGCCCGGAGTCCTCCACGAGCGCTCCCACCACTCCCGCGGCCAGGCCGCCGGCGAGTGCGGCCAGCCACGCAGGGTCGCCGCCGACGGGCGCGAGCAGTCGCGCCCGCGAGCGCAGCGCCGCCGCGGCCGCCGCCAGCGACAGCGCCGTCGCAACCGGCATCACATGGTTGTGGAGCTCACCCCAGGCGGCCTTGTAGCGGCGCACCAGGATGTCGCGGATGTCGCCCGCGGACCGTGCGTGCAGCACGCTGCCCGTGAAGTGGCCGCTCCCGTGCGCGGTCGCGAGGTCGATCGCGGCCAGCAGCACGAGCCCGGCGATCGGGCTCACGATTGCGATCAGCGCGCGCCTGCGCGTCGGCGCCCCCGGCGCCATCATCACCGCCGATACGGCCGTGCCGGCGCACACGAGGATCACGCCGCCGACGCCCGCGCCGATCCTCGCCGACCCCTCGATCACCGCCAGCGCGAGCCCGGCTGCGACGAATGCGATCACCGGACCCCGTCCCGGGCGCGAGCGGTACAGCGCGCCGGCTACGGCCGCCAGCACGAGCACCGCCAGCCCGGACTTCAGCTCGTTGCCGACGCCGTAGAAGCGCGCTCCGAGCGCCGGATTGGGGCCGAGCAGCGAGCGCACCAGCAGCTGCCCGTGCGCGAGCGCGTCGACCGTGATCGCGAGCGGCGCCGCGACCGCCGGCGCGATCATCGCACGCGGCCACGGCAGCAGCGCATCGGTCAGCGCCCCCAGCGCGATGCAGCCGATGGCGATGGTCGCGTACTCCACGGCGGCGCCCGGCGCGAACGCCGCCGGGATCATCACCACCACCGGGGCCCACAACACGCCCACGGCCCCCGCGCGGATTGCGCGGCCGCGGGCGACCGGCCGGCGCGAGCACATGAGCAGCAGGAGCAGCCAGGCGCTCAGCAGGAACCCGAGGGCCGACAGCCTTCGGCCTCCGACCACCCGCAGCCGCGAGATCAGCTTCCGCAGCGAGCCGCCGTCGAGCTTCCCATCCGTTTCGATCCGCCGGCCGCGCATCTCGGCCGGCACGCCCGCCCCGACCCATTCGAGGATCGTCGGCGCGATGTCGATCGAGCTGAGAAGGCCGCGCTGTTGGGTCGTATGCGAGCTGAGCTCGCGCCCGCTCGCGCCCGGGAGCCCGGCGGCTCCGGCCCAGAGCAGCTCGCCGCGTCCCGCCGCCTGCCGCTGGACTGCGATCAGCAACTCGCCGTGCGGCCGCCGCGCGACGAGCTCGGCGAGCATCGCCTCCCCCGTGGGGCCGCCGGGAAGGTCGGCGACGACGAGGCGCCGGCCCGTCGGGGAGAGGGCAGCGATCCTCTGTGGCAGGCTCGCGGCGGAGCCCAGCGAGAGCTCGGCGATGCGGCCGTGAGTGTCGGCCGCGGCGACCGCGTCCAGCCCGTCCGCTGCCGTCGTGCCCACGTAGGCGGAGGCTCCCGGCATCGACGCCGCGAGCAGGCCGGGCGTCAGCAGCTGGGGCGCACGGTGCGCGCGGGCGCGCGCCCGCACCCAGCCTGCGATCTCGCCTCCGCCGGCCCTCGAAGGCTCCAGCGACAAGGCAGGGGGGGCGGAGTGGGGGTATGCCGAGGACGCAACCCGAGCGCCCTGGGTGATGTCGAGCAGCAGCTGGGCGGGGCGGTAGCCGCCTTGCGTCGCCGAGACGATGCCAACCGAGAGGCCGGCGCGAGCCAGCTGCTGCTCGCTCGCCGGCAGGAAGACGAGCAGCGCGGTGCGGCCGGCGGCGCTCGTGGCAGCCTGCGCCGAGGACGACGCCACGGCGCCGAGCGCCGCTGCGAGCAGCAGGCCGAGGGCGGCCCGCCGTGGGGCTGTGCTCAGTCCGCCGCTCCCGCGCCGTCGCGCCCGCCGCCCGCCGACGCGGCCGCGACGGGCTCGCCCGTCGCCTCCTCGGCGTCGGAACCGCTCTTGCCGGCCGGCAGCGCGTGGAGTGTCCCGTCGATGTTGACCTGTGGCAGGACCCGGTCGAGCCAGCGCGGCAGCCGCCAGGTGACCGGCCCGAGCAGATGCAGCGTCGCCGGCAGCAGCAGGCAGCGCACCACGAGCGCATCGAGGAACACGGCGCTGGCGAGGCTGAGCCCGAACTCCTTGATGACGCGGTCTTCGCCGAGCATGAACGAGAGAAACACGCACACCATGATCGCGGCCGCGGCGGTCACCACGCGCCCGGTCAGTGCCAATCCGTCGCCGACGGCGCGCGCGTTGTCGCGCGTCTGTGTCCAGCGTTCGTGGATGCGAGACACGAGGAACACCTCGTAGTCCATCGACAGGCCGAACACGATCGCGAACAGCATCACCGGGATGAACGACTCGATCGGGCCCTTCTGCACGCCGAACAGGCCGCCCAGCCAGCCCCACTGGAAGACCGCCACGATCACCCCGAGTGAGGCGCCGATCGACAGCAGGTTCATGAGCGCCGCCTGCAACGGGATGATGAGAGACCGAAAGACGATCAGCAGCAGCAGCGCCGAGAGCAGCACGACGACGCCGATGAACAGTGGCAGCTTGTGGCCGAGCGTCTTCGCGAAGTCAACCGCCCCGGCTGTCACGCCGCCGACGTAGACAGTCATGCCGGTGCTGTGCTCGATCGGCGGCACCACCCGGTCGCGGAGATCTTCGACCAGTCTGGTGGTGGCAAAGGCCTGCGGCGAGGATGCCGGATAAACCGTCAGCGTCGCGACGCCCCCGGAAGGGCTGAGTCTCGGTGGTACCACCCCGGCGACGCCGGGCGTGCGGGCGATCACCGTCGCGAGCTTCGCCACGCTCGCCCTGTCAGGGGTCTTCGTCTTCGTCACAACGAGCAGCGGTCCGTTGAAGCCTTCGCCGAAACCCGCCGCGAGCAGCTCGTAGGCCCTGTGGGTGGTCCGGCCCGACGGGTCGTTGGAAGCGTCACTCGAGCCGAGCCGCAGGGCGATCGCGGGCGCCGCGATCGCCAGCATCACGACCGCCGAGGCGAGCGCGATCACCGCGGGCCGCGCCCCTACGAAGCGACTCCAGCGCAGCCACGCGCCGCCGCCCGCTGTCAGGTCGGCCGCACCCGCACCGTTGCCGCCCCCGTTTCCGCGGCCGTTCCCGGCGCCGCCCGCTGTGCCGCTCGCAGATGCCTTGCGTGCCGCCCGCGCTCTCGCCCGGCGGCTGCCCCGGGCGACTTTGTGCCCGGCGATCGTCAGCAAGGCCGGCAGCAGTGTCAACGAGGCGAGCATCACAAGCAGCACGCCGATCGAAGCGGAGATCGCCACGCCGTACAGGAAGCTGACGCCGAGCAGCGTCATGCCGAGCAGCGCGATCACGACCGTCGTGCCGGCGAACAGCACGGCCCGTCCTGCCGTGTCGATCGCCTGCAGTACCGATTGGCGGGAGTTGCCGAAGGTCGGGCCCGGCGTTCTGTAGGCCTCGCGGAAGCGCGTGAGGATGAACAGCGCATAGTCGATGCCGACGCCGAGCCCGATCATCGCCGCGAGCTCGGAGGAGAAGTTCGGGGTGTCGACGACGTGTGTGAACAGCGCGATCACCCCCAAGCCCGTGCCGAGCCCGAACAGCGCGGTGACGATCGGCAGTCCCATCGAGATCAGGGAGCCGAACGTCAGCAGCAGCACGATGATCGCCGCGAGCAGGCCGACGGCGGTGGAGATCCCGAAGCCGGGCTGCTCGGTCATCTCGATCGCCTGTCCTCCGAGCTCGACCTGCAGTCCCGGGCGGGCGGCTTCCCGAGCGACCTTCACGACGCGTTCGGGAGCGCTTTTCGGGAGCAGGTTGGCTTTCTCGTCGAAGACCACCGTTGCGAAGGCGATGCGGCGATCCGCCGATACCGAGCGTCCGGAGGCGGCTCCCGCATAGGGGCTGACCACGGCGCTCACGTGCGCCAGCTCGGCGACCCTCGCGAACGCCGTTCTCATCCACGCGCGAACGGCCGGATCGTCGACGCTTCCGGAGCTGACCTTGTAGACGATCGTGTCCCTGTCCCCGGCCTGCTGCGGGAAGCTCCCCTGGAGCAGATCGGCGGCCCGCTGGGCGTCGGAGTTGGGGATCGTGAAGTTGTTGGAGTAGCTCGTGCCTGCGGACTGCGCAATCGCGTTCACGACGAGCAGCAGCACGATCCAGCCGAGGACCACGTACGTCCGGTGCGTCGTTGACCAGCGGGCGAGCTTCAGCACGACGGGTTCCAGTCTCCGAGGGAAGATGGCGGCCGACATGCGGCCGCGGCGCAGTCGGGACTGGGCGGCGCGCCCCCTGAGGGTAGCCGAGTCTCAGTTCTGACTGGGATCGAGCGGCATCCGCGCAAGCAGCGCGTAAGGGCCGCCCTTTCGGGTCAGGACGCTGCTCCACAGCTCCTCCGGCTGCTCGCAGAAGACGTCCTCGGGCAGCGCGTCCTGCTCGATCCAATCGCCCCTGTCGAGCTCCGCGTCGAGCTGGCCCTCGCCCCAGCCTGCGTAGCCCGCATAGACACGTCGTCGCGAGGTCGCCGCGGCCAGGTCCTCGAGGCTCGCCTCTGGCGCCGGCAGGCCGATCCTGCCCAGCACCAGCAGTCCTGCCGGCTCCGGGTCGACGAACTCGGCGAGCATCACGATCGAGCTCGACTGCACGGGGCCGCCGACGAACACCGGCTCTGCTTCGTCGACCATCTCCTCGAGCTGCGGCACGGCCGCCGCGACCGTCGAGGTCGAGGGGCGGTTGAGCACCAGGCCGAGCGCGCCCTCCTCGCTGTGCAGCCCGATCAGCACCACCGTGCGCAGGAAGTTGGGGTCCTCGAGGGAGGTGGAGGCCAGCAGCAGCCGGCCTGCGAGCGATCCGGACTCCATCGACTCAGGCTACCCCGCTTGCGTCGCCGTTGCGCCCGCTGCCTGACGAGGCCCGCCTGCCGGCTACCGCGCAGAGAGGATCTCGAGCGCGCCTGTTTCGGCGTGGTCGTTGCCGTTGCCCTCGGGCTCGACGACGTGACCGTCGGCGACGATCGGGCTGTTCCAGTGGCCCGAGGTGCCAGGCAGCTTCGCGATCGGCCGCGGCGAGGACGGCCGGTAGACGTTGATGCCCCCGCCCGACAGGTCGTATACGAACAGCAGTCCGCCGGCCAGCACCGGACTGGTCCCGGGGTTCGAGTTCTGCCACGCCCGCAGCAGCCGGCCGCCCCGCAGGACGTAGGCGGCGGTGCCCGCTTCATCGGCGATGAACGCCGTCGCCGCGCCGCCATGGCGCCAGACCGCCGGGGCGCTCCACAGCTCCGCGGCGCCCGGGACCTGCAGGCGCTGCAGTTCGCCGCCGAGCCGGCGGGTGGGAGCGGGCCCCCGCCCGCGCGGGTGTCCGTTCAGGCGCGAGCGCGCGAGCACGCGCAGGACCCCGTCCTTGCCCGCCACGATCACGCGGTCGCCGAGCAGAGCCGGTCCGCTCGAGCCGAGGTCGGTGTCGGTCTGGTTGAGGTGGCTCTGGTCGAGGGGCGTGAAGGCCTGGCGCAGCCGCAGGCCGGGCACGGTCAGCTCGATCACGCTGTCGCCGAAGTTGGTGGTGCCGTTCCACGGGCCGTTACCGGTGTCGATCAGCAGCCGCCCCCCGCCGGGCTCGACGACGGCCCCCGCCCGCGAGAGGATCGCGGAGTCGCTGGCCGAGCAGGAGCTCGGAACGATCAGGCCATGGCGGTTCGAGCAGAGCGTGTTGAACACGGACACCAGGTGCCCGTTGGCCCGGTCGATCAGGGCGACGTGGCCCTGGTAGGGAGGCGCGTCGCCGAAGTAGCCGCCGGTTGTCGCGATCAGGTAGGGGCCGTCGATGTTGAGTGCCGCGGCGAGCTTCTCGCGGCGTGGTTCGAGTGTCACCCGCACGGGCCAGCCTGGCGCCTCGGCGCCGTTCTGAAGTGCGAGCTTGTGGACCAGGCCGTTCGGCGAGGCCGCGTAGACGAACTGCCTGCCGGGGTCGGCGAGTGGGCTCGTCGTCGTGATCTGGGAGCTGCCCGCCCAGCCCCGGTAGCCGGGTGGCGTGAAGGTCCACAGGATCCGCCCGCCGGCGGCATCGAGCGCGAGCGTTCTGCCATAGGTGGTGGTGACGACGATCACGTCGTGGCTCGCACCCCCCACGGCTGCGCCGTGCAGGTACACCGGGGAGGAGTCGACGGTGCCGGGCAGCGAGACGCGCAGGCGGTGCAGATGCGAGACGTTGGCCGCCGTGATCCCCGTCGAGCCTGACGCGACATCGCTGCGCTGCGGGTCGAACCCGAACTCGGGCCAATCCCGCACGGGCGCCCCGGCGGCGACGCTCGCGGGGATCGCCGAGGCGGCGATCGTCGGCGTGCTCGTGTCCGCCGGCACCGCCGTGCCGCAGGCGGCGGCGAGCACGCACGCCGCCGCGCCCGCGCCAAGGCTGATCGGGAAGCGCGCGCGCATCGCCTCCTTTCTAGCGCAACGGCGGTGGGCGCTGCGCCGCGTAGGAGTGTCGCTCGACGCCCGTTATGCTCACCCTCCGGGCCCTCCGCCGGCGGGCTTCCAGCAACGCAGGAGGGCATTCCGAGATGGCCAAGACCCCGCAGGTGGGCGAGGAGGCACCCGACTTCGAGCTCGAGGGCACGAATGGTCCCTTCAAGCTCTCCGAGCACCGTGGCGAGCGCGTCGTACTGCTTTTTTATCCGGGCGACAACACGATGGTCTGTACCAAACAGTTCTGCTCCTACCGCGATCGCGCGGAGGACTTCTCGGCGCTGGGCGCCACCGTCGTCGGGATCTCCTCGCAGGACCTCGCCTCGCACGAGGCGTTCGCCGCCAAGCACTCCCTGAATGTGCCGCTGCTCGCTGACGTCGACAGGGAGGTCTCACGCGCCTACGACGCGTATTCCCCCCGCCTGGGCGTGAAGCGCGCCGTGATCGTGATCGACGAGCAGGGGATCGTGCGCCACCGCCACGACCACCTGCTGGGTCTCGACTACCAGTCGGTCGACGAGCTGAAGTCGGTGCTCGATCAGCTGCCGGCGCCGGCCGGCAGCTGAGCCGCGGCGGGCACCTCGCCCTCGGAGGCCGCGCGGGCGGTGTGAAGCTCGGCGATCTCGAGCTGCATGTTCCGGGGGCGTTCGCCGGGGCCCGGAGTGCGGCGGTGCCAGTTGCCGTCGCCGTCGAGTTCCCACGAGCTCTGGTTATCGGCGAAGGCACGCGCGAGGGTGTCGAGAAGTTCGTCCTGCAGTTCCGGCTCGAGGATCGGCGCAGCGAGCTCGACGCGGTGGTCGAGATTGCGCGGCATCAGGTCGGCCGAGGCGATGAAGACTTCGCGTTCATCGCCGCGCTCGAAGGCGTAGATGCGTGAGTGCTCGAGCAGGCGTCCGACGATCGACACGACGCGGATGTTCTCCGAGATGTCGGGCAACCCGGGGCGCAGGCAGCAGATCCCCCGCACATTGAGGTCGATCTGGACGCCGGCCTGGGAGGCCGCATACAGGGCGCGGATGCAGCGGCCGTCGACCAGCGCGTTCATCTTCATCGCGATCCGTGCAGGCTGATTCTCGGAGTGCGCCGCCACGGTGCGCTCGATCCTCTCGATGATCCCGTCGCGAAGCATGTTCGGGGCCGTCAGCACGCGGCGATAGTGCAGTGGACGTCCGTAGCCGGTGAGGTAGTTGAACATGTCGGCGACGTCGGCGCCGATCTGCTCGTCGACCGTGAAGAGTCCGAAGTCGGTGTACAGGCGAGCCGTCGCCGAGTGGTAGTTGCCGGTCCCGATGTGCACGTAGTTGCGCACCCCGTCGCCCTCGCGGCGGACCACGAGCACGCACTTGGCGTGGGTCTTCAATGCGGGCTGGCCGTAGACGACGTGCACGCCCGCCTCCTCCATTGCCTTCGCCCAATGGATGTTCATGCGCTCATCGAAGCGCGCCTGCAACTCGACCAGCGCGACCGCCTGCTTGCCCCGTTCGGTCGCGTCGATCAGCGCGGGAACCAGCGGCGAGTCGTCGCTCGTGCGATACACGGTCTGCTTGATCGCGAGCACGTTGGGGTCGGCGACAGCCTGCTCGACGAAGCGCTCCACGGAGGTCGCGAACGAGTCGTAGGGGTGGTGCACGAGCACGTCCCCTTCGCGCATCGCCCCGAGCACGTCCGGGCGGTCGGGCTCGTGGCGCATGAGCCGCGGCTGGGTCACCGGCATCAGCGGTTCGTCGCGCAGCTCGGCGTGACCCGGCAGTTTGACGATCTGCCACAGCGCGCCCATGTCGAGCAGCCCATCGACGGGGAACACCTCATCGTCCTCGACGCCGAGCAGCGTGGTCAGCGCTGCGCGCAGCGGCTCGGACATGCTGGCGCCGATCTCGACGCGCACGATCTCGCCGAAGCGCCGCCGCCGCAGCTCGTCCTCGACCGCCTGCAAGAGGTCGGCGGCGTCGTCGGAGACCTCCAGATCGGCGTCCCGCGCGACCCTGAAGACGTCGCAGTCGGCGATCACCATGCCCGGGAACAACGCATCGAGGTGGTTGGCGATCACGTCCTCCAGCGGGACGAGCAGGGCCGGCTCGCCGCCGGGCTGGCGCAGCGTGACGAACCGCGGCAGGATCTCCGTCGGCACCTTCACGCGAGCGAACACGGTCTGGTCGGTGACGGGGTCGCGGACCAGCACCGCGAGGCTCAGCGACAAGTTCGAGATGTATGGGAAGGGACGGCCGGGCGCGACGGCGAGCGGCGTGACGATGCGGATGTCGTGGTCGTAAAGCGCCGGGCGCAGCCGCCGTTCGAAGCAGTCGGTCAGCCGCCGGCCCTGTTCGAGGACCTTCTCGCGGATCAGCGCGATCGTCTCCGAGGGCGTGTGGCCGTCCTGGCTCGGCGTCTCGACGCCGGCGTCGATCTGGTCGCGCAGCCCGGCCACGCGGACCATGTAGTACTCGTCGAGGTTCGTCGTGTAGATCGCGCAGAACTTGACGCGCTCGAGCAGCGGCACGCGCTCGTCCTCGGCGAGCTGGAGCACGCGGTCGTTGAAGTCAAGCCAGGAGACCTCGCGATTGATGTACAGCAAGGGGCGCTCGAGCGAGGCGGTGTCGAGCGCCGGGCCGGGACTGCCGGCAGCCGACGGGGCGGGTGGAGCGTAGCCGGCCGGCGTGGGGGCGCTGCTCGTGTAGGCGCCCGGCGCGGGTGCGGAGCTCCGGCCGATTTCGGCGCGGGCGGTGGTCGGGTTCGGGTCGTGTTCGCCTGCCGCGTCCATCACTCCCTCACGCTACACGCTGAAGAGCCAGGCGAGAAGGAGAACGCAAATTAGGAGATTCTCCGCGATGTTCCGCACGGTAGGCTGATGCGATCCCATGGCTCGCCAGCTCTGGCTACTGCGACATGCCGAGGCGGAGCCGCACGGAAGCCGGGAGGATCCGGCGCGCCGCCTGACCGAGCGCGGCGAGCAACAGGCACGTGCGGCCGGCGCCGCGATCGCGCGCATGGGGGCGCGCTTCGACGCCGTGCTCTACAGCCCGAAGGTGCGCGCCGCTCAGACCGCCAAGATGGCCGCGGAGGCGTGGGAGGCGTCCGACCGGGAGCGCTTGGAGGTCTACCCGCCGTTGGCGGGCGGATTCGACGCCGCCCAGGCGCTCGAGGCGATTGCGGGCCGCGGCCCGGAAGCGAAAATGCTGCTGGTCGGCCACGAGCCGGACCTCTCGATCGTGGCCGGCGAGCTGACGGGCGGTCGGGTAGACCTGAAGAAGGGCGGCCTGGCGGTGCTGCGGTTAGACGGACCGAGCGCCGAGCTCGCGGTCCTGATGCGTCCCCGCGAGCTGGGCCTGATCGCCGGCGTCCCAGTCGGCGGGCACTGAAGACGGGACATCGCTCGGGTCCACGACCTCGAGCGATTCGGCCGCGAAGCGGTAGCCGATCCCGAAGTGGGTGTGGATGTAGCGCCAACTCGGCGAGGCCTTCTCGAGCTTCTGGCGCAGCTTGCGGACGAACACGTCGACGGAGCGGTCCCCGCGCACCATCGTGTAGCCCCACAGCCGCGAGTAGATCTCCTCGCGCTCGAGCACACGACCCTCGGCGGCCGCCAGCAGCTCGATCAACTCGAACTCGCGGCGGGTCAGGTCGATGCTGCGATCGCCGACGAACGCCTGGAAGCGGTCAGAGCGGATCTCGACTTCGCCGGCGAGCACCGGAGCGCTCTCCGCGCGGCCGCTGCTGCGGCGGCGGCGGCGCGCGACGCTCTGCACGCGGGCGATGACCTCCTCGGGGTGGCAGGGCTTGGTGATCCAGTCGTCGGCCCCGAGGCGCAGGCCGCGTACCCGCTGGGCGACGGTCGAGGGACCGGTGCAGACCACGATGCCGAGCTCCGGCAGCGCCTCGCAGAGGCGCTCGAGCCAGCTCCAGGCCTGTGGGCCGAGCACGGCGAGGTCGACGACCAGGGCGCTGAGGCGCATCGAGACGACCGCGTCGGGCGGGACGGGGCTCGCCAGCACGCGGTGCTCCCAGCCGAGACGGTCGAGGCGCTTGCTCAGCACCTGGATGAAGCCGCTGTCACGGTCGAGAACCGCTATGCGCAACGATCCCGACGCCGAGGCGGAGCCGTCGGGCGCGATCGACGAGCCGGCTTGGTTGGGGCCCCTCTCCCCGGCGCGAACGCTTGCCGTCATCGAGGGGCAGTGTAAGTGATCGCGGTGTCGCGGAGACGCCCTGCAAGGCGACGTAACAGGATCTTCACAGGCGGCGGGCGCTATTTGCGAGCGGCTACCGCGACGGGCCGCGCGGCCGCGAGGACTCGGGCGGCCGGTCGCGGCGGCTATTGCGAGGCGCCGAGCGGCCGCGAGGAATCGGAGAACTCCCGGAACAGGCCCGTGACCACGAATGCGACCTGCTCGCCGATGTCGACGGCGTTGTCGCCGATTCGCTCCAGCGCCCGTGCCACCAGCGTCATATGCATCGCCCACTCGCGACGGTCGGGATCATCGCCGATTTCGATCGCGACCCTGAAGATGTCCCGGTTCAGCCGGTTTATTTCGCGGTCCTGGCGCACCAGGTCCTCGGCCAGCGCGACATCGCGGCCCGCGAACGCGGCCTTGCTCTGTACGACCTCCGAGCGCGCATAGGCACCCATCTTCGCCAGCGCGTCGAGCACCTCCCCGTCGACCGGGGGCGCGTATCCGGACAGGGGGATCAGCTTGGCGATGTTCACGCACTGGTCGCCCATGCGCTCGATGTGCTTGATC
>WNFN01270328.1_pt1 | contig 20572 bp, 41 predicted proteins | sample 5400161 | NCBI WGS metagenome assembly WNFN01 (sample SAMN13153353, study PRJNA577476) | soil metagenome | isolation source: 80 cm saprolite on Douglas fir-dominated hillslope | place: USA:California | collected 2013-09-17 | reverse complement strand
CTCCTGGTCACCGTGTTCTGCTTCGACGCCGGCGGCACGTTCGCGGTCTCGCAGGAAGACTGGATCATCCCGATGAGCGCCACCGGGACCCAGCGGATCTGGATCACGGCCGACGTCTTCCACTTCCTGCCGAACTGGGCCATCTTCGAGCCCGGCAGGGCCTGGGGGATCCCGTAGGCGCCCGAGGGGTTGGCGGCCGTCGTGCTCCAGCCGCTCTCCCCGTCCCACAGGGCCACCAGGGAGTCCCACTCGCTCTGGCTCTGCGACGGGCTCCAGCCGTACCTGGCGGCCAGCAGCTTTCCCGTGGCCTGGTTCTTGAGGGCGTCCTTGCTCTGCGGGCCGGGCTTCGGCCCGAGGGTGGCCCTCAGCCGCAGCACGATCGGGGGCGTGACCCCGAAGCCCTGGAAGGTGGACTTGCGGGTGCCCAGCTGAGGGTTCTCGGCCGAGACCATCTCTGAGGACGAGACCGCGATGCCCATGTGCTGGTTCGGGCCCCAGGCCAGGATGTCGCCCGGCTTGATATTGCCGAGAGCGTGCCGCTCGACCCCGTTCCAGGCGATCCAGGAAGCCACGTCCGGGCCGTGGCTGCTGCCGTCGTAGTGCTTGTCACCCGGGATCGCCAGGCCCGCCTTCTTGCCGATCCACCAGTTGCACGCCGAGCTGCAGTCCCAGCAGTGCTTGCCGTCGGTGCCCGGTGCCCCGCCGAAGACGTAGCAGTGCCCGATGTCAGCCTCGGCGATCGAGGCGATCTGGTCGCCGCTGGCGCTCCCCGGGCCGCCGGGGGTGTTACCGCCCGCGCTGGCTGACGCTATGTCCGCCTGGGCCGTGCTGGGCGCGGGGACGGGCACCGGGACGCCCTTGCCCTGCAGCACGGATTTGGGGACATCGGTGGGCCAGATGGTCTTCTGGTCGCGCCAGTAGTGCACCCCGAACCACGCCAGGTAGCCGCCGGTCATGATCAGCAGCAGCGGGATCAGGGGAGCGTCGCCGACGGGGGTCTTGAGCTTCCCGTCCTTGACGGCGGCGACATCGGAGGCGGGCATCAGGCCGGGACCGCCTTCGCTGCTGCGGCCTCGGCGGCGCCGAGGAGCTTCTGGGGCAGCTTCAGCCAGAGGTTGATGCCGATGGCGACGAGCAGGATCCCGAGCGCGATCCAGCCGACGGAGGCCCACATCCGGCCGTCGGCCAGGTGCGCGAAGAACTGCTCGATCCCCCGCAGCGGGTTAGGGATGGACGGGAACTGCGCTGCTCCCGGGGGGAAGACCTCGGTCTTGCCGCCTGGCTGCTTCTTCCTCCAGATGCAGGCGTAGGCCTCGGCCTCGGCCTTCGTCGGGAAGCCCGCGTACACGACGGCCGGGCCGCGCGAGGGACCGGGCCTGGTGCCGGAATGCACGATCGTGTACGTCGTGTTGTTGACCCACCAGGGCCCGGTGTCATTCGAGCCGGGGCCAGGATCGGGCCCGCACGGGCTGCCGCCGGGCCCGCCGCCGCCTGGAAGAGCCATCAGGACCTCCTGGTGAACTTGGCGCCCTCGATCTTGAGGAAGACGGTGGCGCCCGGCGCGTTCCCGGACAGGGCGATCGCGAGGTAGTCGGCCGGGCCCACGAGGATCGGTCCCCTGTAGGAGGACGAGGCGGCCGAGTGGCCGACCAGCCCCCGCCCCCTGGACTCGTTGACCACCTTGTACTCGGCCATCGGGAGCGGCTGGCCCGGCTGCTGGTCGCACCAGGCGTGGATCTCCCGGATCTCCCAGCGCTGGCGGGCGTTGTCCGGGATGAAGGTGAGGGAGCCGTTACCCGATGAGTCGAGGACTACCTGGCCGCCCTGGTGCAGCTCGCCCTGCCATTCCGCCATGGCATCACGCACTGACCGCGATCTGACTGGCGATGGTCGAGGTCACCAGCGTGATCTTGTAGAACCACCCGGCGGGCAGGCGGACGGCCATCAGGGTCCCGGCGACTCCCACGGCAGCGCTGACGATCGTGTTGGCGACACCGGAGGTCGGCCCGATGGCGATGGTCACGGTCCCGCCGCCGGTCCCGATGACGACGTAGACCATGTAGTCCCGCGTCAGGTCCGACAGCTGGGCTGCCGTGCCCGAGGAGAATCCCGGGGCCGCGATGACGGCATTGCCGCTGGCGGTGTTCACCCCGCCGGTAGCGGTCAGCGCCCCGGTCACGGTGGCGGCGCCGTCCACGGTCAGGTTGCCGTCGTTGTTGCCCGAGGAGTGGATGGCGAGGTTGCCGAACTTGTCCTCCTGGACGGCCCGGCCCTCGAATCCGAATGGGTGTCGGCTGGGCATCAGTGGCCTCCGGGTACGTTGTATTCGCTGATGATGGAGACCGCGAGCCCGGCGTTGCCGGAGTCGGCGATCGCCCAGATGTCGTCCTGGGTCTTGATCTCCAGGTAATTGCTCATCGAGGCCGGGAGCATCGCCCCCATGGAGGGATTGCCCGGGTCGAAGGTCATCCGGATCGCGGTGGAGGTCTCGTTGAGCAGGCGGACCGCGTGCCGGTGCGGGTCCTTGCCCACGATCCGGATCAGCTCCCCGCCCGAGGCGTTGACGGTCTTCTTCTGGAAGGACGTCCTGCGCAGTGGCTTGCTGCCCGAGCCCGGGTCATCGACGAGGTAGACCGCGACCGGGTCGTGATCCGTCTTTTCCGGGTGCTCCAGGGCCTGCACGTTGGCCTCGTGCATGGTGCGCTCGGCATGGTGGGGAGCAGGCCGCCCTCCGTGCTGAGGCGGGGCGTAGACCCCGTGGGCCATGCCGCCGGAGTAGTAGGGACTGGCCGGGCCGACGTCCAGCGGAGGGTGGCCCCGGACGGCCTCGTGGGCGTTGTAGTGGTGCGTGCCCGGGAGCGCGTCACGCCGGGTCGGGACCCCCGTCTCGTGGCCTGCGGCGGGCTCCCGGTGCTGCTCGCCCTTAGTCTCGGAGCGCTCCAGCCGGTCGGGATCGCCGTGGGCATGGATCGGCCCTCCGGCGCGCTTGCCCTCCCGGCGGCGGGGATGGGGAGACTCGGGAGCGATGGGGCCCTCGTCCAGGTGGCCCGCGATCTCCTCGGCCATCTCCTCGTTGTAGTCGGCCTGCCGGGACTGCCTGATCCACTCCCGGTCGCTCATGCCGGCCGGAGGGGTATCGGTCTTGCCCTTGCTCACCGGTAGGCCTCCGTTCCTGCCTGAGTGCTGGCCAGGCCCTCGTCCCGGGCGTGGACGTACTGGGCCCACAGCAGCACCATGGCCAGCCCGCCTCCGAGTGCCGGGGGCCAGCGGCGCTTGTCCAGGGCCACGCCGAGCAGGGTGAACAGGGCCGCCTGGGCCATCGCGAGCCGGACCCACTTCATCAGGGTCTCCGAGCGGGCGTGCGCGTTCAGCTCGGTGGTCTGCGGGGAGCTGCAGACCGCTGAGGTGATCCCGTACACCAGCACGGCGTAGACCGCTACGGTCTCCGCCTCGGCCTCCCGGACCAGCTCGGCCATGGCTCAGCTGGCCGCCTTGCTCCTGGCGCGCTGGATGAGCATGGTGCCCACGGACAGCAGCAGCAGGGCCAGGATGACCCCTACGGTCACCCAGAAGCCCTTGCTGACGTCCGGGCTGTCGATCTTCGGCACGTCCCTCTCCTCACTGAGCCGGCGCCGGGCCGGCGCCTGCCTTCCTGGTCTTGCTCTTGGCCTGGGCTGCCGCCGCGATCGGGCCGATCGCCTGGTAGCCCGCCGCCACCACGAAGAGCCAGGCGAAGCCCCGGGCGATCTCCTCGGTGCGGCCCTGGTCCAGCGCGGCGATCACGAGGATCGCGAAGATCCCCCCGACCACCGACCCGGCGGTGACGGCCGGCTCGCCGTGGGCCCAGCGGGCCGCGATGTAGAGCACGACCGCCAGGGCCATCAGGTGGCTCGCCCTCATGACAGGTCAATCCCGAGCATTTTCAGCACCGACTTGGCCTGGGGGCTGTCCTTGAGCCGGGTGAACGCCGCGGCGGCCTTGTCGGCCAGGGCCTCGATCCTGGCGAGCCGGCCTTCCAGGGCGGACAGCCTGTCCTCGGTGCTCGGCGTGCTCACGCTGCCCTCCAGCGGGTCTGCGGCGGGATCTCGGCCTCGCGGGGCGGCTCAGGGCCGCCGCCGTGGTGGCTCACGACCGGGTCGTGGTCCGGTGGCTGATGCGGGCCCTGGCCGGGCAGCCGGTGGACCGGGTGCGACCGGGGATGCGGCTGGCTGTCGTCCTTGTCGTGGTCCTCGCCGGTCCCGGACTTCTGGTGCCGCAGGTCATCGACTTCCTGCTGGAGCCGGATGATCTCGGCCTCGTCGGCGTTCGCCTTGCCCGTCGACGTCTGGGCGGCCGCGGCGGCCTTGGTCGCGCCGGGGCCGTAGTGGAAGTACCAGTAGATGCCCCCGGCGATCACCACGCCGATCAGCCAGATCGGCACCGGGCCGATCTTGCGCGCCAGGAAGCCGAACTGGCTCTTGTGACCGCCTGCCGGGGCGGCTGGCTCAGCCACGGTGCCTCCTCGCGGACCGGCGGCCCGTCGAGGGGCTCACCTCGATGTTGTCGACGACGTGAGAGTCGGCCCCCGGCGAGTCAGGCGTGCCCGTCTCGGCGGTGGTCACCATGTTCCGGGCGCTCCAGGGCGCTGGCTCCTGGAAGACCGTTGGACGGTGCCGCTGGGCCGTCCGGACGGCCCCGAAGCCGCCGCCCTGGTTCAGCTCGGTGTCGGGCTGCTGGTAGAACCTGGCGCCGTCCAGGACCGCTCCGCGCCTGCTGCCCCGGGCGTGGCCGAGGTTGCCGCGGAATTCGTCGTGCCCGGTGTAGGGCATCTTGCGGGCCTGGAGGCTGTCGCTCAGCCCGTCGAAGTCCTTGTAGTGCCGGTTCGGCACCGAGACCTCGGTGATCTCGAAGTGGCGGCCCTGGGGCGCCGAGCGGTAGGTCCGGGTTTCCCCCGGCCTGGCCTTCACGCCGCCGTAGTACTTCGTGTTGCGGACGTCCTGGCCGCCCTCGGGAGCGCCGCCGATGATGGTGTGCCTGCGGACCTCGGTGTCGCGGACGCCGGACTGGCCCGGCCCCTGCGGGTTCACCTTGGAGTCGGGGCCGTGCCAGGGGATGCCGCCCTGGTGCGCCGGGGGCGGGATCACGCTGGCCTGCTGCTCGGGGATGGTCAGCATCCGGCGGCGGTGGGCCGGCCGGCCGTAGATCTGCTGCGGGAACTCCGGGGTCCGGGGCCTGGTGTCCTGCTCGGGGTTCAGCCGGGTGGTCGAGGTCGAGCCCGGGTAGCCGGTCTCGCCGAGGTCGCCCCTGGGCGTGAGGTAGCCGCCGATGCCCGGATGGGGATCGGAGTCCGCCTGCCTCTTGCCGAAGAGGCCGCCCAGGAAGCTCACGCTCAGCCCTTCTGGGCCTGCGCCAGCGCCCCGGTGAAGGTGTGCCCGGCGGCCGAGACGTCCCTGGCGGTGTTCTTCTTGGTCAGGATGACGGCCACCAGCGCGATCACCAGGAGGGCGCCGAAGATGTCGAAGATGTCGTTGACGTGCATGTCACACCCCGGCGCGGTTCCGGAGCTGCTGCACCAGCGCCATCACGAGGCCCGAGAGCAGGACGCCCAGGGCGAACGCGATGAAGGTGTGCCAGCTGAGCCAGTCGCCCATCGTCGCCTCCCTTTACTTGGATCCGGCGTCGAGCCGGATGCTGCCGAAGAAATGGCGGAGGAGGGCCAGGACGATGAGCGCGACGAGGATGATCATCGCGAACGTCCACACCGTGGGGTGCGTGGCCAGGCCCCAGGCGCTCTCGCCCTGCTTGTCAGCGGCCATCAGCCGATCCCTTCACTGGTTCCGGACAGCTGGCTGGCCATCCGCTGGTAGTGCTCGGCGGCCGCCCGGAGCTGGGCCTCGCTGACCGGGTCCTGGGCGGGCTCGGCCGTGCCGTACCGGGCGGTGTCCCGGGGATCCAGCGCGCTCATGTCGGCCTGGGCGGCCACCTTGTCGAAGGCGCTGGGTTCCAGCGCGGCCGGGCCGGGGACCGGATTGGCGATCGCCCCGGCCGGCTGCTTCTCGAACCGGGCGGCCAGCACCGTGTAGGCGTGGTGCGCGGCCTCCAGCTCGGCCATCGAGACGGGAGGCGGCGGCGGCTCGGGGCTGCCGCCGTGGCCGGGGCAGTACGGGTCGTGGTGCTCGCGGTTGGTCAGCCTCCCGGTGGGCACCAGCTGGTCGGTGAGCCCGGTCTCGGGGTCGAAGACCTGGACGTAGCGCAGCTCGGGCTCGTCGGCCAGCGGGTAGGTCCGGGCGCCGCAGCACGTCTCCGGGGCGCAGCCCGGCGGCGTCCGCTGGTACTGCTCGCTCGGGTTGTACTGGTAGCTGCAGGTCCCCATCAGTGCTCCCTCGGCCAGGCCACGTGCTCGCGCCGGACGGTCGTATCGTTCTCGTGGCCCGGGCAGACGTGCCTGCCGGTGCCCCAGTGGCGCCAGCCCCGGCACCCCTGGCCGATGTGGCCGGCGGTGCACTCCTCGACGGCCATCGAGCAGCCCCGGCAGATGCGCAGGTTCTCGCCGAGGGTGCGGGCCACCTGGACCGGCATCCCCAGCGGGTAGCGCACATCAGGCCGCAGCAGGCCCATCGGGGTCCCTTCAGTACTTGAAGATGTCTCCCTGCGGGAGCACCTCGTTGATCAGGGTCGTGGCGGTGCCCGCGTTGCCGTAGCTGCCCCGCAGGATGTAGTCCTCCGACTCGATGGTGGGCAGGTAGAGGTTGCCGTCCTCGTGGCCCACCATCCCGTCGAACTCGTGGCAGTAGTCGTAGGGGAAGACGCCCGCGAAGCGGCCGGGCAGGTTGCTGCCGAACAGGTCGTTGGTCGAGCCCGCGACCCCGTAGCCCCACTTCTCGTAGATGTCGCTGGTCCAGGTGTCCTTGGCGATGTTGTCCTTGACGTCCTCGTCGAGGACCACCTGCAGCGGGTCGGGCCAGTCGCTGTCGCCGTTGGCCCGCGTCGAGCTGGAGCGCCGCGCGATCGGGAGCAGCATCCGCAGGTAGTTGCCGAGCTTGCGGATCCGGATGTCGAACTGGCCCGCCGAGTAGGCGATCGGCTGCTCGGTCCAGCGCTGCAGGGTGTTCATGTTCGGCGGGGTGGTCTCCACCTGCTGGCCGTTGAGGACCGACGGGGGCTGGTCCCAGGCCTCCAGCCAGGCGCGCACCCGGTAGGTCGGCGTGGTCGGCGAGCCGCCGAAGACGTTGGCCAGGGTGTTGACGCTCAGGTACAGGTTGAACGGGGCGTTGGCGTCCTTGTTGGGCAGCGAGCCCAGGGCGTCCCGCACGTTGATCTGGAACGGGATCCGGACCCGGAAGGTCGAGGTCGGGGCCGTGCCGCCGCCGGTCGAGTTGGCGTAGGACTGCCAGGCGCGGGGGTCGTTGTTGCCCGCGTAGCCGCCGTGCGCGTGGATCAGGATCGCGGAGAAGCCCGAGCTGACCGAGTACATCGTCTGGCCGTTGGGCTGGTCCACCTTGACGGTGGTGAAGAAGTTGCCCGGGCTGTCCTCCGGGAGGGTCACGGCCGAGCCGCCGCCCGCCGAGGTGGCGTTGACCTCGACCACGATGCCGCTCATGTAGTCGTAGGCCTTGACCGGGATGGGGCCGAGGTCCTGGGTGTTGGTGAGCAGGGTCACCCCGGACTTGTCGAAGAACAGGTACCGGCCGAGGCCCGAGCCCCGGACGAAGGGAATGACCCCGCCGCCGCCGCCGGATGCGGCCGGCTGCTGGACCACCGGGGCCTTGGGACGGACTGCGGTCGCGCCTGGTGCGGCCATCTTTACCTCTCAGGAAAACAGGCCGCTGACAGCGGCGGGAACGTGCTTGCCGTTGCGGCGGGTCTCGATGTTGATGATCGCGAGGATCGCCTTCAGGATCAGGAAGTACAGGGCGAAGACGAGGAACTCGGCCACTCCGATGTGAAAGTGCATGTCAGGGCCTCACCGGTAGTACCAGGGGACTGTCTTGGCGGGCGGCTGCTCGCCCTCGGGCTTGGCGTGCCTGGCGGTCGGTTCCGCGGTCCGGCCCGCTTTCAGCTCGGCGGTCAGCGCGTCGATCGCGGCGGTCTGCGCCTGCAGGGCCTCGTGCACCATTTCCGCCGACACGGTCGCCACCGCGGCTGACTCGTTGGCGGTGGCGACGGCGCCCTCGACCGCGGCGCCGGCCTCGATGTTCGCCTCGGCGGCCGCCAGGGCGACCTGAGCCGCGGCGGTCGCCTGCTCGGCCGCTTCCTGGGCCTGCCCGGCCTGGACGGCGGTCGCGCCCTCGGCGACGGCGGCCTCATGCGCTGCCTGCGCCGCCGAGGCCTCGCCGGCCGCGTCGCCCGAGCCGCCGCCCTCGGAGACCACCACGTCAGCCACTGGTTCAGGCCTTCGCGATCCGCCAGAAGGTGCGCACCGAGATGGTTAGCTGGCGGCCGTGCTCGTCGTGATGGCCGCTCGCTTCCACGACGACGTCCTTGCCAGCCGGCATGTCGGCGAGCTCGGCGAGCACGAGCTCGCGGGCCCGGTCCAGCTGAGAGGGATCGCCGTAGGGCTCGACCGCGCGGACCTGCCTGGCGGCATGCTCAGGATCACCGGCAGCATTGAAACCGAAGCTCATGATCGCGAGGCTAAGGACGGCCGATCCCGGATCAGGGAACTAAGCGAAACTAAGCGAACTAAGCGACCTGCTGGCCGCTGGCGACGGTGGCGCAGATCCGGGCGTGCATCCGGGAGGCCTCGGCCTTGGAGATCCCGAGCCGGGCGACGACGTCGGCCTGGCGGCCGCCGCCGGCGAGGATGAACGCCGCGGCGATCAGCCGCTCGGGCCGGTTGAGCTCGACCCGCCGGGTCCCGGTGATCGCGAAGAGGATCGCGGTCACGTCGATTACCGGGCCGCCGGGCATGAGCTCGATCATGGCCAACGCCGGATGTCCTCAACCTGGCCGGGCAGCTCGGCGGGCGGAACATCTTTCAGGATGCCGATCGGCTCGTCGTAGACCGTGATCCGGCGGTAGCAGTCGGGCTTGCGCGGATCGCCGGTGTGGCAGACCGGATAGCCGCGGACGTGGCCGCAGCCGGTCCGGATCCTGCCGCAGTGAGCGCAGGGATGCGGTGGCATCAGGCTGCGAGCTCGAGCTCGGGGGCGGTGGACCGGTACATATACCCCCTCCGGGTGTTGATGTACAGGAACTGGTAGGGGTCGAGGTTGGCGACGAAGGCCTTGATCGGTTCGGAGGCGAGCCAGCCGACGCCGGAGATCCGCTTGAGGTTCGGCTCGTCGTTGTCGCGGAAGAAGAACAGGTGGGTGGTCTGGTCGAACAGCTCGACCAGCCGGTTGCCGGCGGGGCGTTGGGCGCAGACCACCATCGGGATGTAATTGCTCCGGGCGTTGGCGAGGAACTTCTTGGTCTGCCTCTCGAAGCCCAGGATGTGGGCCAGGTACCAGTAGTCGTCGAAAACGGGGCACCAGCCGCCGGAGGAGTAAATGTCGCGGAGGGCTTTCGAGAAGACCCGGATCTGCTCGGGCTCGGAGTCGAGCTGGCGGGCGTCGGGCCACAAAAGGCGCCGCGGCATTTCATGCGGCCGGACCTCGCGCTTGACCGGCCAGCCCTTTTTCGGCGGCCAGTCATACAGCCGCTGGTAGCCGCCCTGGGCGGCGTAGGCGTCGAGGGTCTCGTCCTGGGTCTTGATCGCGAAGTAGACGATGTACTTGCGGCGCTGCAGCAGGTGGTAGGCCAGGTTGGTCTTGCCCTGCTCGGTCGGCCCGACCAGGCCGACGTGCTGGTTCTGCTTCCAGCCGAGCTCCGGGTCGTCGAGGATCAGGCCCCCGAAGTCGTCCCAGTCGATCACCGGCGCCAGGTCCTGGGCCGGCAGATCGCGGAGCTCGGAGGCCATCAGCGGACCGCGGAAAGGCCGCGGGCGCGTTCCATCGCCGCCCGCCACATCGCCAGCCGCTCCTCTTCCGGCCGGTGCCGGAAACCCCGGTCGAACGCGATCCGGAGGTCAACGCGGCTGACCGAGGTATGCCGGGCCAGGAAAGCGATCACCCGGATCGCGAACCGCTGGCCCCAGCTGAAGCCACTCACAGCGCGGCCTTGACCCGCATCCAGTCAGTCGCAAGAAGATCAGTCTGACTAGCCAGCCAGGGCACCAGATCACCCTGCACCGTGCGGATGTAGATGTAGGGCAGGGTCATCTTGGAATGCTCGTCCGGTACCTGCAATTCCAGATACTGGCCGGGGCCATTCCAGCCTGCGCGCGAGAGCCGGGCACCATCGCGAAGCGCCTTCACCGCGTCTCCGAAATCCATCACGCTGCCTCCTTTGCCATCTGGCCCATGAGTCCCTGGGCGAGGTTCATCAGCTGGCTGAGATCGCCGGGCGTGAGTGCTTCGGCTTTCTCGGCGTCGGTGGCTTCCTCGTCGGCCTCGGCAGCCGCCTCGAGGAGCTTGACGAACGGGATGTGCTTGCGGATCCCGTCCTTCATGACGATCGCCAGGAAGATCGGGGCATGCGCCATGAGCAGCTGGCCCCACGCGCCGCCCGCGATGACCTTCAGCACCCAGGCCCGGATCCGCGGATTGGTGCGGCAGACCTCGTCCCAGGCGGCGCCGACCGAGTCGTCGGGCTCGCCCTCGGCCGCGGTGTTCTTAGTCGCCTCGATGATCGCGATCCCGATGTCGCGGTCCATGGCCCTGACGATCTTGCCGGTGCGCCGGTAGAGCCGGTTGACGCCCTTGGTGATCACGCCCGGCGTGTAGTGCGGCGGGGCCCCGGGCTCGTCCTCGGCCGGCTTGGGCCTGCCGCGGTGCCTTCCCCTCGAGGGCGCCCGGTCTTCACCGGGCGGCTCGGCGGGCCCGGCGGCGTCGCGCTCGGCCCGGGCGGCTTTGAGCTCGTCGACCGAGGGGCTTTTGCGGGGACGCCCGGCGGTTTTCTTGGCCCGCCGCTCGCCGGTGACGCTGTCGGTGGTCCACCCGTAGGGGGCTTCGCCGGCGTCAGGCTGCGCGGCCGCGGCCGCCGATGACATCAGGGCCGCGAAAGCCCGCCCGGGATCCTCTGCCTGCCCGTTTTCCGGGCCGGCGGCGGGTTCATCTGCCACACCGCCAACTGTAGGAACGAGCGTTCCGAAACTGTGTGCTATGGCAAGCCGGCACCCCAAGGCAATGCGGCCCCGCGACGAGTCCGCCCACCCGGTCATAAAGGACGCGATCGGCAAGGGCTTCGTCGGATCGGGCCGCTACTACACCGTCGACGGGTTCACCACCCGCGAGGCCGCCAACGCCGGAAGGCAGTCGATCAACAACGCGGCCCGCCATCTCGGCGTCTCCTGCAGCTCGAGGGAGGCCGCGGACCTCCAGGAGCTCACCGACGGCACTTTCCGGGTCCGGTTCCGGCTCTGGCCCAAAAACGCGGGCCGCGCCCACATCCACGCCCAGACCGGCGGCGACCCCGCACAGCTGGCCTACAACCCCTTTTCGCAGGCCGAAGGCCCAGCCATGGACGACGACGGCCGCCGTCTGCGGTGAATCCGGCTCCTTTCGTTTTGGGTTTTGCTCGGCTTTAGGCCCTAGAGTTACGCCCTGATCCAGGCCATACGGCGAGGAAAGGGGTCCGGAAAACCGCTGGGGCGAACTTGGCCCGAATTTTGGCCAGCGCCTTTCCGAAAGTCGCTTTCCTTTACATACCGGGCGTGGAAGGGACCGGGTTAGCATGCTTTCCATGCAGCTGCTCAGCCGCGAAGGCCCGGCCCAGGACGAAATCCAGATCATCGGCGTCGAGCTCGCCTACCGGCCCGTCGACGGCAGCCGGGAGGTCGAGCTCGACATGTTCGCCTGCCGCCACACCATCCCGCGCGTCGCCTACAGCTTCGGCCAGCCCGAAATCCGGGTCACCCTGCACACCTCAGCCGGCGACCTCACCCTGACCGGCCGGGCGCCCTGGTAGGGTCCTCGCCGTACCAGAACGTCCAGGACTGCTCGCTCTCCGGTTGGCCGCACCAGCTGCACGCCCATCCCTGAAAGTTGATCAGCTGCCGCATCGGCTTCGGGCAGATGCAATACCCGCGCCGCCGGCCCTCGGCGATCACGATCGTGATGTCAACCTTGCCGTTGCCCTTCTTCGGCTGCGCGGCAATCCAGGTCTCCGCCTCAGCGCTCAAGTCGCGGGGTCCCAGAAGTCCTGCGCCCCGTAGACCAGGGAGCGGTCCCAGAAGATGCCGCCGGCCGGGTTGTCGTGGTAGCACTGGATCGCCCAGATCATGGCCGGGTCGATCTGCACGCCCCAGTGCTGGTCGATGTTGGCGGCGAGCTCGGCCGGCGTCCATCGGTGGTTGTCGAGGGTGGCGATCCAGTGCCGCCGCGGCCGCGGCCCGAGCCAGCGGAAGAGCTGGGCGAGCTGGTCGCGGGAGCTGTAGATGGTGGCGTCGTGCCGGCCGAGGGCGAGCCGCGCGTCGACGAAGGCGGGCGCCTGGGCGGGGCTGGCGTCGAACTTCTCCACGTCGAGGGCGCGGCAGACGGCGGCGGCGGCGGGGTCGCCGGTGACCGAGATCCGCATCACGTGGTCGAAGCGGTCTTCCTGGGCCGGGGACCAGGCGTAGTGGCCGTCGTGGTAGGCGGCGACGGCGCCGTTGTAAGTGGCGGGGATGGTCCAGGGCTCGATGGTGTCGAGCATCGGGGCGGGGCTGATGATGAGGGCTGCGTCGGGAGTCATGATCCGTTCCTTACTTTCGGTCGGGCCGCGATCTGCTCGAGCTCGCGGCTGATGGTGAGATCCCGCAGGTCGCGGGGCGTCCAGAGGGCCCAGTCCAGGCCGTTGGCCTGCAGGGTGTAGCCGAGCGCGCGCTGCTGCCCGGACAGGGTGTCGCCGTCGCCCTTGGCCTCGCGGAACAGCACGCCGCGGGCGCCGATCAGGACCCAGTCGACCCAGCCCGGGGCGGAGACCCGGCGGGAGTCGGGGAAGTGGATCGCGACGAGGCAGAGGTTGTCGGCGGCCAGCTTGATCCGCGCGTCGAGCTCGGTGCCGGTCATAATGCGGTTCCTTTCTCGTGATTGCCGGCCAGCGCGGCGGCTGCGGCCCGGCTGCCCTGCCGGGCGAGGTCCTCGAGGATCGCGGCCGCGCGGGGCCCCGGGTCGGCCCGGGCCGCGGCCTTCGCTTCGCGCTCGGCGCGGCGCTGCTGCTGCTCGGCGCGGTCAGCGCTAGCCGCCCGGGCGCGGACCTTGGCCGGCCCGGGCCGCATGGCCAGCCAGTCGTCGAGCCAGTGCCGGGCCGGGGTGCGGCGCAGCCAGAACATCAGCGCGACCTGCGGCGGCAGGACCCGGACCACGTAGGGCCAGTCCTGGCGGGGCGGCACCGGGCGCAGCGTCTCGGCCAGGTCGGCCGGGGTCCACCCGGCGGCCAGGTACCGGCGCGCGAACCAGCCGCACCATCCGTCGGTGAGGTCCTGGCCGGCAGCGTGGCGCAGCTGGCGCGCCATCTCGCCGGCCGCCCCGCCGCCTGCGGCCAGGTCCGCATTGCGCGGCCGGTCCGGAGGCTGAGCCCGCCCGCAGGGCGGTCCGTCTCGTCCGTGCAGGTCACTGCGGGCCGCGCGATGTTCCGGAGTATCTACAGAAGGTTCACCCGTAGGGGGGCGCGTTAGCAGCCGAGGCCACCGGCGCCGTCTCCAGGCTGCGATTTTGCGAAGGATCGACCGGGGAACGCACAATACGTAGACTGCGGCGTCATGCCGGACTTCGCCGGTCTTCTCGTGGTAGTAGATCCGGCCCGGCCGCACGGTGCCCAGCCAGCCGCCGCCCCAGCTCTCCAGGTGCCGGCGGAACACCTTCCACGCCGTCTCGCCGCGCCCGGCCAGCTGGCAGCGCGCCTCCCGGCTGTGGAACGTCGTCCCGTCACGCCAGGCCACCCGGTCAGCGAGCATGCGGGCGAACTCCAGATGAGTCTCCCGGCCATCGGCGCGGAGCCCGGCCAGCTCCGGGCAGAACCCGGACAGCGCATCCAGCCACTTGCGGGCCGCCCGGCGGCCGGTCAGCCGCCTGGAACCCTCCGGCACAGCCGCCACGACCTCCCGGACGGTCGGCGGCTTCGACCGGGCCAGGCTCACGCGAGCGCGGTAACCCCGGTAAGGCACGGAACATGAAGGGGACCCCCGCCGACAGGAAAGCCAGAAACCCGAGGGCCAGGGCGCCCTTACGGCCGCCCCGACACTCGTGGTAAGAAAAATCAGCCGGGCGGGCCGCCCAGCAGGGACGACCCCGGTCCATGCCATGCAGCCCGCCCGGCGCTCCGAAGCACCAGCCGGTCACCGCGCGACCCCGATCGACAGCGGCGTGATCACCGCGGCCATCGCCAGCTCGACGGCGTCCGGCACCAGGCCCGACAGGAACACCAGGGCCTGCCACTGCTGCTCGGGGCTCAGCCGGCGCAGCCGCTCGAGCGGCACCGGCGGCCGCGGAAGATGGACCCCCGCCCCGGCCACTCCCCCATGGATGGCCGGGACGGGGGGGCTCGTGATTGCGCGCGGATTGCGCGCATGGACCCGGGCGGCCATCCGCCCGGCCTGCTCCATGCTGATGACATCGTGCTCGAGCAGCCAGCCGATCCCGTCCAGGTCGGCCGCCTGCTGCCGGTCCAGCAGCAACATGGGCGCGGTCACGATGGCACCCGGTTCGGCGGCAGCCCGAGCTCGGCGAGCGCCTCCTGCATGCTTACCCGGAGGCCGGATTTCATCCGGAGGTACCTCGCCCGCCGCCAGTCCTCCCCGGCCGCGCGGCACGCGTCGCACAGTTCCTCGCGGAGCCTGATGTGCTTGTTGTAGCCGGTGATCGTGCCGTGCCGGACCGGCCGGGCCGTCATGACCGGACCCCGAGCATCAGGCCCAGGAGATCGTGGGCGAGGCTCAGCCGCTCGAGCAGCGCCTCGTCGCTGTAGGGGCAGGCCGGCCAGAGCAGCCGCACCCAGGAAGCGAACGCCGGCAGCATCTCAGGCGCCTCGCAGAACCGCGCCGTCCACTGCAAGAGGGCCAGCGGATGGTTGCTGTCGACGCCAGCCAGGTCGGCAGGGGTGGTGACGAGGCCGGGCTCGCCGTCGGGGCTCATGGCCGCCACCGCGCCGCGTCGGGACCAGGATCAGAGATCTCGAGCTTGTCGAACGTGATCGACCGGCGTTTCAGGCTCTCATAGGCCAGGCGATCGCCGGCGATCGTCACCGCGTTCACCGCGAAGCCGACGATCAAGACGAAATGCTCCCACCGGTTCAGCCGGCCACCGAGGCCCAGGTCGACAAGCAGCATGATCGAGGCGATCAGCATCAGCATCGGGCCGCCATATAGGAAGATCCGCCGCCACCGGCGCCGGCGGCGGTGTCTGGCTGCCCGGATCCCGAGCTCGTCGTCGGAGATCAGCGGTTCCTGATTGATCGGCGCCGACCGCCGCCGCCACCTCACGAGATCCTCCGAGTGACCGGCTCGACGACGTCGTCGAGGAACTGACTTGCCCGAACTCCAAGAGTCCGAGCTATCGCTCCAATATCGGCCAGCGAAAAGGCGACCTGGCCGGTGAGACGTCGGCTGAGGTAGGCCTCGGTCCAGCCGAGCGCTGTTGCGAGGTTGCCCTGGGACAGGTTCTGACGGCCAAGCTCTGCTCGGATCTCAGAAGCGACATAGCGCTGATCCATGGCGCTAGAATCTAGCGCTCAGTCCTCACTCAATGCAACCACCATCGTGCGATTAGCGTAAGAATCTAACGACGAACGGCCGAATGCCTTGCTCGATCGAACGTGAGAGTCTTACGCTGAGCGATATGGACGTGACTCCGATCACCAATGATCTTGTGGCCGGCGAGGTTCGAGCTTGGCTAGCCCGGCGCGAGATGTCAGGTCGTCAGATTGCCCAGCAGCTCGGTTGGACCGAGATCTATCTGAATCGCAGGCTCCGAGGCGTGGTGCCCTTCAACGTCGTCGATTTGAACGCTCTGGCCATGCTCCTGGAGGTGCCTGTGACGAGGTTCTTTGAAAATCCAAATCGGGGATCGACGGGCATCGATGTCAGAAGACCGGGATTCTGTCGCCCCCTGGCGGCCGCCGCGTGACCGCCGACGACCGGCCGCTTTCGGAGATCATGCCCGAGGCACTGGCCGAGATCGAGGCGATCGGCGGCCCGGGACGCTGCCACCCGCTGCTAGACCGGATAGACGCCCTCAGCGAGCACGAGGTACGGCGTCTCACTGCCTGGCTGGCCGGTTATGCCCCTGAGCTGGTCGAGGAGCAGGTTGCTCGCCTAGAACGAGAGCCGGACACGCTGCATGAGGCCCTCGATATGAGCGCCCCGGACTGCGAGGGCATCGAGGAAGTGGCCGCTCTGATCAACTTCCGTGTGGGCGCCTGGCAGGATTTCGGCTACCGGACGCCGCCGACACCGGAGTGCAAGCCGATCCCGCCGCTGGGCGAGCGCAGCGCTGAGGCGATCAAGGCCGGCCACGCCGCGGTCGAGGCGATCGACGAGCTGACCAGGAACCTGTACCTCTTGCGGAGCGGCCTGATCACCGAGCTGCGCCAGGACGAGGACGAGCGCGCCCGGCGGGTCGACAAGATGCTGGCCGAATCCCGCGCCAGGCGAGCGGCGCTGTGAGCCACGTGTGCCCGGCCGCCAGCGGGATCGGGGAGCCTACCAAGTTCTGTCCTACGGCCGGCATCTGCCCGATCTGCGGCGGCCTTCTGTGCGCGGAGCACGGCTGCCAGCGGGATCAGGGCCACGTGCCCGAGCGTGATCGCAAAAGGCGTATTGGTGTGACCTTTGGTCAATTGCGCGGCATAGCCAATGAAAGCAGCCGATAGTGTCATCGTGCTACTGGCGGGTAATAACCCGTGCAGAATGGCCGTACCTGATCCGGTCCTGGCCCGCCACCTCGATGAGCTCCGCCTGCTCGGCCAGTCGGAAGGCACCATCTACGCGCGCCGCCGCGCCATCCTGCGGATGGCCGGCTTGATCGGGACCCCGCTGCTCGAGGCGACGCCCGAGGACCTCCGGGCGTGGCGCGCGGCCCTGGACGTGACCGAGAACACAGTCGTGCACTACGCCTCGCATGCCCGCCAGTTCTTCGGCTGGGCCGTCGAGGCCGGGCTGATGGAGCGCAACCCGGCGGCCGGGCTGCTGGTCCCGGTCCTGAGCCGCGGCCTGCCGCGGCCGATCGCCGAGGATCCGCTGTTCGCGGCCGTGACGGCGGCGCCGGCCCGGACCCGGGCGCAGCTCGTACTGGCCGGCTGGGCCGGCCTGCGAGTCAAGGAGATCGCCTACCTGCGGCGCGAGCGGGTCCTCGACACCGCCGATCCCCCGGTGCTGCTGATCGCCCGGGGCGCCACCAAGGGCAACCGGGAGCGGATCGTGCCGATGAGCTCCTGGGTGGTCGACGAGCTCCACGCCTACGGCCTGCCGCGCGCCGGGTGGGTCTTCCCCCGGCTCGACGGCAAGCCGGGCCCCAACCGGCCATCACGGATCAGCCAGGCCCTCAACGCCTACCTGCGCTCGATCGGGATCACCGCGACTCCGCACCAGCTGCGGCACCGCTTCGGCACGATGACCTACCGGGCCAGGAAGGATCTGCGTCTCGTCCAGGAGCTCATGGGCCACGCCGACCCGGCAACCACCGCGGGCTACGCCGCCTACAACGACGAGGACGCGGTCGAGGTCGTCGAGGCGCTGCCCGCGCCCTGGGGACGGTTCCGGTGCGTGGCCGATGAGGCGGCCGGATGAAGCGGCTGGCCGCATGGCGGCGGTACCGGCGGCGCCTGGCGGCCCTGCTGGCCGAGCACGAGGCCGTCGGCTATGAGGTGTCCCCGCCGGTGTACCGGCACCTGCAGAGTGTTGCACGTGGAACCAAAAAGGGGGACTGACCTGGTGAGTTCAAATGTTTCCCGTAAAACATTGGCCACGATCAACGGGCAGCCAGTCTGCGCGCGCTGCGGCCGCCGGCCGGTCCGGCCGAGCAATCCGTGGGTGAAGAGGAAGCGGCAGAGCTACTGCAACGTGTGCCACGCGGATATCAACTTTGAGCGCCGCCAGGGCAAGGTCCAGGTGCTGCTGTGGCCGGAGGAGTGGGCGGCGGTCAAGGCGGCCCGGAAAGCGGAGGCGGCGGGCCGCCACGCCCGCCCGGCCTAGCCTTTCGCAGCCGGCCGCTGTTCCCTTTTCGGCCACTCCGGCGGCGGCTGGAACGGCAGCTCGAGGTGGTGCATGATGTCCGCGACCGAGGTGCTGGTCCACTGGGCCATGGCCAGCAGCCACAGGTGCTCGCTCATGAACCGCTTGGTGTCGTTCCGCAGGCCCAGCAGGCTCTTGGCGATCCAGGCCAGGATGATCGGCGTGGCGGCCGAGACGACGGCGGTCCAGGTCTGGGCATTCATATTGGGGAGCTCCTTTACGTGAGCTGCTCGATGACGGCGGAGTAGCGGAAGGTCGACCCGGTCGGCGTGATGGTCAGGGTGACGGCGGCGCCGGTGGTGTCGGTCTCGCTCTCGAAGATGGCGTTGAAGCTGTCGGCGGCCGCGCAGGTGTAGCTGGGCGCGGCGGCCGCGGAGTTCATCTGCCACATCGGGATGGTCTGGTTGCGGGCCGACCCGCCGAATTCGGTGAAGGCCATGTTGGGCACGGTCGAGGTGCCCGCGATGGTGGGATGGATCATCAGGGAGATCCGGAAGCGGTGGTTCTTGCCGTCGGGCGGCGGCGTCCAGGTGAGGGTCTGGGTGGTGGTCGCGCCGTTGACCCGGGCGGCGGCGACGATGAGGGGAGCCTGGTAGGCGGTGGTGCCGGTCCAGCTGGTCAGGACGGGCGGGCTGCCCGGGCCCGCGTAGTTGCCGGCGAGCATGAGCGTGCCGGCCGACCCGGAGATCGTGGCGTTCGAGCCGCTGACAGCGGGGTCGGACAGGTCGATGACGCCGGAGCCGGAGAGGGCGAACGTCTGGGCGCTGTTGAAGCCGCAGGAGCCGCGGAAGACCAGCGCGCCGGCGGAGACCTGGCAGGTGGTGGCCGCGCCGGCCTGGGTGACGGTCCGGTTGATCAGGATGGTCTGCGCGCTCGCGTTGTCGATCAGGTGCGACAGGCCGGCGGCGTTCTGGTCCTCGCCGCCGATGAAGGTCATCCGGCTGCCGCCGTGATGCCAGACCGTCGCGGTGGCCGGGCTGGACCGGTCGTAGTAGTTGATGAAGGTGTGACCGCCGCCGCTGTTCTTCACGATCGAGTAGGTGCCGCCTGCGGTGGCGAGATCCCAGTAGGCCATGTCGTTGGGGTGCTGGGTCTGGTCGCCGATCCCGATCCCCAGCGCGGCGTAGGCGCCCGCGAGGCCGCCGCCGCCGGTGAAGCTGAAGATCTGGTCCTCGGAGTTGTTGTCCGACAGCGCGGTGTCGACGATCACGCCGTAGGATCCGGCGGCGCTGCTCGTGTTGTAGGCCAGCGAGTCGACCAGGCCGCAGCGGCGCTGCCCGCCGCCGAGATGGACGACGGCGCCGCCCGGGTGGCTGCCCACCAGGACGCAGTTCGTGAAGATCACGCCCTGGGTGGGCGCCCCGCCGGGGCTCGAGGCGAAGATCCGGACGCCGTCGGCGGGCGAGCCGGTGTCGGTCTTGATGTAGCCGGTGGTGTTGTAGGAGACGATGCCGGTCCAGCCGATCGACCCGGCCATGCGGCTTTCGATCACGAAATTCTTTATGCCGTTGATGACCAGGCCGGAGGCGTCCCACACGAACTGCGGGTCGAGGAAGATCCCCTGATAGCCGGCCGCCTTCGCGGCGGTGATCGTGGCGGCCGTGATCGGCCCGCCGCCGGTGAGGAACTGCAGGCCCTGGCCCAGGTTCGGGGCCTTGATCCTGGCGGCGGTGAGGTTGCCGTACTTGCCGGTGCCGCCGACGTCGACCACGGTGAGGTTGCCGTCGATCTCCGTATCGACCGGGTAGCCGACCCCGGCGTTGTAAACGGCTGGCTCAGTCATGGCATCCCTTGTCAGGCGATCGGCTGGGCGGCGGCGATGAAGAAGACGGTGGCGGCGTTGACCGCGTCGTTGTTGAAGACATCCAGCTCACACACCGCGCGCGGGAAAATCACGGACCGGCTGATCTCCAGCCCCGCCCCCGATTTGGAGCTCAGCAGGGTGTTGAAGGCCGAGGAGTCTTCCTCCGCCCGGACGGTGAAGACGACCTTCGTGTCGTCGGCGGTGCCGGTAGCCGACGCGCGGATGTAGACGTTGCCGGCGAACAGGCCGAGCAGGTAGGTCCTCGAGGTGCTCGCGGCCACCGTGACGTTGTTGACCGCGCCCAGGCAGTTGTCGAAACCGGACCCCGCGGTGGGGACCAGGAAGCCCGGCGCGGGAGCCTGCGCGCTGGACCGCCAGTCGCTGCCTGTCTGGGGCCGGGAGGAGACGAACAGGTCGAACTGGGCGAGCGTGCAGCCGACCGAGTCGAGGTTTTTCACCTGGACCTGCAGCAGGGTGCCGCGCACCGGCCCGGACCCCCGGATCCGCTGGGTCCCGGTGGCGCTCATCGGGATGATCCAGTCTTCCTGCGAGACCGCGAACGTGCCGCCGGCGTCGAAGCAGAACACGGTGACCAGGAG
>WNFN01106897.1_pt1 | contig 20592 bp, 29 predicted proteins | sample 5400161 | NCBI WGS metagenome assembly WNFN01 (sample SAMN13153353, study PRJNA577476) | soil metagenome | isolation source: 80 cm saprolite on Douglas fir-dominated hillslope | place: USA:California | collected 2013-09-17 | reverse complement strand
AATCTTTTCGGGGTGGCAATGCGCTCGGGGATGCGCGCCACCGATCTCAAACACATGCTCTACGCCTACCCGACGCGCGGATCAGATGTGCCGTACATGCTGTAGAAGTTTCGAAGGAGACGATGATGCGAAATATGAAGACAAAAACAATCCTATTTAGCGGGCTGCTGGCAATCCTCGCGTCCTTATCAGGATTCAGCCAGGAGCCGTCCAAGACAGGACAATCTGGAACAGCGAAGCTCCAGGTCACTCAATGCGCGCTGAAGGTCAGCGGCATGACCTGCGGTGGCTGTGCCGGAATGGTGGAGAAGAGTCTACTCAAGCTTGAAGGCGTGACAACAGCGAAAGTGGATTACAAGACCGGCGAAGCGCAAGTGGAGTTCGACGGAAAGAAGACCACGCCCGAGAAGATCGTGGCTGCGTTCAATCAAGCCAATTCGGGCTTTCGAGTCGAGCAGTCGAAACCCAATCGTAACTAGTTCGAAGTCTCGATGATGCCGAGAAGAAGGAGGAGTCCTCATGGCAGATTGTTGCTCGCTTGGAGATAGTTCCGAAGCTCCAGCGGTGATGGCTTGCCCCGTGAATGGTGCGCGCTCCAAACAAGTGGACATGCTCACGGTCAAGAGTCTTGTCCGTCAGTTACCTATGGGGATGCCGGAGACGCAATACTATTTCTGCGAGGCGCCGGGTTGTGATGCGGTTTATTTCCCTCTGGACGCACAAGCACCGCTCTTCCGTCACGACGACTTGATCGTCCGGGTCGGCAGTAAAGAGACGGCGGATCCCATTCCGGTTTGCTACTGCTTTGGTTTTACTCGGAAGAATATTCAGGACGAAGTTGCCGAAACGGGCCGCTCAGCGATCGGGGAGCGGATTACCGCGGAAGTCAAGGCAGGCAATTGTGCTTGCGAAGTGAAAAATCCCTCAGGCAAGTGCTGCTTGGGCAGCGTCGCGCAGATCGCTCGCGACTGTATGCGGAATTTGCAAGGCGCCGCAACGAAGATCGCAGGGTAGCAGCCGTGACGGAAAACTTTTGGCAAGACGAAGGCGGAAGAAAGACTTGGCGCATCGCTTTGCTGGTAAATCGGTTAAGAGGAGTGTGTGCGCTTTCAAGATTTCCTCCCCGAAGCGAAATCGAGCCTGAACGGCACAGTTGAGTTGCAGAGAAAGAAGATTTGGACCCAAACGAAACCAAATCCAAAAGGCGGACCTGCGACGACTAATCGCTTTTCGCCACGAAGTCACGATGAAGTGAATGAACTCATGCGAGTCATGCACCGTGCCAGGGACGGTGGCGTTCCTCAACCTCAAGCACACGCCAAGTAAACCGGTCCTTGCTCGCACTATTTAAGCCGTAACTGCGCTCATGTCAAACCCGAAATTGTCAAAAATACGTTTCGTGGGACTAAACGGAGTGCCCTCCCCCAATAGTACGACCATCAGGAGTGAGGGGTTCGCTGCGGGATTATGCGGCGTGGAAGGGGAGGGGGCGGATTACGCTTGTAGACACCGTTCCAGTAGCTCCAAGAGCGCTCGTCAAAAATTCCTGCTGGAGGGTCTAGTAGCACCTCTTCGAAATTCTCGTCCGAGAAGTATTTCTTTGCCGTCAGGATTTCTTACAGTGTGCCAAATGTCATCAAGTAGGCGAGAAACCGCTTCGGATATCGAAGGGTCTCTTCTGTGCTTTTAAACCACATCACCCGTTCTGCCACGGAACAAAGCTTCTTTGGATAGTTCATCTTTGGTCCCGTCGAGTGATTCCCGGCAGTGTTGTCCCCCCTCTGATCAATGCGTGCCTCTCTCAGATAGGCCAGCGTGCGGAGAAGCGTACTCGGTTCGAAGCCTTCGTTCGAGAAGAAATCGAAATCTTCCGACTGGCGGTGGCCCAGACGAAGAGCCGTTGCGGTCCCACCGTACAGAACGATGTTTTGTGGAGTCTGCTTCAGTTCTCCCCAAAGTGATCGCTGGGCCGAGAGCTGAGGCCATAAGAAACGTAGAGCTGTCTGAGCACCCCTTCGTCTAGCGTTCTCAAATTCGGGATTCTGGGAACACTAGAACTTATTCGAGCCGTCTAACTACGGCCGTAACCTGCCCAATCACCTCGGCGTCGATTCCATTCCTGAGCTGCGGGGGAACAGTCTGGCCGGTCCGGATATGGATGGACCAAGAGCCGGCCGCGCTACAGCGTGCCGGCTCCGCAGAGAAAACCGCCGTCTCTCTTCAAAACCATGTATAGCGGCTGCGCCCCACAACGTTCTAGCCGCGGTTTGCATCTCGACCTGCGCAAATCCATGTACGGCTACATCGGTCTGGAGGACTACACGCTTTTTCCTTTGATCCGCCCTGGTTCGCTTGTACAGATTGACGCCCGCCAAAGAAAGATCAGTGCTGAGAAATGGAAGACAGAGTTCGACCGCCCCATCTACTTCGTGGAACTGCGGAACGGTTACGTTTGCAGTTGGTGCCAGGTGGATCGGGGTCAGCTAATCGTAATTCCCCACCCTCACTCCCACCAGGATGTGCGGCGATTTGACTACCCCTCTCAGGCTGAAATCATAGGCAGAGTGACCGGGATATCGATGAGAATCGTTGAAGAAAAAGTGTCAGACGCAGGGGAGCACCCGACCGGAGGGTCACACTGAGACGCTGAAGAGTAATGCTGATGCACAGAAATCCAAAGCGCGACAGCCCATTAAGCCATTTTCGCCCCGCATCCATAAAATGCTCGATCACGCCGAACGTTCCGAGCTAGCATGGTTTCTCGTCAGTCCGTCGCAGCTGGCGGCAGGCGACCCTCTTTAGGACAGAAGTGGAAGTCCAGCTCAGGCGCGCGCCGCACTATGATTGCGCCGCTCGCCTGTATGTCGCAAAACGATACGGAAATGACGATGTGAGTTAGATCCTCGCTTGCCTGTCCGTTCTTGCGCTTTTGGCTCAGATTCTTCGAATATTTTCTAGTTACAAACAATCGCGTCTGTATTGAGCGGGACTTACGCCAAGCACGCATTGAAACTCGCGCGCAAAGTTGATGTGTGCTCGAACCCGACGTTAATACCCACCTCCGGCGCACTGAGCTTCGGATCACGCAGCAATTTTTGGCCCGCTCAACCCGTCGGTGCAGAACATATCGATGTGGGCTCAGGCCCCTGCTCTGTCGGAAGAGCACAGCAAAATAATACAAGCTCACATTGATCGCGCTACACGTTTGGCTCTCGTCTGATCTCACGATGTAGCACGGCCCCAAAAAAACGCCGATTCACTTGGATTTCAGGCATCTTGGGGTTGGCATGCGTGACTCACTCGCATGCACATTCAATTAGGAGAACAACAATGAAGAGGTCCCTGACAGTGGAAGTGCTGTTTACGGTTGTGGTTGTGACTATGTCGGCGCCAATGACTGCTAGAAAGGCGTGCTTGGTGGAAGGGAATCCACGACCGCCCCGGCTGTCGCTAATCGCCGATGGCAATCCTCAACCCCCGCCGCCAACGTCTCTAATCGCAGACGGCGACCCGCAACCGCCAACGCCGCCACCCTCTCTAATCGCAAACGGCAATCCGCAACCGCCAACGCCGCCAACGTCTCTAATCGCAGACGGCAATCCGCAACCGCCAACGCCGCCAACCTCTCTAATCGCAGACGGCAATCCGCAACCTCCAACGCCGCCAACCTCTCTAATCGCGGACGGCAATCCGCAACCTCCAATGCCGCCGCTGTCAGCAACGACTGTCTGACCGTCACGATCCTGTGACGACCGTGCGCTCCGCGCATCGTAGTATTTTTCTTCTGGCAGGTGAGAGACCTGTGCTACGATGCGCGCAAGCGCATGTAGACGCGAACGTATTGCAAATAAGGCATGCGCACAAAGACCTAACAGTGTACGAAGAACGCCAAGCGACTTAGGCTACCGATGATAGGATTCGTGGTTCCCATAGCTTTAGCATTAGCTCTCTTGGGCCTCCTGCTTGTACTTTCGCATCGCGAGAAGTCTGAAAAGCGTCGACTCGCTTCAGAAGGCTACCTACCTGTCGAAGAACGCGTTCCCCGGCACTACAAGATGTTCACTGTGATCGAGAAAAAACTGTGGAGCGCCGAGGAATATAAGCGCGTAAACACTTGGGACTCCACGAATCTGAGTCTTCGGCAAACAGAATCGAAGTTGGTCGCAGAGTACGTGAGAGGCTTGCGGGAAGATTTCGGCCGGGGCAACCGTATTTTCGGCGCTGTAATATTACACTCGCCAGATGTTCGTATTCTGAGTCAGCTCGAAAGGCAACGCTTGAGACTTCGCTTCTCATTTTGGACCTGGTATGTGTTGATCTCAGTGAAACTAAGGATGAATTCGGTGTCTGTAAGGGAACTGAAACGACTTACTGACGTTGTCGCCACGTTTGCTTATCAGATTAGGACCATGCTGATTGCGCTCGAAGAGTCCGGAAACTCTGAGTTCGTGCGCTCGGTGCTCAGCCGTTCGTGAATAGTGAAGGTGGCATGATATCATCCGTTCCCGGTGCATATACCCGCCTTTGAAAATCTGCTTTGGGGGCTTGGGACCGCGCTAAAGGTCCTGCTGTGCATTTTAGGTGTGGTTGGTGGACCGGATATGGGGCTATACGTCCGGTGTGGCTTGGTACGCCTACTGGTCGGCGTTGGCAATTGTCCTTTTGGCGGGCGGCCTGGTCATCGCGGAGCTTTGTTGGGTAAGTTTGAAAAACTACCCCGGCGTGTGGTCCCTCGCTCGCAAAATCTTGGGGGTTACCGCCACAGCCCTGCTCGCGAGCGCAGGAGTTTCCGCCGCACTCAACAAACATTGGATCGTCGGTTTCGTACTAACGACCGAGCGCGGTTTGGAGTTCGCGGCATCGGTCATTTTGATTCTGCTGCTCGCTGTCAGCATCCAGTACAAAGCGTGGCTCGAACCGATGGAACACAGTATCCTTATCGGTCTGGCTGTCTACTCTATCTTTCAGATGTTGAACCGCACGTTCATGAGTCCATTGATGACGCCGTATTTCCATTGGTGGGATTCGGTTCGCATAGCCTGCTTTGACATTGCGATTGTGACATGGCTTTATCCTCTGCGCAGACCATTGCCAACTCCATCGGCGCCGCCTGTGCTGCTCAGTGAGGAAGCAGCTAGCGACTCGCTGCATCAATTATTGGAGCGTATGCAGGAACTTACAAGTGAATTGAAACACCTACGGAAAGCGATCTGGAAATAATCGTCGGATGTCGGGCTGAACCAGAATCCTTCGGGTAGTGACGCACTTCGAAAACGGCCGCTAAGTGGTGGAACGCTATCAATTAGGTTCAATTAGGTTCAGAACAAGCTCGTAGCGCATGAAACTCATTTAGCTGCCCATAGCCGAGGTGGGTTTCACACGACGTGCCGAAGGCCAGCGACGTTCGAAACATCGAGAGGGCCATAAAACCATATCTCGGTTCGCCCCAAAGAACATCCAAAAGACCCTTCTTCTCGCGGGCTCTGCTGCCCTCCCAAAGACTTTAGGTCAGAAGGAACTTCCGTCCAACACCTCGGGGCTGGAACGCGATATCTGCTTGGAATACAAGGCAGAAACAAACTAGAACGCCGATTACTTCCTACTCTGTGGCAACTTACCGTTGCGGTCCGGTGGGTCCGACTTGAAATCGACACGGGTCGCCCTGAGCACGCTTCGGCCATAGCCGAATCGTGACGTAAACCGTAGCGCAAGCCATGGGTAAAGCGGAGCCACTAAGGAGGATGGAGCTCGACATGGGCGCAATGAGATTTTTTCGCGAGCTAGCAATATTGTTGGTTTTCCTATTCTTTTCAGCCGGAGCCTTGCTCCTGCATGACTCGATCGTCAGCCCGGGAACCAAGCAGCCGTGGGATCTCCTGGCGGGCGCCTTTGTGTGCTCGCTCGGCGCCTTTGTTGTGTACTTCCTGTTCAGACCCATGGAACGTGGGTACGCAATGAGATTTTTTCGCGAGTCAGCAATATTGCTGGTTTTCCTATTCTTTTCAGCCGGAGCCTTGCTCCTGCATGACTCGATCGTCAGCCCGGGAACCAAGCAGCTGTGGGATCTCCTGGCGGGCGCACTGCTGTGCCCGCTCGGCGCCTTTGTTGTGTACTTCCTGTTCAGACCCTTGGAACGCGAGTGAAGCCGCAGTCGATTTGCAATGACCGTGCCTCCCGACGACTCTACGCAACCCTGCAGATTCCGCCCCCGCGCCCATTCCTATAGTAATATGCGGCACCATTATTGAGGAGCCTTGCGATGAGTTCCGCCGGTGAGCGCTTGAAGGACATTCGGGCGCGGCTTGGAATCACGACACGAGATGTAGCCGACCTCAGTCAAAAAATTGCTGACGAAGAAGAAAATGAAGAGTTTTACATCTCAAACGCGTGGCTAACGCAGATCGAGAACTCTGATTCTGTCCCTGGAATTCACAAACTCTATACGCTCAGTATCATTTACCACCTGCGGCTAGGTGAACTGTTGCTCCTTTTTGGAGTGGACGTACGAAAGATAAGCAAGAGGCAAATGGCCCTCACTCTTCCCCGTACACATCTGACCCCGGCCGAAGTCTTTGACGACAGCAAAGGGGTTACCTTCCCGGTTCGTTTTGACCGGGGCTTCAACATCGGCAAAACAAACTTAATATCTCGAATGGTGGAAATCTGGGGGGAAGTGCCGATCGCCCTGATCCAGCACCTTGACCTCAAGCATGGCCTGTACGGGTACATCGGTCTCGATGATTTGACTCTTTATCCTCTCCTGCGCCCTGGCTCTTTTGTGCAAATTGATCGAACAGTGAGAAAAGTCCACCCGCTTAAGTGGCGTACCGAATACGACCGACCCATCTATTTCATCGAATTGCGGGATGGTTACGCCTGCTCGTGGTGCGAACAAAACGGCAATCAGCTCCTGCTCGTTCCTCATCCTCTTTCTCCCTGCTCCATCCGATCGTTCCAGCAGGGTGGTGACGCCGAAATCGTCGGCCAAGTAACCGGTGTGGCTATGCGGATTGTGGACGCTGAGGAGCGCCGATCTGGCGGGAGTGCAAAATTGCCAAAGCAGCCCTGACGTTCGAAGTGAAAAAACGGGTGGTTATGGCTGTGGACTCGCGAGGGATCACGACGCGGTAGGGTTGCAAGCGGCTCCAGGTAAGCACAAAGTCAGAACAACAAAGACGGGTAGATGAAGCGTATGTCTCGAGCTGTCCCACAAGCTCGCAGACCGAACACAACACCAGGCGCTTAAAAACCGTCCAATGGCACGAAGCAAGCGCGTCCTGCGCGATTTTCTCGCTGAATTGCCAAGCGAGACCGTCGTGGTAATATTCCCCGGTGTTGTAATCCCGTGTAGAAGCCAAATAAACTAGCCGGGCGAAGTCCCCATTGATGTTAGCAAGCGTACGGAGATTCAGATCCTGGCACGCAGCCTCCACCTCAGCGCATTTTAGAGAGCCTTGCATAGTTTCTCACGAAGCGACGCTACGTTCGGAGTCATCCTTGATTATTGATTATTTCCGCGGCCACTGAGCGCGCAGCCGGCAGAATCTCCAGCAGGCCCTTCAGTTCGGCTGCCAGCCGAATAGAGTGCGCGACCAGATTGGCTGCCGCCAGAGGACCGTGAACCCAAACCATGTAGTATAGAATCCTATTTGATAGTTGAAACCGAAAGTATTCCAGCGCCAATGCTAGCTCGTCACTAGTCCTCAAATTTGGACTCAGCCGCGCAGCTTTCAGGTGCATGCGCATGGAACGGTCGATTTCCCTCCGAATCTGCCCCAACCATGCAAGGGCCAGAGCCGTGCGTTCTTCCCGAAATCTGCGGTGGAATTCGCTAGAGGAGCCACGCGCTACGAAGTCTAAGTCTTGCGAGCTGAAGATTCGCGCACCCAATTCCAAGGAAAGGGAGTCCCACTTCTCCCGACCGGCTGTCTCATCACAAAACAACGAGGTTTCTTCAAACTGATGTCGTACGGACCGTCTGGAGACTAGAATCAGTACGATCAAGAGAATCACCCCGGCGAGGAAAAGATGAGGCTCAACGATCACGGTCTTACAGCTCTCCCTAAGTACGCCCATACGGCGCTCACCCGGCTTCGCGTATCCGCCAATAGAGACTGATAATCTGCTTCCAGTCCAATGCCCGCAGCGGACTCTGGCGCGGGCGCGTAGTGCCACAGCGCACAGCACCAGCCCAGCAAAACGGTAATATAAGCAGCAGGCTGCAGGTATTGCCAGAACCGTGGAAATGCACGTCCGAGAGAACCTATGAGGCTCAGATGAATTACGCTCATCGCAAGAAAAGCACCGTAGCCTGCGATTATTCCCTCCAGATTTCGTCCCATGGGAACCGCGTAATACCTAAGCAATGCGACCAGTCCCAGTAACACTGTGACCTGGACAATTCGCAAATCTCGTTCTGCGTCGAAAGCTCCTCTGGGTGGGAGCCAGTTCGCGCCATTCCAAGCGTTCGCCAAAATTCTGGAAGCCGACAGAATAAAGACAAAAGCAACGACACTTCGGGCCATCTGCGCCGCGCCGGGATAGCGTGAAAGAGCTAGCCTGTATACTTCCCAGACGATGCCGCAGCCGATTAAAACGCTGCAGAATTGGCTATACCAATATGCGCCGACATAATACTCCGGTCGGAGATGATAGATGGGAATCAGGGACAGATCCCGGACAAGCACCCAAGCGATGTACAAATAAAAGAGTTTATACCGCTTTATGAAACCTGCTTGGAGTGCTCGCGCCAACAGAGCGCTCTCAAGGACGGGCCCAACAAGCCAGAGAGCCAAGGAGAACATCCAGAACGTCTCCGGACACGCCCGAAATCCTACTACAAAAATGGGGAGATCGTAAGACCATCGTTCTCCCCATTTTCCGCCACCTTTGCAAGAGTGCCGAACTAGATCGTCGGTCCGCAGCGGCTACCCGCGGTGAGCAAGGCGCCTGCTAGACACGGTGAGCTGCGCTGCAGATTAGTTGGCGATGCGGCCACTATCCGATCGCCACGAACGCTTGCAGTGCATCAACCGGCGGCGGTGGTGGCGGTGCGGTCCCATCCGCTATGAAGGTCGGAACTGCATTAGACGGCGGTGGCGGTGGTGGCGGTGCTGTTCCGTCCGCCCTAATCACAGACGGAGCAGACTTTGACTGTGACGGCCCGGTCGCCCTAGCTATGAACGACGTTGCCAGGAACAGAAACAACCAAGTGCCCTTTCTAGTAGACATCGCGTTTTCTCCTTTGAAGTCAGGGCCCGTGCCGGGCCCGGATTTGCGAAGACTACAGAACTCCCCCATACACTCGCCGGTGATAGAAACCCCTGCTCGGTTTTCCAATCAATAGTCGCGATTCGTGAGATTTTGCGGAGAGGTTGCTGCGGATGGAGGACTTAAAATGGCCAGCGTAATTTCGGGCTCAACCGTTAGGGTGCGATGTACTGCTTCCGAGTAGCCAACTGAGCAAATGCGCTACGACTTCCAGGACTATGGCTGCCCGAAATGTGGAAATCGCGGCGCGCTGCCAGCGATGGCTTATGTAAGCGCTATAGCATCTCGGGCGCGCAAGATTACTTCTGGCGCTTGAAAGAAGATTTCGCAGAATTGGAGCAGAGCCGACCGAGCCATGCTGAAGAGTTACCTGGCTCGCCTACATGACGCCCGAAAATTGGTTCCGTTTTCTCCGGCGCGTGCACCAGTCCACGCTTGCAAGCGGCGTGACCGAGCCTAGTGACGGGCCTTGCGTTATTCCAATAATGGACGTATAATTCTCCAATAATGGATGTTCCCGGGAGGATAGGCAATGGCGACACTGAATCGACTTGCCGCTGGAGTGGCGTGGGAAAAACCTGCAGACCTCTCCAATAAGGACGTCCTGCGAGAATTGACTCCGTCTGCCTTGAGGGCGTTCCTGAAAATTCGTGAACTCTGGGAACTGCGTGATGAAGATGCCCGGGCGTTACTCGGAGGGATGTCGAATGGTGCCTTCTACGAACTAAAGAGGAAGACGCCTGCCACTCTGGACCAGGATCGGGTAACCAGAATCTCGGTGCTGACCGGAATCTTCAAGGCGTTGAACATCCTCTACAGCAAGAAGCTAGCAGACCGTTGGATTCAATTGCCCAACGATAATCCCATGTTCGAAGGTGGAACGCCGCTGTCCTACATGCTCCGCGGAGGACTGCCTGGAATGCTACGGGTGAGACAGCTTGTGGACTCTCGGCGGGGCGGCCGCTAAGTGCTTCCGCGAACCGCCGAAATCAAGCAGGACGACACCCACCGCTTAATTCCCTCCCGCTACATCGACAAAGGCGAGACGATTCTCGCCAGGCTTACCGAAGATCCCGAGGACCTGAACAAGTTGTTTGAGCTCGAGGGTGCGACGAACGACAGACTCCTTGGGGAAGCCGGGCTTCTGCCTGGGATCACCGTGCGAGAGCTCGTGTTCGGTCTGTCCTACTCGCACGTTGTCAATGCTGCATTCACGCACACCAGCCCCTTGGGAAACCGATTCAACGGACCCGAGCGAGGCGCGTGGTATGCGGGCTTCTCGAAAAAAACCTCCGAGCTCGAAGTAGCCTATCACAGATCACAAGAACTCAAGGAAGTACGCTGGGCCGAAAGAGAAGTCTTCACCTATGTCGATTTTCTTGCCGACTTCCGCGGAGAATTTCACGATCTTCGTGGCGCTACTCCATTCGCAAATTGTCTTGATCCATCGAGCTACAAGGCTTCGCAGCGATTGGCGAGCGAGCTGCTGGAAGCTGGATCCGCGGGCGTCGTCTATCCAAGTGTCCGGCAGGCCGGCGCCGTCTGTATCGGATGCTTTCGGCCAGCGCTGGTAAACAATGTCAGGAAGGGCTCGCGACTATCGGTTACCTTCGAGAACTACTTCGCTACGCCCGTTATCATGGAAATCTAGCGCCCCTAGCGACAGCCTATTCTGGGCAAAGCTGAAGCATTAGTGCAATGAAACACGCAAAACAAAGCAAGCGCGCTCCGCCGACCCATCCATCTGAGTTGGCAGTACCTTCGTATCATCGCATTCTGGTTAAGCATGGCCTGATTGAAAAGACCCTGTCCATCCCCCATGCGTATAAAGTGTTTTTGAAAGTAAGTGCTGACCCAGAAGTGCTGAAGCTCCGTCGCGAGGTAGGGCGCGGCAACAAAATAAAACACGTTCCCGCTCTGTATCTGGCCACGGCGATGGCTCTGCAAGGCATGACCAAGCAGGAGCTTGAAGCTCTGAAGTTGCGGATTGAAAAGAAGCGAGGATGAACGCCCCAAGAATTATTTCTACACGTAGGACAGGGGACGGACAATAATTGTTTTGGGCGTGAAGTCTTTGACTCTCATTCGGAATAGACTGCAATAATACTCTAGGGGGCTGTAGCGGGGCCGCAGGCGCGTTTATGAAAGCGATTCGTTACTTAAAAGTTCCTACCGAGAAATACCTTCGAAAGTCAATCCGCGCATATTTCGAGGGTGAGCCGGGTTGCGACCTTCGCTGGATCGGCGGAATACTGCGCTCTTCTGTTAATTTCGAGCAGTTGGGGGCAAATATCCGAGACCTTGCCGTGGACGTGATCCTTCTCGATACCACCTTTTGGGGAGGCATTCGCCCTTGTCTCAAGGCAGCGGGGATTTGCGAGACATTTCAGTTGGGCGTTTCCGTCCATTCGTCAGGGGAGCTGGGGATTCAGCTTGCCTCAATGCTCCACATGGCGTCGGTCATTCCAAACCTTTCGTTCGCCGCCGATGCTCATTATCACGAACTCGTCGATGACATTATTGAAGGTGGCAAGCTGAAATACGAGGATGGATCCATCTCCGTGCCGTCGGCTCCGGGGCTCGGAGTCCGTCTCGATCGCGAAAAACTGGCGGAATACAGTGAAATGTACCGTCGTCTCGGTCCGTATCCCTACGACCGCGACCCGCTGCGACCGTGCTGGACAGCTACGATTCCGAACGATCGCTGGGCCAATCCTGCGGACGACCGCAGACCGGAAATTCCCTATTAGCGCTCATCAAACTCGGCGTTATCTGCTGCGAGACGATTGATTAGAGAAGCGATGACCAAAAAACGGCTTCCTTATGAACGGCTGGACCAGTTGACGGTGGGCATTCTTACTGGAGTGCGTTGAAACCCGAACGTTCGTTTCGCTTAATAGAACACTGGCTACCACCTGTGCATGGTTCTGTCTGCTTTGCGGTTGGCGGGCAAAAACGCCAGTTCGTACTCGCCGCGTGCCGTGGTTTGTGCGGGAGCCGCCTTGGCCGAAGGATGTTTCCATCCGGGCCGCCTCCGTACGGGAGTGAATCGTGAAGGGCGTTTTGCTCGTGAATCTTCTTGTCGTGCTGGGCGCAGGATTCCTGCAAACCTTCCCGCTGCGCGCGGAGACGGGAGCTCAGGCCTGGCTTCGATACGCGCGCCTAGACGAGCAGGCTTCCCGAAAGTATGACAACTTGCCGGCCGCCGTCGTCACGCTGGGTGATTCCGCGATTCTTGGCTCATCGCGTCAGGAGCTGATCCGAGGAGTTCGGGGCATGCTCGGAAGGACACCGCGCATCGAAACGGACCTGCCACAAGAGGGGGCATTTGTTTTGGGAACACTCCAGGCTGTCCGTCAGGCGATTCCAAATCTGCAATCTCCGCAGCACCTGCGCAATGACAGCTTCTGGCTGACGCATGCGCGAGCGAATGGATTCGACTCCATCATCATTACCGCCGTGAACGACCGCGGCGTGCTCTACGGGGTGTTCTCCTTGCTCAGCAGGATTGCACGACATGAACAGGTAGCGGATATCGACGAGCTCCAGCAACCCGGCGCGCCCGTCCGTTGGATCGAGCAGTGGGACAACCTCGACGGCAGCATTGAGCGCGGGTATGCTGGGCGGTCGCTCTTTTTTGAAAGTGGCAGCGTGCGCGCCGATCTGACGCGTGCCGGCGAGTACGCCCGTCTGCTCGCTTCCGTCGGCATCAACGGCTGTACCATCAACAATGTGAACGCTGACCCGCGTTTAGTTCAACAAAACTTTCTTCCTCAGCTTGCCAGCATTGCGGATGTCTTTCGTCCATGGGGAGTTCAGCTCTCCATTTCCGTCGATCTGGCCAGTCCCAAAACGATCGGTGGGCTCGACACGTTTGATCCCATAGACTCTCGCGTAACAGAATGGTGGCACAAGAAGGCTGACGAAATTTACGCCGCTATACCTGATTTTGGCGGCTTTGTCGTAAAAGCAGATTCTGAAGGCCGCCTCGGCCCATCGGTCTATGGCCGCACGCCTGCGGACGCCGCAAATGTCATCGCGCGTGCGCTAAAAACTCATGGCGGCGTCGTCTTTTACCGGGCGTTTGTTTACAACCATCACCTTGACTGGCGCAATCCCCAAAACGACCGCGCGAGAGCCGCTTACGACATCTTCCATCCACTTGACGGAAAATTCGAAGATAACGTCATCATCCAGATCAAGCACGGGCCGATCGATTTCCAAGCCAGGGAACCTGTTTCGCCTCTATTCAGCGGGCTCCACCATACAAATGAGGCTATCGAATTACAAATCACGCAGGAATATACGGGGCAGCAGAGACACCTGTGCTTTCTTGTTCCGATGTGGAAGGAAGTGCTGGATTTTGATCTGCGCGCAGACGGCCTGCATTCTCCTGTCAAGGATCTCGTAGCTGGAAAAACCTTCAGCCGTCCGACAGGCGGTTTTGCTGGCGTGGCCAATGTTGGACTGGACGCGAACTGGCTGGGTCATCCTTTGGCGATGGCGAACCTCTACGGCTTTGCACGGCTCGCTTGGAATTCCGATCTTGGCGCAGATGCGATTGCGAAGGAATGGACGATTCTTACCTTCGGAAGCGAGCCCGCCGTGTTGCACACTATTTCTTCGATGCTGCTTATCTCCTGGCACACTTATGAAAGTTACACCGGCCCGCTGGGCGCCCAGACTTTGACGGACATTCTGGGTAGCCACTACGGACCTGGAATCGAGTCATCGGAAGAAAATGGCTGGGGACAATGGCATCGCGCCGACCACAAAGGCATCGGGATGAACCGAACGGTGGCCACGGGTACCGGTTTTGTCGGGCAATATGCCCCGCAGGTCGCAAGGGTTTACGAGTCTCTCGAAACCACTCCGGATGAATTGGTGTTGTTCTTCCATCATGTCCCTTACAACTACGTCCTTCACTCCGGAAAGAGAGTCATCCAACACATCTACGATTCTCATTACGAAGGGGCGCAGAGCGTTGCCGCTTACGTTCGGCAATGGCGGTCCCTCAAGGGCCATGTAGACGAGCAACGATACGCGGCCGTTCTTGCGCGGCTCCAATACCAAGCAGGCCACGCTATTGTGTGGCGCGATGCGATCTGCAACTGGTTCTTCCGTACTTCGGGAATACCGGACGCACGAGGACGAGTCGGACATCATCCGGATCGCGTTGAGGCCGAGGACATGCGACTCGATGGCTACACCAAGGTCGAAGTCACCCCCTGGGAGAACGCTTCCGGGGGTAAAGGAATTGAATGCGTTTCATACCGGGGCTGTAAGGCCTCCTTCCACTTTGATGGCGTCGCTGGCTGGTACGAGATTGACGTTCAATACTTTGATCAAAACAACGGGGACGCGAGATTTCGGCTGTACGTCGGGAACCAGCTCGTCGATGAATGGCTGGCGGACGATCATCTTCCGTCGGTCAAAATCGGAGGAGATACTTCAACGAGACACCGAATCGTTGAGGTGGCGCTTCGCCCGCACGACGAAATTAACATCGAGGGCCTCCCTGATCTTGAAGAACGCGCCGCATTAGACTACGTCGAGATCGTGGCGCCGTCGCGATAAGACCGCGGCGACCATCTTGTGGCTGGTGTTGCTAGAGGCCCGTGCGGGGCGCACGGTTTAGGTGCCCGCTACCGGACGATTGGGATTCCGCGATTGCCGGACTAGACTCTGCGGCTTTCGAAGTACAAGCCAAAGTCGATTGATGAGGACATGAACAAACACAACGCAATTCTGATCACCTCCTTGTTTCTTTGTTCCATTTGTCCGGGCACATCGGGGCAAACGCCCTCAGGCGAAGTTCAGTACCTGAATCCGAAGCTGCCCATCGAACAACGTGTGGGGGATCTTATCTCCCGCATGACCCTCGAGGAGAAAGTCTCCCAGCTCGAAAACAGCGCGGATGCTATCCCGCGCCTCGGCATTCCTGCGTATGACTGGTGGAATGAAGGGTTGCACGGCGTCGCCCGGGCGGGATACGCCACCGTTTTCCCGCAAGCCATCGGACTCGCCGCCACTTTCGACGAGCCTTTGATGCACCGAGTCGCCGGCGTCATCAGCACGGAGTTCCGCGCCAAATATTATGCGGCCCTCCATCAGGACGGCTCCAGCGACTGGTACCGCGGGTTGACCGTCTGGTCCCCGAACATCAACATCTTCCGCGATCCCCGATGGGGCCGCGGCCAGGAGACTTACGGCGAAGATCCCTTCCTTACCTCTGGCATGGGCTTTGCGTTCATCACGGGTTTGCAGGGTGACGATCCTCATTACCTCGAGACCCTCGCCACTTCGAAGCATTTCGCTGTTCACAGTGGCCCGGAATCCACGCGGCACGACGTTGACGTGCGTGCATCGCTCCACGATCTGGAGGACACCTATCTTCCCGCTTTTCGCGCCACCGTCACGCAGGCCCACGTCGGTTCCATCATGTGTGCCTACAATTCCCTGAACGGCCAGCCCGCTTGCGCCAACACGACTCTTCTTGGCGAATTTCTCAGGCACGATTGGGCTTTCCAAGGGTACGTAGTCTCCGATTGCGGAGCCGTCGCAGATATCTCGGCCCATCATCATTTCACCGAGACTCTTGAGCAGGGCGTCGCCGCTGCCATGAAGGCCGGAATGGACATCATCTGCGGTGATCCGCGAACTCATGGCCGCAACGAACGCGAGGCGGTCGTCAAGGCGGTTCAGGAAGGTTTGCTCTCAGAGACGGATCTCGATCTCTCCCTGCGCCGCCTCTTCATTGCCCGCTTTCGTCTGGGGATGTTCGATCCGCCTTCCCTCGTTCCTTATTCAAAGATTCCGCCAACGGACTTTGACACGGAAGCTCACCACCAGCTAGCAACACAAGCCGCGCGCGAATCTCTCGTCCTTTTGAAAAACAAAGACAGGTTCCTTCCCTTGAAGGAGCCTCCGAAAACAATTGCCGTCATCGGCCCCGACGCCGACAGTCTCGACGTCATTGTTGGCAACTACAATGGAACACCTTCAACGCCGGTCACCGTCCTGTCCGGCATTCGCGATCGCTTTCCGAATTCCCAGGTGACCTACCTGGAGGGTACCGGCCTGGTTGGCCCTGTCAATTTCACGATTCCTTCCAGCTTTCTTTTCACTGATGAATCTCAAAGTGAACACGGACTGAAGGCCGTCTATTTTTCCAACATCAACTTACAGGATCCTCCTTTCCTGACGCGCACCGACGCCGACGTCAGCTTCGTCTGGAAGGAAGCCGGCGTTTCCGAGGCGCTGCCGAAGAACTTTTCCGTACGCTGGACCGGCTTCCTTGCTCCGCCGGAGACAGGTGATTACCAGATCGGCTTTACCGGCGACGACGGCTATCGTCTGTGGCTTGGTGGCGATCTTCTGTTCGAGGACTGGGGAACTCACCCGCGTTCCACGCGTACAAAATCCATCCGCCTGGAGAAAGGGCATCCTTACGCAATAAAAATGGAGTATTTTGAAACAACGAGAGGCGCTCAGGCTCGTCTCCTTTGGACCCCTCCCGGAGATCCTGGGCTGGAGGCCATCGAAGCCGCTCGAAATTCGGATCTTGTGGTGATGGCGTTGGGCCTTTCTCCCACCATCGAAGGCGAGGAGATGAAGGTTCAGATCGAAGGGTTTTCCGGAGGTGATCGCACTAGCCTCGCCTTGCCTCAGCCCCAGGAACAGTTGCTCGAGCGGGTTGTTGCGCTAGGGAAACCCACTGTTCTCGTTCTGCTCAACGGCAGCGCCCTCTCCGTCAATTGGGCCGATGAGAACGTTCCGGCCATTCTCGAAGCGTGGTATCCGGGCGGTCAGGGTGGCATCGCCGTCGCCGAGGCTCTTGCAGGCGATTTCAGCCCTGCCGGCCGCCTTCCCGTTACATTTTACAAATCAGTGGATCAGCTTCCGACGTTCGATGATTACTCGATGGCTGGGCGAACGTATCGCTACTTTCCGGGCGAGCCCCTCTATCCCTTCGGCTACGGCCTGAGTTACACCTCTTTCGCGTACTCCAAACCACGCGTGAATCACCGCAGCATCGCCGCCGATGGTTCAATCACAATCTCAGCCCAGGTCGAAAACACTGGCGCGATGGCTTCGGACGAGGTCGTGCAGCTCTACCTCACACATCCCGGAGTCGCAGGCGCTCCGCTCCGTGCTCTGTGCGGATTCCAGCGCGTCCACCTCGACCGACGACAGAAGCAAACCGTATCCTTCGCGCTGAGCCCTCGCGACCTGAGCATCGTGGACGAGGCAGGCAAGCGCCGCATCGTTTCCGGCAGAGTGGAAGCGTGGATCGGCGGTGGCCAGCCTCTCACCCGACCGAGCCAGCCGAAAGCGCCGGGCGCCTCGGTGACATTCACGATTACTTCAGGATCCGAGCTCCCCGACTATGCTGTGCGCAATGGGATGCTCGAAGGCAAAACGAATTGGCCTTAGGTCTGTTGAATGGAAAGCATCGCCATGTTCAGTCCAAGGGATTAGTTGAATCCTCAATCAGCCAGCAAGGGAGCCTCAAATGAGGAACTTTCCCACCAGGCGTGTAGAGCCTTGTGCGGGCACCTCTGACCAGTTCAGCATGGCAGTGTTTCGAGGCTAGTGCCGGGGTTTGCGATGCTAGCTAAACTCTCAACCGGCACTTATATTGAATCGCAACAGCGAGGTCGTCCTCCCATTCCATCTGGATTACATCGCGCCAGCCGCTATCCGTTCGCAGCCAGCATTGAGCTGACCGACGTGCGGTCAGAAAGGCTTCTCACTGCACGCACCATGAACCTGAGTCTGTTTGGATGCTACGTGCACACCACCGACCCGTTCCCGGTGGGGACGAAGGTCTCGCTGAGGATTACCCACGGCGGCACAAGCCTCGCGGCCTTAGGCAAGGTGGTCCATTCCAAGCCGAACTCCGGGATGGGGGTCGCCTTCACCGCAATTGAGCCACCTAGCCAAGCAATTCTGGAGAAGTGGTTGGCGAGCCTGCGGATTGAGTAGTCCGGGCTGCCTTTCCACAAATCTGCTCGCTGTCGGGTCAGGCGATTGACGGTTCATCTCTCTGTGACGTAACGTTTATTCATGCAGGTCGGACAACGGTTGCGGGAACTCCGCGAAGCGAAGAATCTCAGCCAAGGCAACATCGAGCAGCGCACCGGGCTGCTGCGCTGCTACACGTCCCGAGTGGAGAACGGTCACACCGTTCCTTCGATTGAGACCTTAGAGAAGTACGCTCGGGCGCTCGAAATTCCGCTCTACAGATTGTTTTATGAAGGCGAGGAACCACCGAAGAAACCCAAACTGCCTCCTGCCGAGAAAGCGGAACCACCGTGGGGAACAAGGGGCAAGGAATGGCCTGAGCTACGCAGTCTTGCGAAGGCGCTCTCTCGGATGGATGGGCGCAGGCGAATGCTTCTGCTCGGGTTGGCTCAACGGATGGCAAGGCTGACGGTTCGATAGCAGAGCGGTAGCATGGCCCTTCCAGACTGCTCAATTGTTTATGTCGAGGGCACGTTGAGGGGCTTCTACACTCTCGAACCAAGCGGCCACTTGACTCCATATCTGAAGTCCAGTCAGCAGTAGATCTTGCCACGGAAGAGCTTCATCGCTGCTTGCACAATCTCCAACTGTTGCCGCGCCTGCTCCGACTGCTTCTTCCGCTTCGCCTCTTCCTGCCTCAATGCCGCCAATATGTCCATGAATCCTCCGGGCCGCTAATCTACCATACAGCCTGCTACTCTGGTTTTCCGTTTCTCTGCCAAAGGGATCGCCAGAAGGGCCGTTGTGGACCTTCAAATCTCAATCCGGGAATCCGGCGATGTCACTATTCTGGACCTTCAGGGAAGAGCGACAATCGGTGTTGACAGCGATCTCCTCGATGTGAGCATAGCGATACCCGGCACTTCAACGGCTCACATTCCGTTATTTGCCATGAATGTGCCAGTCATCGCTGCGCAACTTTCGGCCCCGCAAGGGTTCCAAGCACTCTTTGGTCGGGACATCCTCGCTGATTGCTTGTTCATATACAACGGGCCGAGGACTACTTTCACGTTGGCCTATTAGAGCTGAGCGGTGTCAGCCTTCCGTATCCCACCGTGGCGTCCCGCTGCAGGCTTTGACTGGCATTGAAATTGGAACAGACCGACCTGCGCATGAATGGTCGTATATCCCCCGCCGTTTCGAAAGTCAACGATGGGTCAGAACTCTTGTGGGAAACTCCAGTCATCGCTTCCGATTGACTAAATGTTGGACAAAATCAAGAAGCACCATCTTGTCGTTGTCACTCATCCGCGATAACATTTCTCGCAATTTGTGAAGAAAACGAGCATCCTTTCCAACACTGCCCCATTCGTCAGACCGCTTTCCGCCGCCATTCGATGGTAGAGCAGGTGGTTGGTCGCCATCATACAGAAGCTGATAAAGCTGCATTTCCAAAGCACGGGCCAACTTTTCCAGCGTTTCCACGGCTGGTACTGTATGTCCGTTCTCGACGCGAGAAATATAACAACGCAGCAATCCCGTCCGTTTCTCAATGTCTCCCTGCGACAACTTCTTCTGTTCCCTAACGATGCGCAATCGTTCACCGATCATCATTTCTGAGGTCCCCTTGTTAAAAAGAAACCGAGTGTTGTATATACTCGTGAAGTAAATACCATCGAGTGGCATTCTGTCAATGGCTGATCTGAGGCTAAAACTGTCCTCGATATTCCAGACGGGCATCCGTAGTAATACGTAAGTAGTTCTACGGCTTGAGCGTGATGTTCGGCAGTTATACGATGCGGACTCCGTTAGTTGCTCGGGACGCGATTGCGCTTCTACGCGCCGGACTATTTAATAGCCGAGGCACGGGCCCATCGCGTCCCCTACTCGCCCAAAGATTCCAGCATAACCCGGCTGTGACCAGCTCCAAGGGTAACCTCGATCACGCTAGAATCTCCCGGTCTATAGACGTTCACAAAACAGAGACCTAAAATATGGGTGAGCGTGGCCGCTCGATGGTTGAACAACTACCCGCCCGGCTCCCCGAAATAATCACCTCGCTGCGGGTGCGCTTTTGGTTTCTTAATCCGTACTACGAAGCCGCTTGGACCGACAGTTGGTGTCACCGACACTGCTTACACGCACATAACATGCTCATCGACGCGGCTAAATGCGCGATGCCGCATGGTGCCGGATGGTACGTCTTCGCTGTCGAAAGCGGCAGACCACGGGAATTGAACGATGAAGAGGAAGATGTGGTGAACAAGTTTAGGTTTGGGCGAATGGACCATTGATGTCCGATGGCAATGCAGCCCGGACCACACTTGTGAACTCGTTGCGAACTCCGTTACATTT
>WNFN01026854.1_pt1 | contig 20595 bp, 19 predicted proteins | sample 5400161 | NCBI WGS metagenome assembly WNFN01 (sample SAMN13153353, study PRJNA577476) | soil metagenome | isolation source: 80 cm saprolite on Douglas fir-dominated hillslope | place: USA:California | collected 2013-09-17 | reverse complement strand
AATTATGTCCATCCGCTCCATGACCGGATTCGCGCAGGTGAAGTCCCAGGCAGGTGAAGGGACTTCGTTCACGCTGTCGTTGAAGTCCGTCAATCATCGCTTTCTCGATCCCCAGCTCCGCATGCCCGTTGAGATGGACGAACTGGAAATGAAGATCCGCCGCGTCTTGAAAGAACGGCTGGCGCGCGGGCACGTGGACGTTACGCTTGGCGTGGACCGCCGCGGCGGCGCGGGCTACGAGTTTAATCGCGAACTGGTGGGCGGTTATGTTGAAGCATTCCGCAAAGCCGCGCGCGAATTTGGCACCACGGGCGAGCCTGACCTGAACAACGTGTTCCGCATGCCCGGCGCGCTGGGCGCCATGACGCCGCTCGATGGCAACTTTGAAACTTCCGTTTTGGCGGCACTGGAGCAGGCAATCCAGAAGCTAAATATCATGCGCGAACAGGAAGGCCGCGGCATGGAAGCCGAGCTGCGCCGCCGGCTGGATTCGTTGGAGAAGGCAACGAATGAAGTGGGTAAGCTACGCGCAGCCGTTTCCAAGGCTTATATGGAAAAGGTCCGGTCGCGCATGCAGGAGCTGATCGAGAATGCCGATGAGGACCGCGTCCTGCAGGAAGCCGCGATCCTGGCCGAGCGTAGCGACATTCAGGAAGAGTTGGTCCGCCTGACCACCCACATCGATCACTTCCGCAAGCTGCTGGACCAGGGCGGTGAAGTGGGCAAGAAACTTGACTTCCTTTTACAGGAACTGAACCGCGAAGCCAACACGCTGCTCTCCAAGACTTCCGGCGTGGCCGGCGAAGGTCTCCGCATTACCGAGCTGGGGCTGCTGATGAAATCGGAAATTGAAAAATGCCGGGAGCAGGTACAAAACCTGGAATGAGCAGCATCCGATATATCATCTCCGCGCCTTCGGGGTCGGGCAAAACCACGCTCGTCAATGAGCTGCGCCAGTATGTGCCCAACCTGGAATTTTCTATCTCTTACACCACGCGCCCGCCCCGCGGCAGTGAGCAGGATGGCCGCGAGTATCACTTCATTTCGCGCGAAGAATTTGAAGCCATGATTGCGCGCGACGCTTTTCTTGAGTATGCGCAGGTTTTCGATAAATACTACGGGACTGCCCGGTCAGTCTTGCAGCATGCCGAAGAGGTTGGCCATGATCTACTGCTCGATATCGACGTGCAGGGCGAACGCCAGATCAAGAAGAAGATGCCGGATGCGGTGAGCATTTTTGTGAGGCCCGCCGCGAGATTGAGAACTATCCAAACTATGACTACATTCTGATCAATGATCGCCTGGAACAGTCCGTGGACCAGTTGCAGGCCATCGTTCTGGGTGAGCGCATCCGGCGTTCGGGCAAAACGCCCACCGCGGCGGAAAAACAGTACCTGGCTACGGCTGAGAAATGCCTCAAAACCAACATGGAAGACAAAATTAAGGACATTCTGGCCACTTTTGAAGTTTCCTCCCCGCTACCGGGTGATCCGTGAGGAAATCGGCTCACTAGAACTATCATTTCGTTGTCCATTCCGCACGCATAGGCTCTGCGGCGATATTCCCGCTCAGGTGGAGGCCAAATGCCACTAGGCCTGCGGACTCGCTGGAGCGAAATTATGCGAGCAAGGTCATCGTAAAAGGAAACCCGGATGAGTGCGCAGACTGGTAAGACTTTGACATAGGAAAGTATTTTTGTGGATTTGAAATTCCAAGAGAATTTTGTCTTCATAGTGAGCTATAATTCGCGCGCATCCCATCACCTATCTTTGGAGAGAAAGATCTTTCCTTCGGAGAAAACAATGGCGATCGAAACCCATCCCATTTCCAAATGGAACGCAGTAGTAAACATCTGTCTTACCCTTCTTGGATTCTTTGTTCTTATGGCAATTGCAGCGGGAATTATGTATTTTGCTACTTCAAGACTAAAGCTTCAGAACTCCAACGTACCCCCCTCCTATTGGCTGATTCCAATTTTCGGTTGTCTTGGAGGCATCGTTGGAGCGATTATCACAAAAGAGAACCAACTGCACTTTTGCAAATTCCGTGATGATCGAACACTTGATCTCGGAATAGTGGGAAGCGCAGCCACAGGTTTAGGTGGTGCGGCAGCCGTAATGTTCGTTTTTGGCATCAGCCAATTTGACATAACTCAGGGAGGGGGAAGCGCGGATCGGCTCGTTCAATTGGTTAGCATAACCTTCATTGCGGGCGCATTCGGTCCCGCTGTGGTTGAAATTCTTGGTAAGGCATTACTTCGCAGACTAGAAAAAGTTGCCAAAGAAGAAGCGTCGGGCGCGGTCAAGCGCGAAGTGCAGGCTGTAACTCACGAGAACAAAGCAGAAATCACGGAAGCCAAGTCTGAGATCAGAGAAGCGAAGCAACTTTTAGCTCCAAGGGTATATGTTCAGTTGGCTGTCAGCGCAAATAATGACGATCGTTTTGGGGATGCGCTTGAGAATGCAGAACTTGCACTCAGAGAAGACCCAAAATACTATCGAGCGTATATCGAAAAGGGAAGGGCTTTAAAGCGATTGGGTCTTGTCAAAAAAGCGCTTGAGGCCGTTGAAGAATCGCTCACTATACAACCGGATAATCCAGCAGGTCTCTACAATCGTGCCTGCTACAAGGTACTGTTGGGCCAAGATGATCCTGGCATTTTTGCGGATTTAAAGCGAGCTTTTGAGATGAGGCCTAAGCTTCGTGAGCAGGCAAAAGACGATCCTGATTTGAGTCAAATTATCAAATCTCAAAAGATGCAGGAACTTCTAAAGGCACCTGAGGAGCCCGGCCAATAATAGTTGACAGAAGGGCAACCGTCTGTGATAATTTGCATCTCAAGAGAACAAGGGTAGGAGTGTGCCATGGATACGCAAGGTCAATAGCCAATATATTGAAAATAAAGAACTTATATGTGTATCCTTGACACAGCATCCCGAATCATATAGAGTGAGTTCAGATAGGCAGGAGGTCAGCAATGAGAGATACTCAGGGTCAGTAGTGTGTTCCCATCGACTGACTGGGAAATGAAGATTGCCGATATATCGGAAAATAGGGAACATCGTAATTAACGGTGTTCCTTTTTGTTTGTATGGATTTCCTATGAAGGTCGCGCTTGGAGTTACCGGAGGCATTGCCGCGTATAAGGCGGCCGAACTGGTTCGCCTCTTGCAGGATCATGGCATCCGCGTGCAGGTGGTGATGACCCGTGCAGCTCAGGAATTTGTCCGGCCGCTGACCTTTGCCGCACTCAGCGGTGAAAAAGTAATTACCGATCTGTTCGGCGCCGGCGCAGAGGAACCCAATATTGATTCAGCCGTGGAACACATTGCCGTGGCTCAGGCGATTGATGCTTTGGTTGTTGCGCCCGCTACGGCCGACGTAATCGCAAAATTCGCCCACGGCGAAGCCAACGACTTTCTTACGACTCTGTTCCTCGCCACCACCGCACCGGTCGTCATTGCGCCGGCCATGAACGTAAACATGTGGGACAACGTTGCCACACAGGCCAATGTTCAAACGCTGAAAGATCGCGGCGTTATGGTTGTGCAGCCGGACAGCGGCTACCTGGCATGCGGCATGATTGGTGCGGGCAGGCTGGCGGCCAATGAGACCATCGTCCTAGCTGTGCTCAAGGCTCTTAAGGCGGAACAGGATCTGGCGGGTGAGACCGTTTTGGTTACTGCCGGACCGACGCGGGAGCCGATTGACCCGGTGCGCTATATCGGCAACCGGTCAAGCGGCAAGATGGGGTACGCGCTGGCCGAAGCCGCCTTGCGCCGCGGCGCGAAAGTCATTTTGATTTCCGGCCCCACGGCGTTGAAGTCGCCGTCATCGGCTGAAGTCGTCCAGGTGCAGACGGCCCAGCAGATGCGCGACGCGGTGATGGCACATTTCGACCGCGCTAGCGTCGTGATCAAAGCCGCCGCGGTTGCCGATTTCACCCTGCGTGCCGCAGATGAAAAGATCAAGCGCAAAGGTCCAATGACGCTTGAACTTGAGCCGACCATCGACATTCTGGCCGAACTAGGCGTGAAAAAAGGCAACCGCATCGTGATCGGCTTCGCCGCTGAAACCAACGACGTCCTGGCTAACGCGCGTAAGAAGCTGGAAAGAAAATCGCTGGATGCCATCGTACTCAACGATGTCTCGCAGCCGGGCATAGGCTTTGATTCGGAGCGCAACGCCGTCACCATCCTCACGCACGCAGGCGCTGAAACTGTTCCTGAAACCAGCAAGTGGGAAGTTGCACACCGGGTGCTTGATGTCGTAATAAAGATGAAGGCATCGCGTGCTGCCTCTTCCGCGCGCTGGTAAATGCACTGTCCTCTCTCTTGCTGTAAACTGATCTCCCATGCCCAAGCCCCTCGAACCCCAAACTAAAAAGCAGCTTGCCGCCCGCGTGAAGTATTACAAAGAGATGGGCATCTATGATTTTTATCGCCGGCCAGTCAAGGAGGGCGTTGAATTCACGTTGCAGCCGGTGGCTGAGACGATGCCCATAAAGTCCCAGGCTTCCGGCGCGCCGCCGGTTGGCGACAAGCCTTCCGCGTTGAAGCTGATTCGGGAAGACATCGGCGACTGCACTCGCTGCCGCCTGCACAAAGGCCGCACCAACCTGGTATTCGGCGTGGGCAACATGAATGCCGATCTCATGTTTGTGGGCGAAGGCCCAGGGGCGGATGAAGACGCGAAGGGAGAACCGTTCGTGGGGCGCGCAGGACAACTTTTGAATAACATGATTTCCGCCATGGGAATCAAGCGCGAAGACGTTTACATCGCGAATGTGGTCAAATGCCGCCCTCCGCAAAACCGCACTCCGGAAAGAGACGAATGCGATACCTGCTCGCCCTTCCTAATGCGCCAGATTGATGTGATCAAGCCCAAAGCCATTGTCGCGCTGGGCGCGGTTGCCGCCAAGAACCTGCTGGCCGTGAATGATTCCATGGCCAACCTGCGCGGCCGCTGGTATGACTTCAGGAACACCAAGTTGCTGGTGACGTACCATCCGGCGTACCTGCTGCGCGATCCGCGGCAGAAAAAAGAAACGTGGAAAGATTTGCAGATGGCGATGAAATATTTGGGGCTGAATCCGCCCGCGGCTAAGAATCCGCCCGAATAGTTGCGGCCGATTGCCAAACCGGGCCGACATAGGTCCCGCCCCACGATCAATCTCGTCTTCCCGTACAATCTTCTCTTAGCTCATGCCCACCTTCTGTGACGTAGCATTGCCGGTCCCATTGGACATGGCATTCACCTACAAAATTGCCGAGCAGCAGCCGGTGGTGGGCGGACGCGTGCTTGTCCCGTTTCGCAATCAGCGGATCTCCGGCGTGGTAACAGCCCTGCATGACCGCGCGCCCTCCATGCAGGCCAAGTCGGTGATCCAGGTATTGGATTCCGAGCCCGTTCTGGACGAAGGGCTGATGAAACTGGGACAGTGGATCTCGCAGTATTACCTGGCGCCCATTGGCGATGTATATCGCGGCATGCTGCCATTGGCGGCGGAAATCAAAAAAGCCAAGCTCTACAGGATCACCGAAGTTGGCTACGAGGCGCTGCACGCTTCAGCCTCAGCCGGATCGTCGCGCCGCTCCAAGCAGGATATTGACACACAGATGGTCGAGTATGCGGTGCTCGATTATCTTTCGATGTCGCAGTCCGAAGCCGCACTGGAAGGCACGATCCGTTCCGCTACGAGCGCGAACCGGCAGGTGCTCGATCTTTTATTGCGCAAGAAATGGATTGCCCGCGAAGATGTTTCTTCCATCCGCGACGCGCAGCGCACCGTGCAAGTGGCGGTGCTCAAAGAAGTGAGCGGCAAGCTGAATGAGAACCAGCAGAAGATTGTTGAATTTCTCGGGCAGAAGGCGGGAAAGGCGTTCGTGGAACAGATTCGTGAACTTGCAGTTCCGCGCACTACGCTGCAAACGCTGACCAAGCGCGGTATCGTCGAACTGGTGGAGGAGCAGGCGGATTTCAGCGTAAGCAGCATGAAGAAGCGCGGCCCTTCGCATTTGGACTTTATCTTCAACGCCGAACAGAAAGCAGCCCTGGCCACGATTCAAAGATCGGTGGAAGAAAAGAAGTTTTCGGTCTCACTGCTGCATGGCGTTACGGGCTCAGGCAAAACTGCGGTCTATCTGGCGGCGATGCAGTCCGTGCTCGAGTCAGGTCGCGCGGCAATTCTGCTGGTCCCGGAGATCGGGCTTACGCCAGCCGCTGCAGCGAATTTGCATCAGGTCTTTGGCGACGAGGTTGCCATTTTGCATTCGGCGCTTTCCGCCGATGAGCGGGCAGAGCAGTGGCACCGCATCCGTCGCGGCGAGGCGCGTATCGTGGTGGGAACCCGCTCAGCAGTCTTTGCGCCGGTGGAAAATCTTGCGCTGATCGTGGCCGACGAAGAGCATGACAGCTCATACAAGCAGGAGGAAACGCCGCGCTATAACGGACGGGACGTTGCCGTGGTGCGTGGCAAGCTTACAAACTCGGCGGTGGTGCTGGCTTCAGCCACGCCGGCGATTGAGTCATACCACAACGCTGAAGCAGGGAAGTACCGGCTGATTGAACTCAAAGAGCGCGTGGAGCGGCGGCCGCTGCCTGAGGTGGAACTGGTAGACATGCGGTCTGAGTTTCAGCAGACCGGAGAAGACCAAATTTTTTCGCGGCAACTGATTCATGAAGTCACAGACCGGCTGGATCGCGGCGAGCAAGCCATGGTCTTGCTGAATCGACGTGGCTATTCGTCAGTGGTGCTCTGCCGTGCCTGTGGTGAAACGCTGCAATGCAAGAACTGCACCATCGCCATGACATTTCACAAGGCCGCGCACCGCATGGAGTGCCACTATTGTGGCTATCGGCAGGCTGTCCCAAAACGCTGCACGGCATGCAACAGCGAACACATTTTCTTTCTCGGCACAGGATCAGAGAAGGTTGAAGAGCGGCTACATGCGGCATTTCCGCAGGCGCGCATTGGCCGCCTCGACCGCGATACAGTGCGCAATCGGCATGACTTTGAGCGCGTGTTGAACCAGTTTCATGCGGGAGAAATCAATCTTCTCGTCGGCACACAGATGATCGCCAAAGGGCATGACGTTCATGGCGTTACGCTGGTGGGCGTAGTGGGAGCAGACTACGCGCTGGGATTTCCTGATTTCCGCGCTGCCGAACGCACGTTTCAATTGCTTACGCAGGTGGCTGGGCGCGCCGGACGCGGCGAAACGCCTGGCAAAGTAGTGTTGCAAACGTACCATCCCGACCATTACGCGATCCAGTTTGCCCAGCAGCATGACTACACGGGCTTTTATGAAAAAGAAGTGCGCTTCCGCAAATGGATGCACTATCCGCCTTTCTCCGCATTGGCAAACGTGCTGGTGCGGAGTGACAAGCTCGACCAGGCGCTTCGCTGGACGGGACAGTTGGGCAAGTGGTTTGAATCGACACGCAATGAAGGCGTGCGCGTGCTGGGGCCCTCAGCAGCGCCCATCATGCGATTAAAGCGCGATTACCGCTATCACTTCATCCGCACCAACGTGATTGTGGATGTGGATGCTCTGTCTCTGCTTTGAACCAATCACGTGCCGCTACTTAGCCGGTTGCTGCTGTTGTTGCTGACGCTGTGCGCGATAGTCTTTCAATACTTTGCCCAGACCCTGCTCGCCGAACGGCGCCGGGATAAGAGTGAGAGCCAGCATGAGCAGCGCGAACAATGCCAGCACACGGCGCTTGGTATCGAGATCTGGCAAGAGCGGCACGTCGGGATGGCGGCTGCCCGTAAAGCGCAACACCACGGCCCAAAGGAGCCATCCGGCCCAGTAGTACCAGCTCATTGGCAGCAGGATCAAAATGCTTAGCAAAGAAACGGGCCGATGCAGCCGGGGATTGAAGGCAAAAATAATATGGCCGCCGTCCAGTTGGCCTCCTGGCAATAGATTCAGTGAAGTCGCCAGCATCCCCACCCACGCCGCCATTGCCACAGGGTGAAGGTAGAGTGCCGTAACCGGAGATTGAGCGATCGCGGCATGGCTTCCCATTGCCGCCGTGATCCAATGCGCGAGCTTGAAGATCAACGGAAAGCCCAGCAGCATGCTGCCTTTGGCCGGATCGGAAGAAGCGGCGGCCGCAGCGGCATCGCCAGTGAGCAGCTTGGAAGCCAGCAGGCCATAGAACATGACCGGGACGGCAACCACAAAGCCAGCAATCGGGCCGGCAATGCCGATATCAAACAGGTCGGCGCGGTTGCGTATGGGCGACTTGATGCGAATAAAAGCTCCCAGCGTCCCAATGAGTGTGGGCGCAGGAATGAAGAATGGCAGAGTGGCCAAAACCTTGCGTCGAACGCAAAGAATGTAGTGTCCCAGCTCATGCGCGGTCAGGATTCCCAGCAGCGAAAGCGAAAAGGGAAGTCCCATTATCAGGTGATGCCAATCCTGTAACGCCCACTGCCACGGCCAGTAATCCAGATCGTCGGAAAACAGCCCCAGGTTTCGGTTGAACGTGTCCTGCATGTGAGCGCCAATGCAGAGCGTGGTAAAGATCGTGGCAAGAAACAGGAGCGCATGCAGCCAGTAACGCCGTTTCGGCGGGTGAACGACGACGACCGTAATCTCCCGGCGTTCAGGATCAAATACGTGGTATTCCTGCGAAAGAGGCTGGATGTCCGGCATGGAGCGAGAGCCCTGTGAGCTGAAAAGCTGGCCGCATGGGGAAGCGGGTCAACTGCTTAGTCGATGGACTGCAACTCCTTTCCCGGTTTGAAGCGCACGGCTTTTCCAGGAGGAATATTGACCTCTGCGCCGGTGCGCGGGTTGCGGCCGATACCGGTCTTGCGCGGGCGCACGTTAAAAACTCCAAATCCGCGCAACTCAATGCGCTCGCCCCCTGCCAGTGCCTTCTTCATGCTGTCAAAGACGGTTTCCACGGCCAGCTCAGCCTTGGTTTTGGTGATGCCGGTTTTATTGACCACTTCGTTAATGATATCGAGCTTAATCACAGGTCAGCTCTCCTCAAATTATCAGAAAGGGCGTAACTTGCAGATGCTATTGGACTTCTACGCATGTTGTCAATGGAACAGTTTCGCCTATAAGATGGCTTCTTTGGCGCTCCACCAAAATCCCCGCAAAACCAAGGAACCTTCTAAGAAAATGGCAATTAAAAGTGACCGCTGGGTCCGCCGCCTGGCGCTAGAGCACGGAATGATCAATCCTTTCAATGATCGCCAGGTGCGCGAAGGCGCTATTTCTTATGGCGTTTCCTCATACAGGTATGCCCGGAGCGCTAATAAAAACCCTACGCCGCCTCTTGATCGCTCTTCTTCTCTTTGGAATTTAACTGCGCTGCCGGCTCGGCGCCTTCCTGCTTCGCCAACTCCGCCGTAACTTCCGTGGGATGGTGGAAATCGTCTAAATCAGATTTTCCCTCGCGTTTAGCTTGCGCAGCTTGTTCCGTGTCTCCCTGTCCCGATTCTGATTTATCTTCTGGCTTATCTGCTTTGCCATCTGTGGGACGCGCTTGTATGGCATCGGCTGGTACGGATTTATCTTTATCGTCCGACGCAGATATTTCTTTATCGCCCGACTCGGTGTTTTCTTTATCGCGGGACTCGGTTCGCCTGCTCTCGGACGAATCTTCGTGCAACTCAGGCTGTTTGCCGAGCTTGATTTCTTCTTCCGGGTGCTCTGGCGACAGCAGATGTTCGATTCTCACCCGCGCTGCGCGCCATCGCACATTGCTGGCATTGCCGGCCTGTTCCAGATACGGAGCAAGTTGCTTGTCGGTGACCCGCTTCTTCTCTTTCAGGAGCTGCAGGATTGCCTCAGTTTGAGTTTCCAGCCTTTCCATGTGAGAAAACAGGTCGTTGAGAACTTCCTTCATTGCCTCGTTATTCATGTGGCCTCCACGCAGACCGGCAGCATTGCTCCTATGAATAGATGCCAAATTATGGGGAGAAGGCCGGGGCGCAATGGGCACCGGGTGCCGCCCAAATTATAGATTTGTTACCACATAGAACACAGAGAGACACGGAGCAAATCAGGCTCGCGTAATTGCAACTTGTTATGATCCAAGCCCCCCTTTTATAGGCGCATTTACACGGCCACCACTGCCGTTCGTCGCGACGCTTTCTGCCATTCCAACAGCCCAGCAATGCACATCGCGAGAAAGAACGCGTAGAGCGCCGACGTGAGATAGAGTTGCTTGTAAATATAGAGTCCGATGACCAGCACGTCGCCCACAATCCAGAACCACCAGTTCTGTACTATCTTTTTCGACATCATGAATTGCGCGGTCAGAAACAGCGCCACAGTCAGGCCGTCAGCAAACGGAACTGTGCTGGGGGTAAAGCATTTGAGCACCCAATAGAGGATGGCGGTGGCCGAGGCGGCCATTCCCAGATATCCCACAACAGCGGAAGGCGAAGCTGTTTTTACTTCGAGCTGACCGTGCTGCAAACCGCCGTGCAGCCAGTTCCACCAGCCGTAAATCGCAATGGCGATGTAAACGAATTGGAGGCCGGCGTCGGCGAACAAGCCGGACTTGTAGAAAATAATAATGTAGAAAATATTGTTGGTGATCCCGATGGGCCAGTTCCAGATGTTCTGTTTTACCAGCAGCCATACGCAAAGGGCTCCGGTAAGCGAGCCCACAAGTTCCTGCCAGTTGCGCGCAAGAAAACCCGTGAACTCGGGCCAGATGGAATGCATTCCTCTGGTTAAGACGTGCCTTCGCCGGCTTTATAGATGTAGCGGATGGAAGGTTTATAGATGAGCAAGGTAGAGGCGCTGCTGCGGTTGACCTTGATGCAATTGCGGTCATACCACTCGATGATGCCCTGCACCTCTTCGCCGTCTTTCATTACCACTACCACGGGAGTCTTGCCCTGGATTTGCTTCTGATAGTAATAATTTTCAGCGTGCGTCTGCTCCGGCGGTCCATTGCGGCGGACGCCGGATGGAGCACGATCAGTGCGCTCCAGCCGCTCACGACGTTCTGAGACCGGTTCGGTGCGGGGAGCTGGTGAGCTCAAAGAAGGCCGGATTAGTTTCCGGCTGACAAATTCTTCCTCTTGGCCACGCTCGGGAGCCTGACGAGCGGCTGTTGAATCCGTTCCATCCTTCATAATTGTTCCGTCCCCGCTGTAAAGCAAACGCTGCACCGGCAATTAGAGACCGGCTCGGCTGGCCGAGCTGAACCCGAGAAATGTGATCGAGAATTCAGTGCGGGTTAATGCTGTAACCGTACCACAGCAGGCTTTAGCTTTCAATTGTCTGAAAGGTCAGTCACCCCACGCAGTTTTCTCTTTCTTATCTAAGTGCAGGGGTGCAACGTCAGACTGCGAGATTATCGTTCCAGTGCCAGGGCGAATGCGTCCAGTGACAAGGGCCGAAGGACATTGCGGCGCATTCCGCTCTGGACCTGTCCCAACTGGTAGGTCGCCTGGGAGATCCAGTTGAAGTCCACGGCCGCGGCCAAAGACTTCAATTCCGCCGCGATATCCGTGTTTCTGACCAGTTCAGGAGCATTCGAAACCAATGCCAGCAGGTCTTTCAGCAGGCCATAGACGGCGCCCAGCAGGCGGTCCGTTTTTTCCTTGCCCTCGCCTCCGGCGCGATACGTTTCCGTGGTACGAAAGAGGTCAGAATGCTCGGCTGAACGGACGGCTGTTACCAACAGCGTCAGCGCATCTTTGCGTGCGGCCATGTAATCTTCCAGGTTGAGTGTGCGTGCCCGGCCAACCGCCCCGCCGCTCAGTCGAGCCACAAGCTGACGCTGTCGTGCATTCCATTCCGGGCGGGATTTCTCCAGATATCGACACAGCGCGACCGGATTGTCGGAAGCAATTCTCCCGGGTTGCGGACCAGGATGAAAAGGGTGGCAAAATCGGGCGGCTCTTCCAGCACTTTCAGCAGAGCGTTGGCTGCCTCTTTCATAAAGGCCGAATCCACAAAAACAAACACTCGCCGCCGCGATTCCTGCGGCTTATAACGCGCGGTCTGGATTACTTGCCGGACCTGATCGACTTTGATCATCATCTGCGGCGGATCGGGTGGAACCACAAGAACGTCGGGATGGGTCTGCACCAGAATGCGGGTTTCGCGCTTGTCGGTCTCGCGCAGCCCTTCGCGGGCCTCAACGGCCTCAGCGAAGCGGGCTTCCAGGTCTTCCGCCTGGGCAATGCGGGTGCAGTTGGAACAGACGCCACAGAAATCCGGCAAACCATCCGTGAGGCGTGGCTGGAGGCAATTCATGGTTCGGGCCACCATCAGCGCCAAGGTGTATTTCCCGGCACCCTGCGGGCCAGCCAGGATCACGGCATGGGGAAACCGGTCGCGGGCCAGCATCTCGCGCAGCTGGCGGACAGTCTCGGCATTCCCCTGAAAGTCAGAAAATGGCATGCAGCCATTCTACCCATGAAAAGAGGTGGCGCAGCTAGCGAATCCGGCAGCGCCTCAAGTCTTTGTATGTTATGTATATTGTTGACAACAAAGTACTTATAAAAATAGTTGGAAATCGCTTATTTTTTTATGTCGGGCCTATATTTCCGCAAAGCCTTCCGACTCTACTACTACAGAAGCAGGCTCATCCGTCGACTGCTAAATAGGTGGATATGGACCCGGAAGCCATATCCACCTAGTAATTTTTAGGGTCATTTTTGACCGCGATTTTCCCGCCTTTGTTCGAACCACATTCCCATTGCAAGTCGCCGCTTTCAATTTGCAATTATGAATTAGCTTTTTTAACCGGCTTCTAATCCCTGCCTAACAAATGCAGCACATGATTGCCGCAAGGGAGTTTCCCCGTCTCCAATCAATCGATGTTTTAGAGGTTGGTATCGTCACCCTCCGAGGCTCCCCCTACGAGAGGTGTCCTGTGGTTATTGAACTGTTTCAGATGGCGTGGTCCAGGGTCTTCAGCTGCCGTCATAAAAAGTGTACCCCGCTCATTACCTGCCGCAAGGGCCAGCCACGGTCGAAGGTCGCATCGATCACTGGAACTTATTTTGTGTGTCTGGGATGTGGCAAAGAGTTCGCCTATGACTGGGAGAACATGCGTGTTATCGATCCCGAACCCAGCCGCATGAAGATATTGACCGAGAAGGCCGCGGAGATGTACGCCGGTAAGTAGGCGTCAATCAGAAGCTAGAATTCCCCATCCGCCAGCCGCAGCAATCCTGGATTGGTAGCCGCGCTTCGTTTTGTGGTCGAAGACTTCTGCGTCCAGGCTTTGCGGATGGAATCCGCCAGGGCATCGGTGGTGCCATCAGTGCCAGTTGGCGCGGGCGATGTAGCGGGGAAGTGAAGAACTCTTACGTTAGAACGTCCATTCTGGTTGCGTTCATTCTTGGGCATAATGTTCCTGTAATTTAGTCAGAAGAGTAAAGTACTTGTTTCAGAAACCCGATTCAGGCGGCTTCAGCATTTTCCGGCTCATTCGCCTGATTCTCCGTTTTTTCCGGGACAATCGCCGTGGTAGAAGGCTGCAACGTTCTGGCTCCCGCATTCAGTTCGAGCGTTGAACGTACCATGTTGCCGCTCAACCTGAAGCCATTGTTGCGAAGCTGCTGGGCCCGTGCCTTGATCCGGTCCGATGTAACCTTCATTTCAAATTCCTTTGCCAGTTTAGAGTTTTAGAAGGGACAAAAGACTAGCGACAAATAGTTAGAAGCAAATGCGAAGAAAAGGATGTATTTCTAAGGTCAGTTGCCTTAATCCTATTCAGGTCAAACGCCTGATTGCACCCATTCCCTATCGGACTAACCTTGAAGGATGTTACAAAGATATTTCCCCCTGGTAATGGTACTTGCTTTGTTTTTGCCTGGCTTGATGAAAGCGCAGACGCCTTCGCCCACGCCAGCTGATGAATTCACCATCGTGGCCCTGCCGGACACGCAGTTTTATTCGTCACTGAATCCCCAGATATTTGCGGCGCAGACTCAGTGGATCGCCAATCACGTCTCAGACCAGAACATCAAGCTTGTGGTCGGTCTGGGAGACATCGTCGATGGCGGCGGCGTCCTGGCGCAATGGCAGAACGCAGACGCCGCAGTGCGCCTGCTAAGCGGCAAAGTGCCTTACATGATGGCCATCGGAAACCACGATTATGACCAGAACAATCCTGCCGGACGCACGGCTTCCACCACAAACTTCAATTCTTTCTTTGGCCCGGCGCGCTACGCCGGAGCAGCCTGGTATAAGGGCAGCTTTCCCGCAGGCAGCAATGAGAATTTTTACGGCGTCGTGACTGTCAATGGACGCAATTACCTGATCGTGGTGCTGGAATTTGCGGCGCGCGATTCTGCGCTGGCCTGGGCGGACGGAATCCTGAAAGCCAATCAGGATAAAGACGCGATCATCGTTACGCATATGTTTACCTACGTAGATAACACTCGCATCTCCGGCTGCGACCTGAACAGCGCTGCCAGCTTCGGCGTAGGGCAGGACAATAACGGCGAAGACATGTGGTGGAAGCTGGTGCGCAAATACCCCAACATTCACCTGGTCTTGAGCGGTCATGTGGTGCAGGGCGATGGCACCGGCCGGCGCATGGACCTGGGCTTGAACGGAAACCTGGTGAACCAGATACTTTCTGATTATCAGTCTGATCCGCAGGGCGGTGGAGGATACCTGCGGATTATGAGGATCTCGCCTTCGTTGAATCGCGTGAGCGTGACTTCCTATTCCCCTTATCTCGACAGTTTCAAGACTGACGACCACAATCAGTTCACGGTGCCGTATCACAACCCTGGAATTTCGATGGCGGCGGGTACGCTCTCCGGCAAGGCCAAGAGTGCCATTGATTGCTCTGCCGCCGCGGGCGTTACAGTGGCTTATAGCGGCGGCTCGGCGGTGACCGACACCAATGGCAACTTCACGATCGCTGCCAGCGCTCGTAAGTCGCTGGCGATCACGGCCAGCAAACCCGGCTGGCTAAGTGATGCCCGCACAGGTACATCGACGCTTGACGCCGTAGCGCAGCCCAGCCCCACCAAGATTTTTATTTCCACGGCTGGCCAGATCAGCGGACACGTGTTGAACAGTGGGGGAGCTCCAGTCACCGGCGCCAAGTTGACTCTTATCGGCGGAAAGCTTCGCCTGAGCAAGACTGTCACGGCTGACGGAGCGGGTTCATTCAGTTCAGGTTGGATTTCCGTGGGAAGCTATACAGTCACGATCGCCGCGCCCGGATATGCCGGCGTCACCGCGACCGCGACTGTGAATACCGGTTTGACCACCGCGCTGAATGTCACGATGAAGTAAACACTGACAACTAAACTTGGTTCCTTTAGAAAATCGCCGCGGAAGGTCGTTAATTTGCTTCCGCGGCGAGCGTCTTTATGATGAGGCCTGATTCGCCGATAACCATGGAGCCTTTTACGTCCCCGAACCCGCCAGGTGGGAAACCCTACACCTTTCTTAAAGTCATTTTGGCGGGCTTCATTGCGTATCTTGTTTTATCCCTTCTGGCAGGCATCGTCATAGCCGATTTCAGTTTGAAACTCCACCGTCTGCCCCTGCTGCATCGCCAGGCCATTGTTACAGTGGTGCGAACTGATTTCCACGCTGAATTGCAGGAAGTGTCTATCAAGGCGGCTGATGGAGTGGCACTCAAAGGCTGGTTTGTCCATCCGCGTGACTACAATGGCAACGCGGTGGTTCTGCTCCACGGAATTACTGATAATCGCGAAGGCGTGGTCGGCTACGGACATTTGCTGCTGGAACACGGCTACGCTGTCCTGCTTCCGGATGCGCGCCGGCATGGCGAGAGCGGCGGCGAACTGGCTACGTATGGTGTGAAGGAATCCGATGACATTCATCGTTGGGTGTCCTGGATATACGCCCATGATCCCCCGCAATGTGTCTACGGATTCGGAGAGTCCTATGGCGCGGCGTTGATGCTGCAGTCCCTGGCAGCCGAAAGCCGCTTTTGCGCCGTGGCGGCGGAGAGCCCATTCTCGACCGCGCGCGAAATGAGTTATGAACGCGTCTCCGGCTCGCTGCACCTCGGGCCCTGGTTCGGACGGACTCTGGGACGTCCGGCAATATGGTCAGCAGTTGTGTATGCGCGTGCGCGTTATGGTTTAGATCTGCTACAACCCAATCCGCTTGAAGCAGTAACGCATTCTACAGTCCCAGTGCTGCTGATCCATGGCGGGGATGACAGGAATATCGCTCCGCGGCATTCTCAGTTAATAGCCGCAGCCGCGCCCGACCATGCTGAACTCTGGCTGGTGCCTCACGCCGGCCATACTATGGCGTGGGCTTCCGCGCATCGTGAATTTGAGAGCCGCCTTCTGGGTTGGTTCGCATCACACACTAGGCCGCCGCGATACAAGATTGCCACTTCTGCGACCGCTGCTTCTTTCTAACCGGAGTTCCGTCAAAGATATTCAGTTTTTGGGATGTTTTTGCACATTTCATTGTGCAACTTAAAGTTCCATTTACGAATTCGGAACAGATTACCCTTCTTCTAATTTTCCTTCTGCTCTGGATAGTAAGCTGCGTCGCGGTTTTTTACAGCCGGGATGCTCGCCTCTGGCTGTTGCACGAAGCAGGTTGCTGAACGATCCGAACACCAGAAAGCCTGCACACTCAAGCCGTGCGCACTTCCATATGCAGTGGGTGTCAGGCAGCCTGCTGGAACCATTCACCAGTACCTGGCCAAGTTTCAAATATTCCAAACAAGGTGGTACAAAATGAATTTAGTTCTATCGAAGAGGAAAGTTCTTGTAAGTGCATGTCTTCTGGCGGGATTGCTCGCCTTCTTGTCCGCAGGGGCCGGGGCGCAAACCCTTACGCCTAGCAATCCCCCAGATTGGGCGCAATGGGGATTGAATTCCCAACACACGCTGTTTGATGGCAGCGTTACAGGTCAGCCTCTGAGCCGGAATATCGTCAATCTGATTTACGATTTCAACGTGGCCGCGGAGCAAGCCGATCCCAATGCGGCCGGCACTCTTCTGGTGCACTATCAGGTGCCACTGGTCGATGGCAATGATGTATTCATCGAGTCCAAGGACGGGACCTATAGCAACAGCACTTGCAGCACGCAGAAATGGCACCAGAACAAATACACCTGGCAGGGTGGGACGCTGGTAAAGGTGTGGACGTTTAACACGGACTGGTTCGCGCCGGGCTCTTCCAGCCTGTTCTGGGAACCGGTGTATCACGCTGCATTAGCCAATGGATTTCTCTATGATCCCGGCCAGGGCGGAACAATCTTCAAGATTAATAAAAGCACCGGAGCAGTGGTAAAGCGCATCAATCCTTTTGGAACCACCATCAATCCCAACACCTTCACGGCGTCGCCGATCAGCGCGGATTCAAGCGGCAACCTGTATTACAACGTCGTCCAGGTTACGCAAAACAATCCGACCGGCTTTTTGACTGACGACGTGGTCGGATCATGGCTGGTCAAGGGCACGCCCAGTGACGTTGTCACAAAAGCGAGCTATAGCACGCTGTTCTCACAGGCGCAGATCAAGGGTGAAGCGCCACAACCGGCGAATGGCCGTTGCAACGTTTCATTTAGCTCAACTCAGTTGCCCTGGCCGCCCCAAGCCAACTCCAACCCACCGACCACACCGTGCGGCACCGAGCGCGCGGCGCTCAATATAGCTCCGGCCATCGCGCCTGATGGAACCATTTACACCATCGCCAAGGCCCACCTGGTTACCCGCTACAACTATCTGGTGGCCGTGAATTCCAACATGACCGGAAAATGGGCAGCCTCTTTCCGAGGACGGCTCAATGACGGCTGCGGCGTGAGCTTCCCCATCGGCAACCCGGGTGGCGCAGGCGCCAACGGCGGATGCAGCGCTGGTGCGACCTTCGGCGTCGATCCCGGAACCAACGAGCCGCCTCCGGCGCGCGTACTGGACGATTCGTCATCCACGCCCACCATCGCGCCCGACGGCAGCATTTTCTATGGCGCTTACACCTCCTATAACTGGGCCCAGGGACACATGCTGCATTTCAGCGCGAATGGTGATTTCCTGAATTCCTTCAACTTCGGCTGGGACAACACGCCGGCAATCTACCCCCACGGCGGGACCTACTCGGTTGTCTTCAAGAACAATCACTACGGCGGAGTGGGATTCGGAGATTATTGTTCCGATCCAAACTGGTGCCCGGACCGTTCGAACCCGAACGCTTCATTCCTGGGACCCGAACAGTATTTTGTTTCGCAATTTAATCCCAACCTCAACGTTGAGTGGAACTTCCAGAACACCAATCACCAGAGCTGCACGCGCAATCCTGACGGCACTCTGACCTGCGTTACCGACCACCCGAACGGTTTTGAGTGGTGCGTGAACGCGGCAGTGGTGGACGCGAACGGCGTGGTCTATGCCAATAGTGAAGACGGCAACCTCTACGCCATCGGTCAGGGAGGAACGCTCATTCAGAACATCTTCCAGCAGCTTGCCCTTGGCGCGGCTTACACTCCCGCGTCCATGGATAACAGCGGAAGAATCTATTCACAGAACGATGGGCACCTGTTTGTTGTCGGAAGGTAGGAGCCTGATTTCGGGGACCGCGAGGTTTCCGCGTTCGTCCTGAAATGGAGGCCCGCTTCGGCGGGCCTCTTTTCGTGGAACGGAATAGGGAGTCAGTTCAGGGCGTTTTTTCGTTTAGAGAATGTATCTGGGGGAACAGGTGTTCCTCCACCACGCGCACAATCTTTTTCTGCACTTTGGCGATTGGATCGGTGGCGTCCACTGCAACCACTCTTTGCGGAACGCGCTTGGCGATGGCCATGTATGCTGCCAGCACGCGGTTGTAGAAAGCACGATTTTCTTTTTCGAAGCGATTCTCATCCTCCGTCATCAATTTGGACTGTTCCACGTTTCTGCGCCGCGCCCGCGCAACGGTCCGCGCTACGTCAGAAACCATCAGGATGGTGAGGTCGGGCTGAAGATCATGGCACAAGGCCTTGTGCAATTGCAGTACGATTTCGCTCCCAAGCTGGCGGCCGCCGCCCTGGTAAGCTTCACTGGAGTCGGTAAAGCGGTCGCACAGCACCCACTGTCCGCGTTGCAGCGCCGGAAGGATTTGTTCGTCGATGTGTTGGGCGCGGTCGGCAAACATAAGGGCCAGTTCCGTAAGCGGGGATAGACCCGCGGTCCGGGAGCTGAGCAGGACAGTCCGCAGTTTTTCTCCCAGGGAGGTGCCGCCCGGCTCACGCGTGGTGATCACGTCAATGCCGCGCTCGCGCAGGTTCGCGGCCAGGTTTTCCATCTGCGTGGATTTGCCCACGCCATCCAGGCCTTCGAAAGTGATAAGTTTGCCGCGCTGTGGAAGAGGCACGCTAGAGATTTAATCATAAACTCGAAGACAGCGAGGCTGCTTTGCGGCAAAATAGGCAGAACAAACTGCCTCGGAGGGGTACCATGCGACTGGGCGACGATATCGACGATCATTGTTCGCGCTGCAAGCGCACCACCGACCATTCTGTTGTTTCGATGATGGGCGAAGAAGTGCTGAGAACGCGCTGCCGCACCTGTAACAGCGAACACAAATTTCGACAAAACAAAGGCCGCAAAAAAGAGATGACCGCTAAAGAAGCCTTCGACCATGTACTGGCCAGCGTGACCGGAGCGCAGGCGGAGACACTCTCGCCTGGCAAGAAGAAAAAGAAATAACTACAAAGGACACGAAGGAGCAGAAGGAGATTACGAAATTGCCAAAATTGCCAGGATTGCCAAAATCGCCGAAATTGAACAACAAAGAACCTACTGCGGATCAGCGACTTGATGCACCGAAGGAAACTAACGAGTATTGATTCCTTCCTTTGTGTTCCTTCGTGTCCTTTGTGGTTAATCCCCGGCTTGCCTTCCCGCGCCAGCTTCTTTAATCTTGGTTCGCCCCGAGGGAGAAAAATTCAGCCTATGATGATTTCGTTTAGACGGATAGCCCTGCTTGTTTTACTCGTGAGCGCGATAGCGGCGCCTGCCCAGAAGCGCCAACCTCAGCCCGCCACCGGCACGGCGCCGGCGCAGCCCATCAAGTTGATGGTTGATGCCACGCATGCCCCAGAAAAAATCCTGCATGCGCAGATGGAAATTCCGGTAGCCGCGGGCGAAGTTAAGCTGGTTTTCCCCAAATGGATTCCTGGCGAACACGGCCCCACCGGGCCAATCACCGACGTGACAGGGTTGCAGTTTTTCGCCAATGGAAAGAGATTGAGCTGGCGGCGCGCTCTGGACGAGATGTACACAGTACACGTCACCGTGCCGCAGGGTGTCAGCACCCTGGAGGCAAAGTTGGATCTGGTGCTGCCTGCTCCGCCGGAAGGCTTTTCGTCGGGAGCGTCGGCCACAACGCAACTCGACATGTTGAGCTGGAACCAGGTCGTCCTCTATGTGCCGGGAAAGCACACGGACGATATTCCGATCGTTGCGTCGCTCAAGCTTCCAGCGGGCTGGAAGTATGGAACGGCATTGCCAGTGGCTGGTGAGAGCGGCGGACAAATCAATTTCAAGCAGGTGTCACTGACCACGCTGGTGGATTCGCCGGTGCTTGCCGGAGCGCACTTTCGCCGCATTCCGCTGACGCCCGAAGGGCCGATCCAGCATTACATTGACGAAGTTTCTGATGGCGA
>WNFN01018456.1_pt1 | contig 20599 bp, 25 predicted proteins | sample 5400161 | NCBI WGS metagenome assembly WNFN01 (sample SAMN13153353, study PRJNA577476) | soil metagenome | isolation source: 80 cm saprolite on Douglas fir-dominated hillslope | place: USA:California | collected 2013-09-17 | reverse complement strand
GGTGACTGGCTGTTGCGCGCCACGGAGTTGGCGTTGAGTCGCGCTGGGACCGCGGCGACTTTGTTTCGTGGGGCCGAGGTGCGGCCTTTGCACCGCCTGCGGAAAGCGGTGTGGGGCGGACGACGCGCCGTTCAAGATCGTCGCGGTTCTGCCGCTCGACGAACTTGACGGCGAAGCCGTCGGGTAAGAGCCTGACGACGCGGCCGACGCAGGCTCCTACAGCGAGCGGCATGCCGATCTGCGGCTGCATGTCAGACGAGACCGAGGCGCCGGACATTGACATGTCGATGATAAAGCAGCCGCGGGTGCTGCCGTCGGCGAAAGTCAGAGTCGAATGCGGATTTGCCGGGATGATGCGTACGTGCCTCCTGCCGTCGGGGATGCTGGGATTTTTCTGTTTCTGTTCCAGCCAGGTGAGCTTGCTCGACAACTTCTCGCGCTTCGCCTGGGTCATGGCGAGTTCGAGCAGGAAGCCGCGGGCCGTGATGTCGCTGATCTGGCCATCGAGCTTGCCGAAATCACCGAAATAGGATGTGACGCGATCCCCGACCTTGCCGACCACAGGCACGGCAACCAGCATCCGGAATGGCGAGACGCGGCTGGTCCGGCACGCGAAGGTACGGGGCTTTCCCTGCGCGTCGAACCAGTTCGCGAGCGTGTAATGCCCGCCAACTGAAATGTTGACGGCCCGCTGTTTGAGAAAATCTTTGACGGACATGGTGCACCCCCTCACGGTAAGCCAGCACCACAAGCCATAAATATCCGTAGCTCTACGGAAGCATAACCAGGAGGTGTTTGTTTTTCGCAGTTATCAGAAGCTTTCACATTCGCCGTCAATTCGAGGCGAATTGCGAATGGCAAACCTCGGAGAATGCGGCGCGGTCATCCGGCGGACCGTGCGCAACGTGACGACGAACAGGTTCGTCACAGTCGCATTGACGCCGAATCCATCGCCACGGCAATCCCGGTCGTGATCGATCGGAAGGCAGCGTCATCCGCTGCGCGGCCGGCCCGCGGTTTACGCCGAAGCTCGCCTTCGGAGCTTGTCGACGAGACCGCGCGGAGCGCCGGTCCGTTGGCGCAGACCCGGTTATGCAAGGCCGTCCTGCACCTTGGCCGGCACGCCGATCAGCCGAAAAATAGATGGAACTTCAATCTAAAATTGGGGTTCCCGGATTAAGTCAACTTTAGACTCTGCGTGACTATTCTGGGGCTCTCGAACGATTACCAGCCCTTAACTCTAAGGAGGCAGAATTGAAGCGCACCTTGTTGAATTTTTTGTCCGATGAATCGGGCGCTACCGCGATTGAATACGGTCTGATTGCAGCCGGCATCGCGCTGGCCATTATCGCCGTGGTTAACGGCGTCGGAACGAACCTCAACGATAAGTTCACTTCGATCAACAGTTCGCTGAAGTAGTTTCTGCTTCCTTCTCGGGATCACATAGGAACACTCCAACAAGCTTGTCCCCGCCGGGCTCCGTTCGGCGGGGACCTATTTATTTGTAAGGTCCGGGGCACAACATCCCTGCGGCACTCATCCGCTCACGCGACATGCACTTCAGAAAACCGCGATTTTCTCATCGCCGGCGTTGGAGCGTTTTCAGTCCGCACCGTAAAGATATCGGTAGGCATATTCTTGCGGGTCATATCTGCCTTCGGCATAAATCCGATGTTGGCCGGCCACGTGGCGTGAGAACGCGAGGCGTCGCATCGAAGCCGGCTTCAAGTGACGTCTCAAGTGACGTCCAGAAATAGACCGTGTTTGCCGCCTGACGGACCATCTCTTCCGGGCGGCCATGCCGGTCAGATGACCGGTCCATCAAGCGGGCGTGGAATCGTCCGTTCGCCGCCGATGACGATATCTCCGCCAGCCCGATCACCCGCCGATCGTGAGAGGGCGGCGATGCTATGCGTCCGTGCGATGAAGCTGTCGAATAACGAGCACTTGTGGCCTTCTCATGACTGCCAGACCGCAACTGCCGGAGCGCACGCCACGAACCACGGGTGTGCCGACCGCCCTTGACGGTCTGCTGGTCGTGGATTTCACCCGGGTTGTCGCCGGTCCGGCCTGCACGCAAACCCTGGCCGATTTCGGGGCCGAAGTCATCAAAATCGAGAACCCCGATGGCGGCGACGATACGCGCGCCTATGAACATGCCGATCTCGCTGGCGAAAGTGCCGCCTATGTCAGTTTGAATCGCAACAAGCGGGGCATCGCGCTCGATCTCACCAAGCCTGAGGCGCGCGATGTCGCGCGTGAATTGATCGCGCGCGCGGATGTGGTGGTGGAAAACTTCTCCGCCGGCGTGATGAAGCGATTTGGCCTCGATTATGATTCAGTCGCGCCAACAAATCCCCGGCTGGTCTATTGCTCGATCTCGGCCTACGGCCGGCAGGGACCTTTTGCGGCGCGCCCGGGTTTCGATCCGATCACGCAGGCCGAAAGCGGGTTCATGTCGCTGAACGGCTTTCCTGACGGGTTGCCGGTGCGGACCGGAACGCCTGTAGTCGACATGGCCACCGGAATGTCGGCCTGCAACGCGATCCTGCTGGCGCTGTTCGCCCGCGACCGGCTCGGCCGCGGCCAGCATGTCGAGGTCGCGCTGTTCGACATCGCGGTAGGGTTGACCGGATTTTACGGCATGACCTATCTGATGACGGGCGTGAATCAGAGCCGTTTCGGTAACTCGCCGAACGGTTCCCCCTCCGTCGGCGTCTACGAAGCGTCGGACGGGCCGTTTTATATCGCCTGCGCCAATGATCGGCTGTATCGCCGCCTCGTTATCGAAGTGCTCGGCCGGCCCGATCTCGCCGGCGGCCCCGACTTTGCCGACCGGCGTTCACGATCGGCCAACAAGGAGAAACTGCGCGCCATCCTGGCCGGGATTTTCGCTTCTGACCTGCGCGACAACTGGGTGGAGAAGATGAAGACGGCCAACATCCCGGTCGGCTTTCTTCGTACCATCGAGGAAGCCTTCAACTCGCCGGAGGTGCGCGAGCGGCATCGCGTCAGCCAAATCCCGCACCCGGCCGCAGGCACCGTCCCCAACATCGAACAGCCGATCCGCCTTGGTCTGACGCCGGTCGCTGACCCCGTGGCTGCGCCTTTGCTGGGCGAACATACCACCGCCGTCCTGCGCAAGACGCTCGGCTATGACGATGGCCGCATCGCAGCGCTTGCCGAAGCGGGGGTTTTTGGGGTCACGCCAGCCAACGGCTGACGTCGCGTACAATAACGCGCAAGTCCAACCCAAGGCCCCACCGCCGGAAAATTGTGCACAGAACCTTGCTGAAAGTCCGATTCGGAACAAAGATCGGCCTTTTTCGGGCTGTCAGTTTGGCTTGCCGCGCCAGTTGTTCCTTGGCATACTTTCAACCTCGTCGGGTTCGGCCCGGTCAATCTCCAGGCGTGCCATTCGAAGTATCAAGGTAGCTGTCGTCAGGCCAAGACGTTCTGCCTCTTTAGCGGCCGTATCGACCTTTTGGGCTAAGCCCTCACGTTTGCCTGGAAATGCCATTACTGTTCCTCATTGAAGGTGCGAGATGAAGAATCCCACATTTGTTGCAGAGCTGCAGAAGAGACTCGGAGCTCCATCGAGCGAAACGGTTGAAAGCCTGCGACTGTTGAAGGCCTTCCTCAAACTTGAACCCGGTCAACGCTTCGAAATCATCGAACTGGTCGAACGTCTCTCGACCGAACCTGCACCGGGGCCTGGCGGCCGAGACCCCGCATTATCCTGACAAGCGCCCACTTGTGCTTCAGTTGCTGACCAACAGGATGGTGTCGCCGGCACCGCAGATCCGTTCGCCGCCCTCCCACATGAAGTTCAGCCTGCCGCTGATGATCACCAGGATCTCATCCACCGGGTGGGTGTGGAAATGGTGCACCTTGCCCGCGGCATCGCGCTGCAATTCGATGCTGCCTTGCGTCGGAAGCAATTGCATGATGGCGGGGTCGATCGAGAATTCTGTCTTCGTGCCAGCGATGATCTGGGTCATGCCGCTTGCTCCCTGTCTTCGATTTGAGCGACCTTGGTCTGCGCGAGTTTGGCAAACGGGCATCCAGCTTCCGCATTATTGTCATCGGGGAGGAAGTATTGCTGATACTCGCGTCCATCATTGTTGCCGTAGCGCCCGAGCAGCGGCGAGGGACTGGTGCTGTCGTAAGGAATAAGCCGTTTGCGTACCTCGGCGAACGCGGCCGATGCGGCTTTCTCCGTTCCGAGGATCTTTTCAAACACCCATCGCGGCTGAAAGGTGAGCATGAATGCGCTTGAGCGACGGCTCTGCCGCATCACATGGGCGGGCGTGCTGCACACCACGAATATCGGCTCACCCGCGAACGAAAACTCCCACATCGGATGATCGATTTGTTCGGGGATGGTGTCCGGCCACGCGCTCTTGTCGAGCCGCGCAAGCTGGTCGAGCGTCGACCACATTTTCCGGTAGTAGGTGTCCAGCGTCTGCACCGGCCGGGGGCGGGTGAATACGACCAGCGACGTGTTTGGCCCGAGCGAACGGGATTCGGTTACATAATGCGCGAGCTGGTTGCCGAGACTCTCGACATCGAACGGATCGAGAAACAGATACCGCAATTGATCGGCACGATAGCCGGTAACTCCGAAGATGCAGGGAAACGGTCTTGATTCGCTGCTCATCTGTGCTTCAAATTCGGAGAACATGACGCTTTGCCACGAACTCACGGCATAGTTTGAGCCGACTTCACCTTTTCGCAAATACAAACGCGACATACTGTCCCCCTCAATCTACTGTTACTTACCGACTATCAATTTGCTCCTCATCAGCAACGGGCCGGCGATGCCAGGCAGTGACATGAGCAGCAGAATGCCGATAAGCGCACCGTAGCCGGCATCGCCGACCGAGCCCGGGCCGTGCCCGGCATCGGTCCCTGCGAACTGGCTGACGCCAACCATAGCGAGCCCTATAATGGGCTGCGAGGCGCCTGCGAAAATTCCTGCAGCCGTCGTGTTGACGGATGCTCCGACACCAATCAGATCAGATGTGTAAAGCCGCTTGGTGCACTTCAGGACCAGCGGCACGGTCCCGCCGGCGACGAGTCCGAGCGCTGCGAAAACCACGGTGACGTAAAGGAATCCCAGCACATGGGCGAAGGGCGGCAACAGCATTGCGATCAGGATCATGCGCAGCAGGCAAATGCGAACCAGCGCGGTATCGAGCGCCGCCGTCCGGTCCGCCGCATGGCCAAGAAAGATCGAGCCGATCGCGTTGCCGACCATGAAGGCAAGCAGCGGAGTGCTCGCCGCCGACGGCGAGATGTTGAAGAAATGCGCCACCATCGGAATTCCCCACACGCCCGACAGCGTCGTCACAACGGCAAAGTGCGATGCGAAAGTCATCGCGCATCCCCAGTTCGCCATTCGCGACAGCGATTGCCGGCTGGCGGCGAGAACGCTGCCCAGCGTCTTGGTGCTGCGTGACACCGGATCCGGCTTGAGCGCCAGCGAGGCAAAGGCGAGGTTGGCCACGCCAACGCATGCGATAAAAACAAAACATGCGCGCCAGCCGAAACCCGTCACCGCCGCCGCCAGCGGCGTCGTCGCCATCACGCCGCCGACATAGCCCGACACCTGCGAGATGCCCGACATCACGCCGAACCGTTCGTCGCTGAAACTGAGGGCAACGAGCTTCAACAGCGCCGTGAATACCAGGGCATCGCCGCAGGCAACGATCAGCCGTGCCGCAAAAACGTCCATCAGGTTTGGCGCCAGCGCGAAAAGCACCACGCGCTTGACGCCGTAGCGGTCGACCAGCAGGCCCGCCGGAATCTGCATCAGCGTGTAGCCCCAGAAATAGCTCGAGGCGAGCATCGCCACACCGGCAGCATCGGTGCTGAAGTCCTGCATGAAGCTCAGGCTGACCGATTGCGGCGACACCCGCTGCAGGAACGCGATCGCGTAGGCCGTTGCTACCGTCGCCCATGCGAGATAGGTGCGATCCCGCAGGCGGTCGGTGGGTGCGAATACGGTGGTGGGTGCAAATATGGCGCTCTGTTCTGATACCGCCATCACACCCTCGCGATGCCGACAGAGAACAGGGCGTCCGCCGAATCCGGAATCATCCGCTGCATTGCGGCATCAACCAGTGAAGCCGAGCCGTGATAGGCCTGCCGGTGATGTTTGATATGGCCATACGCGCCGCGCATGATCATGCTGGGAATTTCGAGGCTCTTGCCGGGATATAGCAATGAACACATCTCGACGCCGGCGGCCTGCAACGCGGCGTCCTGGGCGTCGTCGAGCAGGGCGGGCGTAACCCCTTCGCAAATCTTGGCATTCGCCGCCCATACGATGGGATTGCGCGTCCGCCATCCATAGAGGATGCCGGCATCGCTATTGTCGGGAGCGCCTGCAGACTTCAAGACTTCGGTGGTGAAAAACCCGTACAGGCCTCGACCCTGATGGGCCGGAAGCACTTCGGTACCGCTCCGGTAGATGGCGGGCCTGCCGGCGACCCGCAGCGTGCGGTACACCGAAAACGCCACCAGTCCGGAACGGGCGTAAACCAGAATGAGGCTGAATTTGCTGTCGAAGGGGGAGGAGTCCGCCGTCCAATGCGGCTCCGTCGCCTTCCAGTTGATGGCAATGATGTTGTTCATCGCGTCCATCAGGGACTGCCGCTCGCCCTGGCTGACAAGCGAGGCGTCCGGAAAACTGTAGGTGGCGTATTCGGCCCAAGGCGATCTGACGGTCCCGTATTCGCGGCGCAGGTCTCGCAACATGTTCATCACCCCGCTGGTTAAGAAACCTATACAGGTCAGCCTTGAATCGCTTAAAGGACAATATGCCCTCGAAAACTGCCAAATCCCGGCGAGCGGGTCTACGCGAAAAACCGTCCGCAAGGCGTGTCGCGATTGTCGCCTTTCCCGGGGTGACCCTGCTCGATATCTCCGGTCCGGCCCAGGTGTTCGCCGAACTGCAGGAGATCGAACTGCCGAGCGCGACCTATTCGCTGTCGTATCTCTCGACCTCGGGAGGACTGGTGCCAACCGACGTCGGAATGATGATCGACACCGCGCCGATCTCCAGCGTCCGGCCGAACCAGGTCGACACCCTCGTGATTCCGGGCGGCCCGGGCATCTGGGAGCTGCGGCAAGACGGCATCCTGATGGACTGGATTTCGCAAGTGCTGCCGAAGGCCCGACGCGTGGCGTCGGTGTGCCTTGGAGCATTCGTGCTGGCCTGGACCGGCGTGCTGGACGGAAAGCGCGCCGTGACCCATTGGCGCTACTGCCCGAGACTGGCGGACGGCTTTTCCAGGATCAGCGTCGAGCCGAATGCGATTTTCGTCAAGGACGGACGGGTCTGGACATCGGCCGGCGTGAGCGCCGGCATCGACCTCGCGCTGGCCATGATCGAGGAGGATTTCGGCCATATCACTGCGCTGGACGTCGCGCGCAGGCTGGTGGTGTTTCTCAAGCGGCCCGGCGGCCAGAGCCAGTTCTCCACCGTGCTTGCCGCGCAGGCCTCGGACGTGGAGGGGCGTTTCAGTGCACTGCATGCCTGGATCATCGAAAATATTGCTGGTGATCTCAAAGTCGAGGCGCTCGCCCGGAAAGCTGGAATGACTCCCAGAACCTTCGCGCGAGCCTATGTCAACCGCACCGGAATGACTCCCGCCAGCGGGGTCGAGGCGTTACGGGTGGAAACCGCGCGGCTGTTGCTCGAAAGCAAGGAAATCCGCGGTGTGGTCGAGGTGGCGCAGCGGGCAGGGTTCGGCGATGACGAACGCATGCGGCGGGCTTTCATGCGGCACCTTGGGGTATCTCCTTCGGAATACAGAAGCCGTTTTTCGGGTTGAACGGCAATCTGGTTGGATCGCGGCCGGACCGCGGTCACCCGCGGCCTTTGAATCCAACTTCAAAGGTCGCAGGCAACGTCAGCAATGCTTTGGCTTCATCGGCCCTCGACCGGCCGCTTCGCAGCCTGCGCCGGGCGTTTTGAATGCGAGGGCTTTGCCTGATAGGCGTAAGCGCTGCTGGTGGTGGCCAGAAACGGATCGCGGTCGCAGCTGCCGCCGCGGCCGGAAGACATGTTCTGACATTGCTCCAGGGTGTCAAAGCCGCAGCTTTGCATGTGGGACGTGACGTCGGTGCGGCAGTACTCGCCGGCGTTGTCATCGCGACAAAAACCAGCGCCAGCATCGCCGAGGCAGGCGCCGCGGTCATCTTCAAAAACTGTTTCATCCTGTTCTTCCCGTTTTGGTTCAAGTCCGAAAGATCCGGATGGGATGCCGGGAGCGTCAGCGCCATTGACACAAGAAGAAAGCAAAGGATTTCTTCCCTGGCCCCTGCCAGCGATCGAAATGCATCGCGTCGCGGGCAGATTGAAGTATGATCATCATTCCAATTGGAGGCATGACAGCCATGCAGATGATCTGCCCTGTTTGAACCGCCCGCAGCGCGGATCAGCGACGCGTCGCGCGTATACCTCCAGTGATAAACTCCGCGTGATCCTGCCTCATCAGGTGGTTTTGCCGACGCCCCTTAAGGGGCGCATCGCGCGGACCCGATGGCCTGACCCTGTCGGAGTGAGGGACGCTGGCTGACCGCCGACAACGTGCTAGTCTCCGGCTCTGGCGCCAAGTGCGTGCGCGGCCGTTGCGGCTGACCGAAGACACCGCTGACCGAAGAAGTCTGGCGCGACAAATGATGAGGACACCATGGACTGGATCTTCTTTCTTGTCATAGCGGTAGCTCTCTATGTCATCGTTTCGCTTCGGGTGCTGAAGCAATATGAGCGCGGGGTGGTGTTTCTGCTCGGCAAATTTGCCGGGGTGCGCGGCCCGGGACTGACGCTGATCTTCGTTCCGATCCAGCAGATGGTGCGCGTGTCGCTGCGCACCGTCACCATGCAGATCCCGTCGCAAAAGATCATCACCAAGGACAATGTTTCGATCGATATCGCGGCGGTCGCTTATTATCACATCACCGATCCCGAAAAGGCCGTGATCGCGATCGAAAACGTCTACAACGCGATCAATCAGATCAGCCAGACCACCGTGCGCAATGTGGTCGGTCGCTTCAGTCTCGACCAGCTGCTGTCGGATACCGCGAGCATCAATGAGCAGATCAAGAACGTCATCGACCAGCACACCGAGCCGTGGGGCACCCAGGTAACGGCGGTCGAGATCAAGGACATCACGCTGCCCGACAACATGCAGCGCGCGATGGCCAAGGAAGCCGAGGCCGAACGCGAGCGTCGCGCCAAGATCGTCGCCGCCGAAGGCGAATACCAGGCGGCGGTAAAGCTCGGCCAGGCGGCCGACATCATCACACAACACCCGGTAGCGCTTCAGCTCCGCACCCTGCAGACCATGGCGGAAATCGCGGTCGAGAAGAATTCCACCATCATCTTCCCCGCCCAATTCATGACGACGGTGCAGGAAGCGATCGCGCTCTTGTCGAGGGATTCAGCGCCAAAATAGCGTCAGCGCGGATCGATCAAGGCACGCGCGGACAGTACCGATAGGCCCCGCCTTGATGCCAGAGCAGCCTGTCCACCATTCCCTCCTTGTTGCGGAGGAACGTTCCTTGCGCGTCCACTACGCGCAGGAAGAAACGGTTCTCGCTCTCGGCGAATAATTCATACTCGGACTGACCGCTCGCGCGCACGAACAGTCTCCCGGCCTCGGCGCGGATGGCAAGCGCGAAGGTAGGCGTCATCTGGTAGACACCCTGATATGTCGCGAGAACGGCGGGATCAATCGCAATCTCGGGCGGATATTGCGCGATCTTGTACGCAGGATTAGTCAGGTGAAATCCGATGTCGTCAATTGTGTTTGCGGTATTGGACAAGACGACAGCGCCGCCATTTTTCCAGACAATCTCGTCGTCATTTCCGGACAGGACAAACCAGCCGAAGCCGACTTGCATGTTGGCGATATCGGTCGGACGACGGGTCTGCAGCAACAGGTCGATCGCCGGACGAAGCGGTGCGCCGGTTTCGGTAAAGCAAGTCGCTTTCATGAACTTGAAAAGATCGTTGGCCGTTGACCGCAGCGCACCGGCGCCGGCAAGCGTCGGCAAGTCCCAATTCGACGCTGGTTTGAGATCGTTGAGATGGCCCTGTGCAAGACGCTCACGCATCGAAGCAGTCAGCAAGATGCGCGTATCCGCCAGTCCCAGCGGTGTGCAGACGCGCGACAGGACAAGATCCTCGTAGCTTTGGTTGGCCCGCAGCGCGAGCGCGTGCCCGAGCAGGCCAAATCCCAGGTTTGCATATTCATAATGAGTGCCCGGGTCGAAACGCAGGGAATGACCGGAAAGAAACGCGTAGAGCTGTTCAACCGTGTAGCTCGCATAGGGATTGTCGCTGGTGTTTGATATTCCATCGGGAAGCCGCGGCAGACCGGATGTGTAAGTCGCGAGGTCCAGCAGGGTAATCTGCTTGCCGCTGCGGGTCGGCATCTTCACGCTGTCGGGAAGATATTTTGCGACGGGATCGTCCAGCGCAACTTCGCCGCGCGTCACCATCTCTGCCAGCAGCACTGCCGTGAAAACCTTGGTGATTGAACCAATCTCGAAAACCGTGTCGCCATCGAGCGGACGGTCGTTCGGAGCGCCGGAACGGCCATAGGTTGCGATGTTCTGACGGCTGGAATCGAATGAGGATGCGACGATGCCGGTGCTCAGACGGGCGTTGTCGACACGGTCCCGCAAGATAATGCGGATTTCCTCTTCCGCCGCGAAGCCAGCACGGGTTTGTGACATGAAGACGGAGCTCGCAATCGTTCCAAGCAGAAAATCTCGACGGGGAATCATTCATTTGGCCGAATAGAGCGAGGAACAGGTGAAAACGACGCTTGATCGTCCAGAAGGTCTTGTTGACGGCAAGGACGATGGCGGAAATCTTCGTCGAGAAGAATGCCGCCCTCGTTTTCCCAGCACGATCCATGAGACCATGCAGCAGGCGATTGTGCTGCCTTTAAAGGGGTCGGCGCCTCAGGCCGGAGAGGCGAGCGGCTTGCCCTTCTCCACGACATAGGTGCTCGCGATCTTCGTCTTATGGTCACCGTTCTTGCCGCCTGCATGGGGCGTGTTGGCCGGCACCACGAAACCATCGCCCGGCTTCAACGCCCGGGTCGGTTGGCCTTCGATCGGCAGATCCAGGCCACCTTCGACGATATAGGCGGATTCGATTCCCGGATGAGTATGCCGCGCGACCGTCACGCCTGCTTCTATTTCCGCCTCCACGATGATCGTCACAAATCCGGGCACCGGCCCATCCGTCTGCGATAAAATCTTTCGGGTGACCCCGGGGGTCGTCGCGGGCGGCGTACCCTGTGCCGATGCCTCGGTGGCAATGAACCCCGTTACCGCGCAGAGCGCGCAGGACGCAATACCTGCAAAGTCTCGTCGTGTCAGCATGACGAACCTCCCTGTCGTGTCCAGATCGATGGCGTCCGGACTTCCGTGACCGTAACCGGCAGCTAAAGACCGGCGACGGTCCTCTTGAAATTGCCGCACCGACATGTGGTTGGCAAGCCGGAAAACACGCTTTGCGTGTGGGCGGGCGCGATTCCATCCAGGGGGCGCTATTCAATGTTCGCGTGTGTTCACGTCCGTGCTTTGCGGTGGCGGGCCCGCGAACGGAACGAGCAGCAGTCCGAGCAGCGCGGCGCAGGCCAGCAACGTCCAGGCTTCGTTGGTACTGAGCGCAAACGCAGCCTTCTCGACCATGGGGCGAAGATAGGCCTCGACGGTGGCGTCCGATACATCAGGGGGCCGGTGCGTGAACAACTCCAGATCAAGCCCGATCGCCCGTGCCGCCGTGATGTCGCCGGCGGTCAGCCGGTCGCGCAGAGCTTCGGCGTGTCCACCGGTGCGTCCATAGAGGATGGTATCGATCAGGGCGATGCCGATCGCGCCTCCAAGGTTTCGCATCAGATTGAACAGGCCGCTGGCATCGGGCACCTGTGCTTCGGTCAGCGCGCCCAGCGCCAGCCTGGTCGGCGGCAGCAGGCAGAACATGATCGCGACGCCGCGCAAGGCTTGCGGCCAGAACATCTCGTCGAAATCGGCGATGCGGCTCTGAAACGCGCTGCAACCGAGTCCAAGCGTGAACAGGCCGAACCCCGCCGCCGACAGCCAGCGGGGATCAAGCCGGCTTTCCAGGCTGCCTGCAATCGGCGCGGCCACGAGTTGCGCGACGCCGGTGACAAGCATGATGGTGCCGATCTCGAATGCGTCATGACGTCGAACGTAGGCGAGGAAGACCGGCATCAGATAGACCGAGCCGAACAATCCAACCCCAAGGCAGAAACTCAACGCGCAACCGATCGCAAAGGAACGGTTCTTCAAGGTCGACAGTTCGACCACCGGATACGTCGCCGTGAGCGTTCGGACGACAAAGGCGGTTGCCGCGGCAGCACTCAGCGCGAACAGCAGTGCGCAGAGTGGAGAAAGCCAGCCATCGTGCGGCGCTTGCTTCAGAGCGATCTCCAGGCTCGCAAGCGAGATGGCCATCAGCGTGAGAGAATATCCGTCGAGCGTAGGCAGATTTGCGAAACGAGGTCTGTCATTCGGCAGCAGGACTCGCAAGCGAGATGGCCATCAGCGTGAGAGAATATCCGTCGAGCGTAGGCAGATTTGCGAAACGAGGTCTGTCATTCGGCAGCAGGAATGGCGTGGCGCATGCCGCAACGACACCGGGAGCGACGTTGATCAGGAACAGCCAATGCCAGGAATAGGTCTCGGTGATCCAGCCACCGACAACCGGTCCGACCGTGGGTGCCAGCACGGCCATGATGCCGGCCATCGTGGTGGCAATCGGGTGCAAACGGATCGGAAACAGCAGGAACACAGCGGAAAACACCGCCGGAATCAGCGCACCGCCGGCGAAACCCTGAAGCACGCGGAAGCTGACAAGGGTCGGAAAATTGCCGCTGAACGCACAGCCGATGGAAGCGAGGGTAAATAGACTGATCGCAATCACGAACAGCCACCGCAACGTCAGCACGCGCGTAAACCACCCGGTCAGGGGAATCGCGATGATCTCGGCGATCAGATACGCCGTTTGAATCCAGCTCATCGCATCCCGCGATATCGCCAGTGCGTCCTGGATCGCGGGCAGCGAAGTCGCGACGACCTGAATGTCGAGGATCGCCATGAACATGCCGACGCACATCAGGACGAAACCAAGCCATGTGGCAGCACCCGGCTCGGCAACCCGCTCAGTCATTATGCGCCACGCACGATTGTCTCACGGGCGGCGGCGAGGGCGCGGTTTTCGGATCGTATGCGGATCGCGAGCACCGCGGCGTTGAGGATCGTGAAGAAGGCGGCCAGCAGCGGCAGGCCCAGCACCAATGGCAGCACGGCGATCTCGGCGGCAACCACGGCGTAGTTGGGATGCGACAGAAATCGATAGGGTCCAGCCGACACCAGCGGTTGCTCCGGCAAGACAATGATCCGCGTCGTCCATCGCGAGCCGAGCGTCCGCATCACCCAGAAACGGAAACCCTGCAAGACGAGATAGACGAGCAAGGCAACGCCATTCACCGGCTGATCGTGCCCGAATACCCACAGCGATATCAGCCATGCTGCGTGCACCGCCACGATCAGCAAGTAATGCCGGGGCGCGATCTCAACGGCGCCGCGGGCCAGCAGTCTGTGAGTGTTGTAGCGCGAGAGGAGGAGTTCTCCGGCGCGCTGCAGCGTGACCAACCCCAGAATGAATTCAGCCGATGTCACGCGGCGTGCCGCAGCGTGACGCAGCTTGCGGTGAAGCCGGGCCCGAGCGCCGTCAACAGCGACCTTTCCGGCAGTCCCTTGGCGCGCGCGCGTTCAAGTACGAACAACACCGTGGGCGCTGACATATTGCCGTAGTCGGCGAGAACCTGCCGTTCGTGGTCGAGCGTCCCTTGATTGAGTGAAAATGCCGTCTCCAGCGCGCTGACGACCTTGGTGCCGCCGGGATGGCAGATGAACCGGTCGATGTCCGCCATCGACAGCTGCATGGCTGCCAGAATCTGCGTCACGGCGGGGTTGAGATGCGCGGTGACGAAATCGGGGATGGTACGGCGGAAGATGACACCGAAGCCTTCCGGATCGACACTCCAGCCCATGATGCCGAGCGTGTCGGGCCAGAGGTGCTCGCAGCGTGCAGAGCTCGATCGTCACCAACAGTACGTTGGTGCCCGGTCGCGCTTGTGCGAGGCGCGATGCGATCGACAAACCCGACACGCCGCCGGCGCAACCGAGACCAAACACCGGCACGCGGGTGACGTCGGATCGGAAACCCATCACGCGAGCAACACGGGCTTCGAGACTTGGCGTTGCGATGCCGGTGGAGCAGACGGTCACGACGGTGTCGATATCGCTGCCAGCGAGGTGCGCAGTTGCCAGCACTTTCTGCGCGACGTCGACGAACAGCGCCTCGGCGCCTTCGAGAAACGCCTCGGTACGTTCCGGCCAGCCTCGCGGTTCGAGATACCAGTCGAACGGCTTCACGGCGTGACGTTTGATAATTCCGGTATTCGAAAAAATACTCGCGTATCTTTCGAATTCGGGCAAGCGCTCTCGGAGCGAGTCCCAAGTCGCGGCCAGAACATCCTTCTGCAAAAATATGTTGGGAGGGACCGATGTCGCCAGGGAGACCAGGGCAGCCGTGGGCATCGCGAGATCTCTCCTGCCGCTTCAGTTATGGGAAACATCGACGCGGGTCGTTTATTCCAGTGTCCGTGAAGACCGGGAGGTCCGAATGGGACACCAAAACGTGAAGCACGCTGCCTGTGCAGCTCTGAGGTTTGGTCAGGAGCGCCCACAATGTGATCAATCAGCATTGAGGCGATTTGTCGGCGATGACGGTGCCGCAGTCGGGCAGCGCGAGGGCGATTGCAACCGGTCGCGAAGAATGACGCGATCGACAGGTCGCGAAAGAGATTAGCCAGCTTCAAATCGGACGCCGCATCCAATCCGTCGGGACGCGGATTTGGGGTCCCGACCAGAGCTGGCTTTTTCGGAATGCTGGGGTTCGGTACCCGACTCTGACGCTTTAAATTTGCGGCGTCAGGGAACGCGGCCACGATCGCAGGCTTATCGATTGGAAGTTTCCACTCCCGAGACTTCCCCCGACTGACCCCGCCTTGCGCGGTTCGCGAGGCGGGTTTTCTTTGTCTTCCGCCGGTGGAACCCAGCGGCGTGGAATCGCGTTGATTGTCACTGGACGAGCGCGCAAACGCGAAAACAGGATCTGATCGCGATGCCGAAAGAAAACGATCTGGAGGGTGCGCAGGACCAGGGCGGCAAACATGGCGGCCAGAAGGGCATGCCTAAACCCGAACCGCGTCCACCCGGGGGCAATGATCAAGGCATCGTACGTGACGAGCGCGGACAGGAACAGCCGCGCGACAAAGCGCGCGCAGCAGGTCAGCCGGCAGGACCGGGGTGGCGACCCGCCGGGCGAAAAAGTGTAGCCTGACAATTGCGACTTCAATTCACGCGGTGAAAGGTATGGCCGGAGGTTGAGCCTTCGCGATATCCGGCGAGGTTGGGGCCAACATGAGCAGGGCTTTCGTAAAAGAACAGGACGTCGACACCGTCGAGCACTTGCCCGATCGGCCGGTGTCCGAGCATCCAAACATCGTCACGGATCAGGGCATGGCCCAGATCGATACCGCTCTTGCCGAAGCACGCGTGGTATACGCCGCTGCCCAGGCTTCGTCCGAGCGGGCATCGATCGGCGCCGCGGCACGCGAGGTCAGATACTGGAGTACGCGGCGTGCGAGCGCGCAACTCGTTCCTGCTTCGGGCGACACTTCAGAAGTCCGGTTCGACGGCATATTGGGGATATGTTGCTTTTCGAAGCGAGGTGGGTATCGCCCGCTAATGCAGGGAGTTCTTGGTGTCGGTGAGCCTGCCGTGCTCCGACGCCGCATACAGACTTCGCAGTTCTGATTCCAGCGCGATGTTTTCAACCAGCACCGCACGCAACGCGCGCCGCACGTCGCCGCCGGCACTCGCCAGGATTTCATCAATGGCTCGAAGCGGCCGCCGCCACGTAGCTGTGGCTCCCAACCTAAAATATCGAAAACAACCCCATGCAAAGTAGCAGGCAGTCGCCGGCACGGATGCGCTTTGGGCAAATACTTGACACGTCGGGCAAATCAGGGGCACTTCTTCATCATCGCACAATCCGTCAAACGTACACTTGGCCGCGCAACGGCGGCGACCGCCGTAAATGTCAAACTAATACTGCCTCCCCGGCAGAGCCGGGGGGGTCTCCCGGTTATACTAGCTGTCCGATGCCGCCGGTTGAACCTCGGTCACCACGGCTGCAACCGGGGGAAGAGAAGCAGGGCGAATTCGAATCGGCAAAGATGGCTCCGGCACGGCCGATTTCCGCAAGTCGATCTCCTTGCTGACGGCAGCGATCGAATTACCGACTTTCCCTGCGACGCGTCGCAGATCGTCGGCCGTGATGCCCAGCCGCCTGGTCCAGGCCCGGATCTGAGCGGGGTCGGCCAGATCGATCTTGTTGCGGATGGGCTGAGGCTTGGCGCGGCGCATCGGGGGCATCTCCTATTGACGCGGTACAATGGCCGCTGCGCATGATTTGTTCCGCGATTCGACGCAGGTTGGGAACATGCGGCCGGCCAGCAGGTTGTCTCGACACGCGCTCCCTCACGACCGCGAACTGGACGCAGCGGATGAAAGACTTTTCGAATGCCTCGTTCTCTCCCGATCTGATTGCGGCGATGGATGAAGCGCTGGCGGGAGCGGTAGCCACGTTGCCGCATCCGGTGAGTTCGACGCGGGTGCAACACATTGCGGAGAGCATCCTTCGGAGTGCGAAGCAGGGTGAAAATAATCCCAGGACATTGCAGACGATGGCCCTGCTTGAAATGCAGCTTCGATCCGATGAGAAATGATCTGAGCGGAACAGAACAGGCTAGGAACTGTTTTTCATTCATCATGTGAAGTGGTTCGGCAAGCATTCGAGTAAGCAATGATTTCGCTCGCAAGCCTTATGGAAGAATCGCTGCAAATCGCCTGGGACTATCTCGAGCGGACCGGCGAGATTGAGGATAATTGGGTCGCCAGCAGATATCTCGGCGACACCATTGAATTGATGATCAGGCAAGGTCAGCGAAGCCGGCTGGTTCTTTCCAATCGGGCCATCACCGCCTATCTGAAATTCAGGAATGCCAATGTTGTGGACGTGAAGCCGGAACGGGTCGTGCGATAGCGGGCTTTTATTTGCATGCGTATTTTTGCGACCGGGGGGGCTCGGCCGCATCCCCGGCCGTCCCGGACCGCAATTCCTGGGGAGATTGCGCGGCCCGGCAAAGGACGCGCGCGACCGCGCCTTGGGGTTGATCCCGACGACGCGCGCTGAAGCCCCCCAAAAACACCGATAATTCCAAAACCGGTCGAGGCAAACACTGACGCCGTTCCGAAAAATGTGATAACGCTCCGTCTAAACCGGAGGATGACGGCATGATTGAACCGAAACTGGAAGTCCCTGCCGAATTGCGCGAGATGGCCGAAAAAACCATCGATCAGGCGGAAAAGGCGTTCGGGATGTTTTTCGATGCTGCAGGCAAGTCGATGGCATCGGTTCCGAGCCCCGGAACGGAGATTTCCAGGCAGGCGCTGTCGTTCACCGAACAGAACATGAAGGCTGCGTTCGATCACGCGCGAAAGCTGGTTCACGCCACCGATCTTCAGGAAGCCATGCGAATTCAATCGGAGTTCTTGAAGAGCCAGTTTACCAATGCCGGAGAGCATATGAGACAGATCACCAGCGAGGTCATGTCGGCTGCGAAGGATGCGTCGAAAGGCAAGTTCTAGGGATGGTCGGCGTATTCCATCAGTGATCGAACGCATCAACGGGCGTTACCTTAGATGTGCGGGAATGAAGGTCCTTGCCTACAAAATAGTCTTGCGTGGATTTACGCTGTAGACTTCAATCGTAACGCAGGTCCTTGACGGGCCACCGGGTGATACCACTCGCCGTCTGTCAACTTTTCTGCTGATCCCTGTCGGCTAAAACCGGCGGGGATTTGCATTTGGGCCGCAAACTGATCCATCCCCGAGTTGCACGCCGTGCACCAGGAAAGTAGCAGTTCGGTTTTGTGTTCAGGGATCGATTCATCAGGCGCGTCGGCGCTTGGCTGCCGGCGTTGGTGGTGCTGAGGCGCTCGATAAAGCCGGCCACCCGCCTATCTTCATTTTCGATTATGGTTGCCATAATCGCCGGTCGCGATGCGGAAAGCGGCTTCCGCGGCGATGGAAAATGTTACTCTCAGCGACCTTGCGCCGGCACGGCGCGCGGCCGGCTGAAGGCTGGGGCAGGGCGCAATTATCGCAGGACCGAAAGCCCGAGCGAAATCAGGGGATGGTGATGGGAAACTTCAATGTTCGGCGGCCCTACAAGGGCGTATTTCCGGTGGTGCCGACGGTGTTCGACGCCGACGGCCGGCTCGATCTCGAAGGGCAGAAGCGCGCCGTCGACTTCATGATCGACGCCGGTTCGCACGGGCTCTGCATCCCCGGTGATCGTCACCACCACGCATTTCGCTTCCCACATCTGCGCCGAACGCTCGCGGCGAGCGCAGCAGGCCGGCGCGGCGATGGTGATGGTGATGCCGCCCTATCACGGGGCGACTGTCCGGGTCCGGGAATCCGCGATCCACGAGTTCTACCGCGCCGTTTCGGACGCCATCTCGATACCCATCATGATCCAGGATGCGCCGGTGGCCGGCACGCCGATGTCGGCGGCCTTCCTCGCCGGCATGGCGCGAGAGCTTGCGAACATCTGCTACTTCAAGATCGAGGTGCCCCAGGCTGCCGCCAAGCTACGCGAGTTGATTGCACTTGGCGGTGAGGCGATCGAAGGCCCTTGGGACGGCGAGGAGGCGATTACATTGATGGCCGACCTCGATGCCGGGGCGACGGGGGCGATGACCGGCGGCGGTTATCCCGACGGCATTCGCCAGATCACCGATCCGTATTTCGCCGGCCGCCGCGACGAAGCCGCCACGGCCTATGAGCGGTGGCTGCCGCTGATCAATTACGAGAATCGCCAGTGCGGCCTCATCGCATGCAAGGAGCTGATGAAGGAAGGTGGAGTCATCAAGCACGAAACCGTCCGGCTTCCCCTTCAGCCGTTGCATCCGGCGGTTCGAGCAGGGTTGATCGAAATCGCCAGCCGTCTTGGTCCGCTGGTATTGCGATGGGGCAAATAGGCCGTCGAAGCAGGGCCGACAGCGTACTTTTTTGGGCTTGTTCTCGCGTCGCGCGTTCTATTTGCGCAGCGAGCCGATATAGGCGGCGAGATCGGCCGCCTCGCTCCGGCTCAACGGGAAACCCGGCATCTTCGGGTGCGGGGTCGAGTAGGAAGAAGGCGATCTTTCCGGCGTGAAATCCGACTCGCTCCCGATTACGGCAAACGGGGGAGCGCCGGTACTGGCTTGTTTCTGCTCGCTATTGACCACGTGACAGGTGGCGCACCAGCGCTTGGCGAGGTCGGATCCATGGTTGGCGTCGGCGGCCATCGCGAGCGATCCGCTCAGCCCGGCTACGGCAACGACCAAAACCCGAATTTGCCTCAAAACCACGTAGATTCGATGCTCCCTCGGTACCAAATGACGTACGCTATTCATCGGCGCCAACGGAAATGGGTTCGGTTATCGGGCTACAAGGTTGACCGTCAGGCGAGGGGCACCAAGCGGGCATTCATGACCGAAATCACTCATTTCGTGGCATTGGCCTTTGATCTCGTCGACGGCGGCCTTGTTGCCGGTGAAGCCGTTGACTGCGCAAGTCCGGCGGTTGCGATACAGACGGCGCAGGGGCAGTGGAAAATCCTGGGGCATGCCGGCGCCGTCGCGTTCAGCCGCACCAGCGATTTCGAAAAGGCCAAATTCAACTACAGGCACGTGCTGCGCCGGTTTGGACAGGTGCCGGACGAGTACACGAAAGAAAACGATGACCCATGAATGCCGCATCGCCGTAATGATATTTGGGGTGTTGATATCGGCGGCGTCGGCGCAGGATAGTACGGCCGGCGAAACGTCGTACCGGCAATGAGTTGAGAACGTGGCCGGTCCAGGAGGCCGAAAGCCAGTCTGCCCGGCGGGCGGGGCGTCCTCTCGCTTCAAAAAACTAATGCCTATCAATCCGGCAGTGATTCTTGTATTTCGCCCACCGATTAGATCGGTTTGCGTCGCTTTGTCGATGTCGTTTCGCTAGAGTACCTGAGCCATATTCGCTAGTTTCGTTAGTCCCGTCGCGTCGATCCCTTACGTCGATCCCTTTAAAAGCCGAGACAAGCTGCCGTGACTGTTATCCGCGTTGCCATCGTCGGTCTCGGAAAGATTGCCAGAGACCAGCACATTTCCGCCATTGCAGAAACTGCGGGCATCGAGCTCGCCGCCATTGTCAGCCGCAATGCCTCCATCAATGGTATCAAGCATTTCGCGACCCTCGACGAGCTGCTTGATCGTGTGCCGGATATCGATGCCGTCGCACTCTGCACGCCACCGCAAGGGCGCCAGGCACTGGCGGCGGCGGCGCTGAAGGCCGGCAAGCACGTGCTGCTGGAAAAACCGCC
>WNFN01257236.1_pt1 | contig 20641 bp, 18 predicted proteins | sample 5400161 | NCBI WGS metagenome assembly WNFN01 (sample SAMN13153353, study PRJNA577476) | soil metagenome | isolation source: 80 cm saprolite on Douglas fir-dominated hillslope | place: USA:California | collected 2013-09-17 | reverse complement strand
GGAACCCTTAGACATGGACTGCTTTCCTGACCGCCGGGAGCTCGAGGTGAAAGGATGTGCCTTTGCCTGGCGCGGAGCGCACATCAATCTTTCCGGCATGTTCCTTGATAATTCCATAGCTCACCGAAAGGCCGAGGCCCGTGCCACGGCCATTGGGCTTGGTGGTGAAAAAAGGATCGAAGATGCGGTTGATGTGCTCTCGAGCAATGCCAGCGCCTGTATCCGCGACCTCGATCTCGACGGTTCCGTTATGCGCCGCGGTGCGGACTTCGAGCATTCCCCCGCCGGGCATGGCATCGCGCGCGTTCAAGAAAAGGTTCAAGAAGACCTGCTGCAACTTGTTGGCTGACCCACGAACGGGCGGCAGCGGTTCGCTGAGCTGCTTCACCACTTGAATATGGGAAGTTTTGAGCGGGTGAGCCACGAGCGACAAGGTTTCCTCGACCACACGGTTTACATCAATGTCCGCGGCTTCTGCAGCGCCGGTCCGCGAGAAATTCAGCAGATTGTTGACGATTTCGCTCGCGCGGAACGTCTGCTTCACGATTTTTTCAATGATCGATTGGCGCGGGTCGCCTTCCGGCATCTGCTTGGCCAGCATTTGAATATAGTTGGAGATGACCGCAAGCGGGGTATTCACCTCATGCGCCACGCCCGCCGCGAGAAGCCCAAGAGAAGTCAGTTTTTCTGTCTGCGACATCTGCTCTTCCATGCGCTCCCGCTGGGTCACGTCGTCGAAGAGCAGCAGGCGGCCGATGCGCTCGTTCGACTTGCTCACCAGGGGAGTAATGGAAACGTTCAAGGTCAGCGATTTCCCTTGATGCTGGAGTCTCTGTTTATAGATGCCGGTAATTTGCTCCTGGTCACCACGAGCGGCGATTTCGCACGCCAATTCGGCCGGCAACAGCGAGCTGAGCTGCCGTCCAACGGATTCCTGGCGGGTCACCCCGAAAAGCTGCTCCATGCGCGTGTTCCAGGATTCGACGATGCCTTCCAGGTCAACGGAGAGCACACCGACGTTGAGGGATTCAACGATATTTTCGCTGAAGTCCTTGAGGCGGGCGATTTCGAGGGCTTTTTGTTCCAGTGAGTTATAGAGCTGGGCGTTGTCGAGGGCCACGGCGACGTAGCCGGCGATCGTCTCGACCAACTCGACGTCATCGCTGGACAGAAAGTCTCCATCGACGGTTTTGCCGAGGCCGAGAACCGCAACGGTGTGTTCCCGGATGCGGCATGGGACAAAGTAGTTGAGGTCCAGTTGCTCGAGCGTGCGGCGAACGGAGTCGCTGACGTCCCTTGCCACACGGGGCGACTCGAAAAAGAGCGCCCCACGGGCAAACTCGGGCCGGGCCGGCTCGAGGAAAGTAAGATCCAAAGACTCGGAAAGCCGCACGCCCATCGAACGGGCAATGCGCATCTGTCCGGGTTGCAAGGCATTTTCCACAAAAATCGCGAGACGGTCGACCAATAACGTTTGCGAGATACGATCCATGACCGAGCCCAGCATCGGGTCGAAACGCACTTCGTTCGTCAGCGTGCGCCCGAACTCGATGAGCGTGCGGCGGTAATCGAGGCGGTCGCGATAGAAGAAGCGATCCAGGCGCGCTTGAATCCCCGCGCGGAACGGCTGGAACAAAAACGCGGCAATCACAATGGCGATCATGCCGCCGGCAGGGCCGTTCGTTGGCGCATGAAAAATGTTAGCGATCAGCGCGACCAACGCGAAGTAGACCGCGGCTACGGCTGCCGTTGCCGCCGTATACGCCAGGCCGCGCTTGAAGATGATGTCGACATCCATTAAGCGATAGCGGATGACAGCGTAGCCGAAACACAGAGGGATCAGCACCAGGCTCAATACGGAGAGCTGCATCCACGGGCGCATCGTCACGCCGAGCACCAAGGGAACGATGTAGAGCAAGGAAACGGGCAGACTGCCGGCAAGAGTTCCGCCGGTGAGCCATTTTAGTTGTTGACGAAGGACACCGGACGGCGCCTCGCGGTAGTTCCGGTAGAAAACAAGCCCCGCAGCCAGGAAGCAAAGGGCGAGATAACCGAATTCGCATTTCGTAAGCAATATGTATGTAGCAAGCCAGGGCAAGAAACCGAAAGCCTTGAGCGCCGTATTAAGGTGAACCAGAAGCAGAGCGAGAGGCAGGAAATAGACGGCCAACAATTTCGAACCCGTCCGGATGGTCGTTTCGGAGCGCCCCGGGAATACCAACGCAAAGTGGAGCAGCAAAGCCGGAGCCATCAAGCGCGCCACAATCTCCGACCAATAAACTTCCCAGTCAAAGGTGTCCAACTTTCCGCTGAAATGGAAAGACCAAAGAACGAAGGATACCAGGCAGAAAACGTAAAAGTGCACGGCGCGCGGAGCGTTCCAGCGGCGGATGAAAATGAACATTCCGATGAACAGATACAACAAGCCTACGATTCGCAGGTAGTTCTCGGTCGCGAGAGGCTTTTCGGCAGGCGCTGTAAGGAGCCGCGTTTCGAATTCCTCGCCACCGCGAGAAAGTTTGTAGCGCACCTGGGTCCAGAGCCCGGCACGGTCCAGCCGCCGAGCGACTTCCGCGGCCCTTGTGACCGGGGCGCTATTGATGGTAAGCAGGAGGTCGCCGGGACGGACGCCCGCCCGAGTCGCGGGAGAATTGGGAGATACCCGGCTGGCTTGAATGCCGTGGTCCGTGTCGAGCCAGGCCACCCCGTCGTACACCACCTCAAAGCGGGTACGCTGATCGAAGTTAATCAGGGCAAAAATCACCGCCGCCAGCGTGGCAAGTGCCAGCACGACCGCCCCAAGGCTAACTCGGAGGTTTTGCCTCATAACTCTACCGGGCAAAGCTACACCCTGTCATGAGAAACCAAGTGCAACCCAATGTCCATTGTTTGGTAGCGACCCTCCCGCAAAACTCTTTTATATTCAATAGTTTACTGCACCGGAAGGCTAGGCTGACCAGAATCATCCTGTTTCTGGAAGGACAAATACAGCTTTTTAGAACCAAGAAATCCCTAAAACTGAACGCTCAGTCCGCCGCGAAATGTCCGGAATGCAGGTACCAAAACGACTCGGCCGTCCCGGCTGTTGGTGGTGACATAGCCTTGCGCCAACAGATTGTTACAATCCGCAATGGCCTCCCACCGCCCTAACGCAAACCTCGGCCTCGGGAGCGGCTGGCGGAAAATCAAGTGTAGGTAAGGGTCCATTTGGAAGAGGGACTCACCGTAGCTGTCCACGGAGGAGACCGTGACCCCACTCACCCATTTATATCCCGCCTGGACTTTCGTGCCGAGGCGGGGCACTTTCCCGGAAATTCCCGCCCCCAGAGAATGCCGCTGCGCCGTGCGAAGCGCATCGCGAAGCAGACCGTCCGCGTCGTCGGAAGGCGTCAAAGCTCCACCGAAAGAATAAACGGCGGTCAGTTCAATGTCGCCGTTGAGCTTCTCACGAAATGCGAAGCGCGTTCCCCAACTGCTCGAGGAGCCACCGTCATAAGCAAAACCCGTGGAAAAATTATCCTGAAAATAGTCAGCCGTAGGCAGATCGCTGCCCCGGCCGAAGACGGCCACGTGGCGGTTATCGTCGTGGAAGCCTGCGATTTGAAGCTTCCCGCGAGTACCGAATTTTCGCTCCGCTGAAATTTCTTCGTGCAGACCTTTCTGCAAAACGGGACGGCCCTGCCGCCAGAGCAGCGCGGGAAATGCATCCAGTTCATTGAGCGCCGCGGCGAGCGCGCCACTCGGCTGTGCATCATTCGCTTCGAGCGGACCGGGACCGTTGGGCATGGAAGCGAAAACGACAGCGGTGCTCCAATCATCGGTGACGCGCACGTTCAATTCAGCGCGCGGACGGAGCGAAGACGCTGCGGCCCCGAGTCCCACCAGGACATATTCGCCGCCGTACTGCAGAACGGTGCGATCTCCGAGGGCCAGAGCGCCGCCCTGATCAAACCGGATACCTCGGAAAGTCGGGCCGACCGGGCCCAGCTTGGCTTCGCGAAGGACCAACGCGGTATGCGGACCGGCGCCGAGCGTTCCCGTTGGCAACCATACCGTCGCGATGCCGCCGGCGGGAGAATCGCCGTCGTAGCTCACCTGGCCTGCCAGGATCATTCTGCTCGTGCCGCCCAATTTCTGGTCGTAAGCCACGGCGGTGGCGGGCGAAGAGGCAATGCTGGAAGCCGAACTGGGGCGCCGCGCTCCATCCGTAAATTCCATTCGCATTCGGGGTGCCCGCGGCCTGCCCGAGTCGCTGGTAACGGTCGTGCCACTCAAGGTATCGCTGTCCACCCATTCCAAAACCGGACGCATTGTCGAAGCGGACCGCAACACCCATTTCCAATCGTCAACTTCCGCGGTGCTGCTCGAGGGCATGCGCCGCAACTGATCCAGCGACGCAAACATGGATTCCAGTTCAATGCGAACTACGGTCGTCAGATTCGAAGTGACGCGGATGTGCTTTTCAAGAGTTGGAAGAAAACCGGCCAGAGTTACGCGAACGGTGTAAAAACCGGGAGCGAGCTTGTCGCCCCGGAACATGCCTTCAGTGTTCGTCAGGAAGCCCCAGGTGGCTGCCACCCCCACCACCTCGGAAATCAATTCCACGCTCGCGCCCATCTGCGGCGTACCCGCAGCGTCGCGCACTACTCCTGCAAGCTTGCCCGGGACAGACTTCGCTTGCGCGGCCGCCGGAATCGCCGCGAAGGACGAAACCATGACGGTCAGGACCAGGGCCCCCAGCGTTCGGAGCCGTTCCTGTTTCACTTTGCTTTACCTCCCCGGCGCAGCATTCGCCGCGGTCTTCGTCTCCGGCGATGCTTTTACCGTGAAATCCGCCGTCTTCGAAATCGTCTGATTCGAAAGCGTGTCGGTGGCATTCACTTCAAGACTGTACTTCCCCGGTGCCAGTGTTGAGAGAGGCAGGAGGCGCTCGATGGTGACCTGGTCGCCCGTTTGCTTCATCTCCTCGGAAGTTTCTCTGAACTGCATGATCTGTTCCTTGCCCTTTTTGACGGTGTATTGGAAGGTGGCGCTGGATTTATGGGTCTTGTCGTCGGGCTTCAGGTTATAAATCTGCATGTAGATGCCGAGCTTGTCTGCCGTGGTGAAATCGCCTTGCAGACGCGGCCGAACCTTCGAGGAACCCAGCACGAACTGTCCTGAGCCGATTTGCTTCGCGGGAACATGCTCGATTTGATCGGCAAGGATCAACGAGCTGGCGTCCAGTTTGTCATCCTCGTAGCGAGGCACCTGCAAACGAGAGTTCACGACGCCGATATTTCCGCTCTGCACATCCTTGATCACCAGATCCAGCCGGTACAGGCCCGGGCGAAGCGGAACCGCCTTCTGATAAATCGATTGCAGTTTCAGCGACTGTTGGAACAGCGAATCGGGAAAATCTTTGGACACCGCATCTTCAAACGTTTGCACCACGCGGCCGGTGAGCGTGGTCACGCGCCCGAAAATGTTCATGGTCGCGGAGTGAATTCCGTCCTTGGCCTGGAAGGAAAGCTGGCTGTTCGGGATCTGTATGGTGACCGGCACAAGCACGGTATCATTGGTCACTTTCAGAAAGTCCGGACGCCAGCTGAAATGCACTTGGTCCCGGACGATACGGGAAGTCACCACCGCTTCGAGGTCCTTGAATTTAACCTCGGGCGGTTTATTGACCTTGGCGTAGAGCTCCAGCCGGCTGAATTCGTTCATGCTCGCCGGCGTGCCACCCATAGTGGTCGGCAAGTTTGTGCCATCCGAACGCGTGAAGCGGTCGGCCTTTGACGCCATGCCCATTGATTCCATCAAACTCAGACCCGCACCAGGCACGTGCAGCAGCGCGTCTTTTTCAGACGGATCCATGGTCAGGTGATACTCACCTGAGCCGCTGGGATCGACGAACTCCAAAATAATGTTTTCGCCAATGCCTTCCAGATAGCGCCAGCGCCATGTTTCCCACGGATACGTGGTTGTGGAGCCGCCGCCCTCTTCCATCGGCCGGTCGTAAGTACCGCCTGTGGGGTGCGATTCCACTTCATCCGCCGGACCCCACATGATGTACATGCGGCCCCGGTCAGTCTTCCATCCTGGGATGCCCGAAGCATAGTGTTCGTTGGCGTAAGCAATGCGGCGGTAATGCTCTTCCTTAAAATCGTTCTCCGGCAGGTCCGGATTGCTGCTGCGCCGCAGCCAGAATTGCTCGATGAACTGTTCGCGCTCTTCGTTGGTATCCAATTGCAGGAAAGCGTTGCGCTCGTCCGGAGAGATGATGTAGGTGACGTCTTCCGTCAACCACTGCCTGTAAGCGCTGTCCAACTCCTTCAGCGTCCTCTTCATCTTCCGCTTTGCTTCTTTGTCCAATTTTTGCGGTGCTGGAGTTGCGCCCGGATCCTGCGCCTGTTGGGCGGAAACCCATGGAATGACGATGGCGAACGAAAACATGGAAAAGAACAGGATCCTTACCACCCTTGACATGAACACACCTCAAGCTCTAGGACGTTGAGATTCTAACCCCAGAATAGTTCCCCGTCAATCAGAGGAATCCCCTTCATTTTGTGACACTTGTCCCCCGAAATCGGTTAGATCACTGGCTTTCCAGATTGGTTGCCTGACAGTTTTTGACCTGAACGAAGGTACAGGGGAAATGGCACCGAGGAACACAGCGATTGACCCGAGAATCCTATCGGGAATTCTACCACTAGGCAGCACTGAAAGTCGGGAGTCTACTGAACGCGCTGAGTGTGAGTGTCTGAACCTACGAGGGTATCGAAGATGGCCAGCACGTGGCGGCGGTAGTCCACCATGCGCGCAAAAATATCTCGAAGCTGCGGATCGCGCTCTGCCTCGCGGTGCCACTTAGCAAGGACCGCCGCGGGCACTTCGATGTCTCGCCGCAACTGCTCCGCGGAATAACCGCGCAGGAACAGGCCGTAAAAAAAGGCTGCCTCACGCTGCGGAAAGTCGAGATCGTGCACGACTTCGGAGGGAACGAATTGTGGCATCGTGGCCATAGAGAAAGATGCAGTTTACGGAAAAGCGTCTCCGCGTCAAGTAGAACTGCCGTTTCCGTGCCGCGTTCCGGATAACTCCCCCTTTCCGCAAGATTCACCAGTCCGGCGATTCGGGGACAACCCGTGCAACGCGGCGGTTGCCAGGAGGTTCTAACCGCTTTAGGATGCTATTAGGCATGGCAGGGTTACACAACTCGGTCAAAAGCTCGCTGGCGGGGCGTACCTTCAGCCGCTTTCTGCGGTTTGGTGTTCTCCGCGGGCTGCGTTCGATTGAGATTGACCCAGATGATTTCCGGCGCCACCTGGCCAACAAGCACGGCTTGTGGGTTCCGAACTTCGAGCGGATGAAGGACGTTCCCACCGAGCGCCTGGATGCCATTGCCAAGGCGCTGATTCGCGATGCCGAACGGCTGGCGCTTGCGGAAGGGGCGGGATTTGGCCTCGGTGGCATGATCACATTCTTGCCGGATGCCAGCTTGCTCACGGTGATCACGCTGCGGCTCATCCAGCGCCTCTCACTGCTCTACGGATTTGAAGCCCGCGGCCACGACCAGAGAATTGAAATGTGGAAGGCGGCCGCAGCAGCGTCCGGCATCGATTACGGTAAGGATTTGGCCGAAAAACAAATTCTCGAAAAACTTGCCCCGCGCATCGCCGAACGTTTTGCCGCGAAGATCGGCGCCGAGACCGCGGAAAAGTGGGTTGGGCGATTGATTCCTCTTGCAGGCTCGGCCATCGGCGGCGCGTTGAATTTTTCCTTTGTGAGGGGCTGGGGCCGCCGCGTGCATCGCCATCTTCGTGCAAAGCATCTCGAAGCGAAAACTTTCACCCCGCCTCCGCCGTATTCCGAAGTTGAAGCTGCGTTGATCTAGCGGCCGCCGCTTGACGGCCTTAAAGTTGTTACGCTGTGACAGTGCTGCGATTGAGCGAAAAACGGGGGGCGCGTATGCTCGGAAATCGAATCAGGAAATTCTTGAGCGTTGTTGCGCTCATCGGCGTTGCGCTTGGGCTGGTGCTCGTTCCGCAGCGGGCCGCTTCACAATCGCCCCAGGATGCGAATCCGCGGCAGTCCGCGACCGAAGAATCTGTGCCCACGTTTCACGCGCAAGCTCCGCAGGGAGAAATGCCAGCCACCATGGATCCCGGCGTTTTCACCGACCCCGTCGTGCAAAACGCTTATGCCGTCGCCGCAAAAATCAAGAAAACTCTTTACCAGCAGCCCTGCTATTGCCATTGCGACCGTAGCCAGGGACACAAAAGCCTCCTGGATTGCTTCGCCAGCAAGCACGGTTCAGGATGCGGAACCTGTATTTACGAAGACTTCTACACGTTCGAGCAGTTGGGTAAAGGGAAGACCGCTGCTCAGATTAGGGCAGGCATCATCAAGGGCGAATGGAAATCGGTCGACGCGACCAAGTACAAGCAGCCCCTGCCGGCAGAGTGATTCTTGTCCTGTGGCGGCGATTGACTCCGAGGAATATCCCTCAGAAGTTCCTTGTCACGCTGCGGTGCAATTCGTAAACTATTCTTACCCCAGCCGTACATAGGAGGAAGAATGCGTTTTTGCGTGAAGATGTGTGTGTCAGTGCTGGCGATTGCCCTTCCGTTTGGTTTGGCGGGAGTCCCAGCGGGGGCCCAAGACAAGCAGCATGTCGTTCCTCTAAGCGACCTGAACAAAGACGCCGCGCGGCCGGCCCAGACGCGCCAATCCAACGAAGAAGCAGTTCGAACGCTTCTTTCTTCCGACCAAGCGCAAAAAGCGCTGAAGTCCGCTAACCTCGACTATCAAAAAGTGGACAAAGCCGTCGGCCAACTCAGCGATGAAGACCTTGCCAAGCTGGCCCAGCGGTCTCGCCAGGCGCAAGGCGATTTTGCCGCTGGACGCATTTCTGATCGCGATCTGCTTTGGATCATCCTGATCGCCATCGGCATTATCGTCCTGGCGGTCGCGCTCCGCTAGTTCTTTCAATTTGGAGTGACTCCGTATGCGGATGAACCGCATCGCTCTCGCCTCGCTTCTGCTTTCTTTCCTGGGACGCGCGGCTCCGTCCGCGCCCCAGGATTCCGCCGGAGTCTGGCTCGATGTGCCCTATGTAAAACAGAGCGAGGATGGCTGCGGCTCAGCCGTCATCTCCATGCTCCTGCAATACTGGAATGCCCATGGGGCGCACGTCGATTCCCAGCGCGCCGACGCCACCCTAATTCAAAATCAGCTTTATTCGCGCAAGGCCCGCGGAATTTTTGCATCTGACATGCAAGCCTATCTCAAGGACTCGGGCTTTCGCGTCTTTCCGCTTGAAGGAAATTGGACCGATCTCCAGGCACAGTTGAAGCAGGGCCGCCCGTTGATCGTGAGCCTCCAACCAGGCAGCGCCAAATCTCCGCTGCACTTCGTGGTGGTGACCGGCATCGATTGGCAAACCGCGGCCGTTTTCATCAACGACCCTGCGCAGGGCAAGCTTCTCCGCATCGCGCGCGCCAATTTCGAGAAGCAATGGCGGCCGAATCACAACTGGATGCTGCTAATTCTCCCCGAAAAGGCCGTGTGATCCGATTTCTGCTCGCCGTACTCCTGCTGGGTTCACCGGCCTTCGCCCAGCGTCCCGCCTCCGAACAAACCCGCCTGGCTGCGGCGCAAACCGCCTTCGATGCAGGACATTGGGAGGACGCCGCCACGCTTGCCCGAGGTCCCGCCGATCAATCACCGGATCTCGACTTCCTGGCGGGGCTGGCCCTCGCGCGCTTGGAGAAATGGAACGAAGCAAAGCGGTCGTTCGAAGCCGGATTGCGCAAGGCTCCCAAAGATCCGCGGTTTTTGATCGAGCTGGCCGGCATTGCGTACAAACGGAAAGATTTTCGAACCGCGAAAGTACGCCTGGGCGATGCACTCAGCCTGAACCCGCAAGACGCCTACTCGCGCGAGTTTCTCGCCACGATTTATTTCCTGGACGGCAACCTGGAAGCAGCGCTCAAATATTGGAATCTCGAAGACAAACCGCGGCTGCGGAGTGTGGCCTTCACGCCGTCGCTGCGGCTGAAGGAATCCCTTCGGAACCGCGCGCTGGCGTTTAACGCTCCCCAAGTCCTGACGGGCGATGCGCTGCTTGCAACACAATCCCGGCTTGACAATCTGGGCGTTTTTTCCAATCGGCGGATCGAACTCAATCCGGCGGAGTCCGGGAATTACGACCTCACGCTCCATCTGGCAGAGAGAAACGGCTGGGGCGATTCGAAACTCGAAGGCTTGGTCTCGCCCCTGAGCGGTTTGCCTTACGCCACGGTCTATCCGGAGTTCTACAATATCGGCCGCGATTCCGTGAATTTGACCTCGCTTGCGCGATGGGATTCAGAAAAACGCCGCGCCTCGCTCGCGGTTTCCCTGCCGCTCTACGGCGACCCCAGCCTGCGCTTGCGCCTTTACGCTGATGCGCGCAACGAAAATTGGAATTTGGCGCAAACTTTTCTTGGCACGGGCACGTCGCTGACGGACCTGAACATGCGCCGCGTTGCAGCGGGAGTCGATGTGCGGTCTATTGTGAATGGCCGCTGGAGCTGGAGCGCCGGCGCGGAGTTTTCCCATCGAAATTTCCGGAATCTCAGCGGTCACACTCTGCCCGACGAGCGCGCGTTCTTCACTGGCGCTACATCTGTCGCCGCGTCGCTGGGCATACAGCGAACCTTGCTGCGCGTGCCGGAGCGCCGTTTCACGCTCGATTCCTCTGTCGAAGCGCGGGCCGGCCGCGAGTTTGCGGATGCTCTCGGGCCGTTCGCCACGTTCCGTGGATCGCTTCGCGCGCACTGGTTTCCGCGCGCAAAGGGCGACGACTATGAAATGCAAGCGCAGATTCGCGCAGGCGCGACCGCAGGCAAAATCTCTCTCGATGAACTATTCGAATTAGGCATCGAGCGCGACAACGATCTCTGGCTTCGCGGCCACGCCGGAACGCTCGACGGCCGCAAAGGAGCTGCTCCCCTCGGGCGGCGATTTTTTCTTGCCAATTGGGAGCTGGACAAGAATCTCTATCAAAACGGTTTCTTCACCGTAAAGCTCGGCCCATTTCTCGATAGTGGTGCGGTGTCCGATTCCTCAGGTCTTTTCGGCTCGCAGCGCTGGCTCTGGGATACCGGCGCGCAATGCAAGGTGCGAGTCCTGGGAAGTCTGACGATCGTTCTCTCTTACGGAAGAGACTTGCGCGGCGCGCGGAACGTCTTCTATGGTACGGTTCTGCGCTGATCCTTACCGGCGTTTTAGGGCAAGACTACGGATTTCTGCGCTGAGGTAACGCGGCGGCCGTTTCCTCCGTCTCACAAACAGTTCGCATGGCGGCCGGGGTCATGAACGAGTGGCAACTGCCGCCTTTCAAACTTAATCCAAACAGGGGCAGACAATGTCAAAACGATTTTTTTCTGCTGGTTGCATCCTTACGATTGTCGGTGTTTGGGCGGTAGCGCTGGCGGGCGCCGGTCTGCGCGCCTCATCGGCAGCAGCCGATACGCCACATTCGTGGGGATTCGACCCCACGAATCTCGACAAAACTTGCAAGCCTTGCGACGACTTCTATCAGTTCGCCATGGGCGGGTGGATGAAATCCAATCCCATTCCGCCAGAGTATTCCAGCTGGGGTTCGTTTACCCGGCTTGGAGACAAGAACCAGCAGAATCTCCGCCAGATCCTCGAAGCCGCGGAGAACGCCAAGGCTGCGCCGGGTTCGAACGAACAAAAGATCGGCGACTTCTACGCGAGCTGCATGGACACGACGGCGATTGAAGCCGCCGGAACAAAACCCATCGAGCCGGAACTGGCGCGGATTGCCGCAATCAAGAATGAAGCGGATCTGCAGGCGGAGGCCGAGCGCCTGCACGGCAAGGGCGTGGGCGCGTTCTTTCGTTTCAATTCGGCTCAGGACCTCAGGGACAGCACGCAAGTCATCGGCGCCGCGTTTCAAGGCGGCCTCGGCTTGCCGGAGCGCGAATACTACCTGAAGGAAGACGACAAATCGAAGCAGTTGCGCGATTCCTACGTGAAGCATGTTGCGAAAATGTTCGAATTGCTCGGAGATCCGGCGGACCAATCAGCAGCGGAAGCGGCCACCATTCTGAAGATCGAAACGGCGCTGGCAAACGCTTCGATGAAAAATACCGACCTGCGCGATCCGGACAAGACCTATCACAAGATGTCGCTCGCGGATTTGAAGACGCTGACTCCGAATTTTTCCTGGGAAGCGTATTTCAAGGCCGCAGGACATCCGGATCTGAAAGAAATCAACGTCGGCCAGCCGGATTTTTTCAAGGTCCTCGACGCGCAATTGTCCGCAACTCTCATCAACGACTGGAGAATCTACTTGCGCTGGCACCTGGTGAATGCGGCGGCGCCCGGGCTCTCCGAAAAATTTGTCGACGAGGATTTTGATTTTCGCGGCAAGACGCTGACCGGCGCCAAGGAAATCCAGCCACGCTGGAAGCGCTGCGTCCAGGCCACCGACCGCGTGCTCGGCGAAGCGCTGGGCCAGGTTTATGTGCAGAAATATTTTCCGCCGGCGGCCAAGGCCCGCGCTCTCGAGATGGTCCACAACCTGGTTGCCGCGCTGCGCGATGATTTGCAGACGCTGCCCTGGATGGGACCGGACACCCGCAAGCAGGCCACCGCGAAACTCGAAGCCTTCGCGGTGAAAATCGGCTACACGGATAAGTGGCGCGATTATTCGGCGCTGAAAATCGACCGTAGATCCTACGCCGAAAATCAATTGCGCGGAGCGGAATTCGATTTCGCGCGCCGCCTGAACAAGATCGGCAAGCCGGTGGACCGCACCGAATGGGGCATGACGCCGCCAACCGTGAACGCCTACAACAACAGCAGCATGAATGAAATTGTTTTTCCCGCGGGCATTCTACAGCCGCCCTTCTACGATCCGAAGGCCGATGACGCGGTGAACTACGGCGGAATGGGAGCGGTCATCGGACATGAAATCACGCATGGTTTTGACGACCACGGCAGCAAGTTCGATTCGAATGGCAACTTGAAAGACTGGTGGAGCCCAGAAGACCTGAAGAATTTCAAAACACGCGCCGCCTGCGTCTCCGATCAATTCGACGCCTACGTCGTCGACGGGGATCTGCACGAAAACGGCAAGCTAGTTTTGGGCGAAAGCATCGCCGACCTGGGTGGACTGACGATCGCCTACGCCGCGTACGAAAAATCCCTCGCGGGCAAGCCGCGGCCTGCGGACAAAGACGGCTTTACTCCCGAGCAGCGCTTCTTCCTCGGCTGGGCGCAAGTATGGGGGGCCAACGAGCGGATTGAATTCGCGCGGTTGATGGCCAACACCAACCCGCACCCGCTGCCCAGATTCCGCGGCAACGGACCGCTCTCGAATATGGCGGAGTTTGCCAAGGCGTTCGGTTGCAAAAAAGGCGAGGCCATGGTGCGCGAGCAAACCTGCAAAATTTGGTAGCTGAGTGCGGCCGAAGAACAAAATAATTCCGAGGGAAACTTCGGCGGAAACCGGTGAATTTCGGCGGGACACCGCGCTAGAAGTGGAAAACGATTCCGCCCGCAAGTTGGAAGTCGTTCTGAGATTGGTGGAAGAAGCCGGTGCGCACGTAGTCGGCTTCCAAGCGGAAAGAGACGCGCGGGTTCCAGGGATAGTCCCCTCCACCCCCGGCCTTGATGACGTAAGAATTGCGGCTGGATCCCGCGATTTGCGGCTGTTCGTGAGCGCCGCCAAAAATTCCGTGCAGCCAGGGTTCCCACTTTTTCTGCTGCCAGGCGATCTTCGGGCCGGCGCCGTAGGTTGCAATCTTCACATGTTCGCCGAGGAAAATCGTGGGGGCAAAAACGGCGGTAATATTTCCTTCGATCGCAAACCAGTCGTTCGTGAAGTAAGCCACGGAGGTGTTGATGCCGACGGCGCTGGCATTGAAGACCGAGGACTGGAAGCGCAACCAACTCGCGGCAAGACCCAACTCCCAGCGGTAGCCCTCGCGGTTGCCGTAGAGAAACTTCGGCTGCGGTGACGGCACAGCCGGCTCGGCGTTGTCGAGCGGCAGGGCCAGGGCCGTGGCGACAATGGGCGCTGCGAACGCGTTCACCGGTTTCGCTGTCGGCGGGGAAAACGTGTCGGCGGCGGCAAGGTCACTCAGAAGAGTCGCCTTCGCGGCGGAAGTGGCCGAGAAATCCTGAGCGGCGTTCGCCCTGTCGATATTTAGAATTGGCGCGCTCACCTGTGCCCGCGCGACGCCGACACTCCCAAGCAGCAATGCCGATAGCAATAACCTCTTCATGTTGCTCCCCTCAGAGGGCTGGCCCCACGATGGATTCAGCCACGTAGCTACGGTAAACAACACCATGGCCCTTTGTCCATGCTCTTTCGAGGAAAGGGGACAAAAGTGAAAAGGGTGCATCGCCTGTCTGGAGGCGGCCAATCCAGAAAGTTGGGTCGGTCCGCGGCTCGCGCGGGAGGCTAGCGGCCGTGGCGCAAGTAGTCGTCGGTTTTGTTCAGCCAGTCTTCGCGCGGGGGATTGAAGACGTCGAGGTCGACGGTATCCTCGAGCGCCCAGGCTTCATGCGGCAGGTGCGGCGGGATGCACAACACTTCGCCGGCGCGGACAACGATCTCCTGCCCATCGATGGCGAATCTCAGCGCGCCTTCGAGGATGTAGGTCACCTGCTCGTTGTGGTGATGATGCAGCGGCACGTGCGCGCCTTCCTTCAGCAGCACGCGCGCCAGCATGATTTTATCGCCGACCACCATTTCGCGGTCGATGAGCGGGTTCAGGTGCTCGCGCTCGACATTTTTCCACGCGACGTGCTTCGATTACGCCGGAGTGCGAAACGCGCTGAATGCGTTCCAGAGCTGCCTCGAGCTGTTTCCGCGCACTGACGAGCGAGAAGCGCAGATATTTTTTGCCGCCCGGACCGAACGCCGCCCCGGCAATTCCCGCCACCCCCGCCTCCTCCAACAAAAGCTTCTGCACCTCTTCCGCGGAGAGTTCCGTATCCACGATGTTCACCCACGCATAGAATGCGCCGTCTGGCGCCTGGCAGCGAAATCCGGGGATTTGATTGAGCCCGGCCACGAACAGATCCCGCCGTTTGCAGTACTCCGCAACCATGGCCTCCACGGCGTTTGTAGAATCGCGCAGCGCCTCGATGGCCGCGACCTGGGTGAACTCCGCCGCGCAAGTAAAGGTGTTCAGCACCAGCAGGTCCATGGCGTCGATCACCTCCACGGGCGCCACCGCGTACCCCAGCCGCCAGCCGGTCATGGCAAAGCTCTTGGAGAATCCATCAATAATCACGGTGCGCTCCGCCATGCCGGGGAACGACCAGATGGACTTATATTCTCCGCTGAACAGCATGCGCGCGTAGATCTCGTCGGCAAGAACCCATAGGTCGTGCTTGGTGGCGAGCGTGGCGAGTTTCTCCAGAACCGCATCGCTAAAAACTGTCCCCGTAGGATTATTCGGTGAATTGAAGATCAGCATCTTCGTGCCCGGCGTGATCTTTCGAGCGATCTCACCCACATCGGGCTGGAACTTGTTTTTCTCTTCCAGCCCATACGCAACCGCCGTCGCCCCCAGCCCGCGGGTGAACGACGGATAAATCGGAAAGCCGGGATCGGGATATAGCACTTCGTCGCCGGGTTCAATCAGCGCCATCATCGCCAGCGAAAGCGCCATTTTGCAGCCCGGCGCCACAATGATCTGCTCCGCCGCTGCATGTACGCTGCGCGTGCGTTTCAAATACTCCGCAATCGCCTGGCGCAGAGCCGGTACGCCCCGCGTGGAGCAGTAGCGGTCGCGCCCTGCGGCTACGGCATTGCGCAGCGCATCCACGACCGGCGCGGCGGGATGAAAATCCGGTTCGCCGAGTTCCAGGTGAATGATCGAGCGCCCCTGGCGCTCGAGTTCTTTGGCGCGAGAATAGACCGCCAGCGCGCCTTCGCTATTCAGTTGTGAAACGCGTGATGCGATTCGTGTCATCGTCTGGACCGGACGCAAATCTTATCACTTCGCGGCGAACCGCGGCGCAGGCTCCCCTTGACGCCGCCATCCCCCGGCGAGACGATAGGTTGAGGGCACATCGCACGCAACCTGCCGGCTCTTCTAACCGTCTAACGATTTAGGTCGCGCCCCGTGAGGGGGTGAATATGACTTTCCGAAAACTGACTATTCCCATTTTGATCAGTCTGTTGTGCACACTCTTCGTCGGCCTACGTCCCGCCGCCGCGGATTCCAGCCATGCCCGCATCATCCGCCTGAGCCTCGTTCAAGGCGACGTCCGATTCTCCCGGGAGACACATGGCGACCCTCTCGCGGACTCCACGGCAACTTGGGAGACCGCTGGGCTGAATCTGCCGATCCGCCAAGGGTACGTCCTTGCCACGGACAAAGGCCGCGCGGAAGTGGAATTCGAGAACGGCGCGATGGCGTTCCTCAAGGAAAACACGGTTTTGGAGTTCTTCGACCTTTCCCTCAACGATTCCGCGCGCACCACGCGCCTCGTTCTTCGCCAGGGCAGCGCTTCCTTCTATGTGAATCCCGCGAGCGGCGACTATTTCAGCGTTACCGGCGGCGACTTCACCGTGGAAGCCGAAGGCCGAAGCGCCTTCCGGCTGGATAATTATGACGACGGCAGCGCCGTCCAAACCTACAAGGGCCGCGTTTCCGTCTTGCACAATAAAAACACCACGCGCCTCGAAAAAGGCCAGTCGCTTTCCATGAAAGCCGGCGACGATTCTTCCCTGGCCATCGCCCGTATTTCCGATGAAGACGACTTCGATCGCTGGGTTTCCGGGCGCATCGATAGCGTCTCGACCGCCACGGCTTCGGCCCTGCAATACACAGGTTCTCCTTATTACGCTCCGGGATTCGCCGACCTGTATACCTATGGTGCTTTTTCCAACTGTGGGGCTTATGGATACGGCTGGAGACCGTTCGGCGTCGGATTCGGCTGGTCACCCTTCACGAACGGGCAATGGATTATGGATCCCTCTTTTGGCTGGACCTGGGCCAGCTATCAGCCGTGGGGCTGGGCGCCCTACCACTACGGAGGATGGCTCTTCGATGCCTCCTGCGGCGGCTGGTTTTATTCTCCGCCGGCTCTTTACGGATACCCGGGGTATCCCGTCGGTCCGGTGAGGCGATTCCCCAAAGGCGTTCATCCCCCCCGTCCCATCTATCATCCGGTGACGGCTGTCTTCGTTCGCAATGGCGGCAAGACCGGCATCGTGCCCATGCACCCTCTCGATGTAAAAGGAAAGACTCCCCTGAATTTGGAGCGCGGCGTTTTTTCAAACGTGGGTACGAAGGGCGTGAGCGCTCAGATCATGCCTGTCGAGCACGGACAAAAATGGGAAGCGTTGAAGTCGCCGCCGCGGGAAGGTCTCAGCGGCAGCCTGGCGGCCACCGGGCCGCCGACTCGCGTTTCGAGGACCGTGGTCGAAAGCCATTCCGGAGTACGTGCCGTCTCGCTCGGCAAGGATTCTTCCATCGCCTACGATCCGCATGAACACCGCTTCGTGAATGCAAATTCTTCGGCGGTTTCGTCTTCCGCGAACGGGAAGGAAATTCGCGCTGAAAATCGCCGGACTGCTGCTGCGTCGACACCAACCGCTGTCAACTCTTCACGCATTCCCGCGGGTCCTGCGGCGACGCGCAGCGCGGCTTCTGCTCCGCCTTCACGCAACACCGTTCCGCCGCCAGCGCCGCGTTACTCGGGCGGCGCGAGTGGGGGTTCTAGTAGCAGAGGCGGCAGTTGGGGCGGGTCTGCCTCTTCAAGCGGAAGCTCAACGGGACGATCCTCGTCGTCCTCCTCTTCTTCTTCTTCCGCCTCGTCTTCGCACCCGTCCTCCGGCCAGCCGCACTAGTCGAATCGGAAACGATCGCAGAAACGGCTCCCACTGCAGTCTGTGTGGGTACTCAGTTTTTGAGGGTCGCGACCACAACATATTGCGAACAGGTGTTTGGCCTCACACAATTCCTGGCCATGACTTGTAGTTGCCACACAGACTCACTGGGGAGCCGTTTCTCTTTGCTCGGCAGCAAATTGTTATTCGGCCGCCTCAAGAAAAAATCATGCCCGCATAGCCCACAACGGCATCGCGATCGCCGGAAACGTCGGCGGACGTCGCATACTTCACCAATTCCGATTTTTTCGCGCCCAGCGCGTTCAGCGCCGTGATCATCGCAACCGCTGGCCCCAGCCCGCACATGGAAATCTCCTCGTTGCGGCACGTATCGTAGAGTCCGCGCGGTTCCAGCGTCAGCAATTGTTCGATGGCTTTGCGGTCTTTGATGCGCGTTGTGGCGTCATCCTCGTAATGATTCATGTCCGAGGTCGTCAATAGCAGCACGTTCTCTTTGGAAGCTTCGAGCACCCGCGCGATCCCTTCCCCCACGCTCACCAGGGATTCGAATCGCGCTGTTCCCAGTGCCACGGGAACAAATGTGAAGTCCGGCGCCAGCACCTGCAGAAACGGCAACTGCACTTCCAGCGAATGCTCCGCGCTATGCGCCACGCTATCCTCGCGCAGCAGCGGACAGGCTTTTTTCAGCGCCTCCGCCAGCGCCTCGTCAATCCGCGCGTCTCCCAGCGGCGTGCGCCAGGCCCCGCTCGAGAGAATCGCCGCCGGCTCACCCCGTGGATAATGCCGCACCCCGAGAACAATGATTTTCCTGGGCAGCGCGATCCGCGCAAGCACCGCGCCGGCCACGTGTCCCGAATAGACGTAACCGGCGTGCGGCACAAGGCTCGCCCTTACCGGAAAGGATGGTCGGCCCGGTTCGGTGCCGCTGTATTTGCGTATGAGCGCTGTGAGTTCCGCAGGATGGGAGGGATAGAAGCGTCCGGCAACCGCTGGCAGGCGAAGCATGTTGCCGCTCCGCGAATCAAATCGGCTTCGAGGGTTTCCCTTTGAACTTGATCGCTTGCGACGTAGCGGGCACGTAATAAACCGTCACTTTGTCGCCGTACTGGTAGCCGCCCTTGTCGATGATTTTCTGCATTTTCTCGGACGCGGCTTGCGAAAGAGGAAACGTCCTGATCGCCAGGTCGTTCCCCTTCGCGCGCACGGTGATCTGCGCGTTATTCGCGTGCATCACGAAGCCTTCAAACTTGTCAAGTCCGGTTGGCTTGGGCTTTGGCTTCACCGCACCGATGATGATCGGCGCCGCCGTTTCAGCAACGATGATTGGCACGGTCACCGGAGTCTGTGCACCAGCGGGTAATGAAAAACCTGCCGCCGCAGCAAGCATCAGCGGCAATTCGAACGCGGCAACTTTGACGATTCTCTTCATTCCACGTCGTCCGTGGCAATCCGCAATGACTTTAGAAATCGCACGTCCTGGGGCGTCATGGCCAGCCGCGGGGCCGGCTTTTTGTCATTTTCTTCCAAAAAAGATTCCTGGTCCACTTGAATCCGCAGCGACTCCAGGAAACGTTTGTCGTGCGTCGTCAGTTTTGCTGCTTCAGCCGCGGCCGCGTCGCGTTTTGCCAGCCCGATGGTGGCGTCCAGCTTCAGCACGATGTCGTAGCCATGAGCGCGCACGCCGGCAATCGCACCCGTAATGCGATCGGAGTCGGACACCGTATCATTGATCGCATGGCCCAGTTCGCGGAGCAAGTTTTTCAGGTGATCGTCGAGTTGCACGGCGGCCTCTCCCTTACTTCTTTGGCCATTCTAGGCCCACGTATTGTTGGATACAAGAGAGCTTCGCTCCGTTGTCTCTAATCCGTCCACAGTACCTTTGTGCAGGTTTGATGGACCCAATGGCTGCACCTCGCGGCATCCACTTTCGGATGTTCGCCAGGTTTTGCGCTAAGATGCTCGTATGTCAACGGCCGCAAGCCGCGCAGCTACCGCGCCGCAGCAGCAAGGCGGTTTTCGGCGTCTTTGGCGCGCGCTGCGGCAGCTTTTTCACGAGGTCATTGCCGCGGTCTTTGCCGTTCTTGCGTTAGGCTGGCTCAACGCCGCCCTGCGCGCCTGGACGCGCGACGTTGCTCCGTGGCTTATCGGCATCGCCGTCGCGGTGGCTCTGTTATTTCTGTTTTTCGCCGTAACATCCTTTCGCCGCGCGCGAAAGCTGTAGCCCACTTTGGGAGATTTTGTAGAGGCCGGGCATCAGCCCAGCCTCTCAAAACGTGAGCTGTCCGGCTGTCGCACAACTTCGTTCTTGCCATGACTGATACCAAAGCCAAATCCGCCGCTCCCCCCGAACGCAAAGAGAGGTTTACAACTCTCTCTGGCATTCCCCTCGAACGCGTTTACCATCCCGACGCTGTTGTTGACGCCGAGACGGAAGAATTGATCGGCTTCCCCGGCGAATATCCTTTCACCCGCGGCATCTATCCCACCATGTACCGCGGCCGCTTCTGGACCATGCGCCAGTACGCCGGCTTCGGCTCCGCCCTCGAATCCAACCAGCGCTACCGCTATCTCCTAAGCAAGGGCCAGGCTGGCCTCTCCGTCGCCTTCGATCTGCCCACGCAGATCGGCATGGATTCCGACTACGCCCTCGCCCTCGGCGAAGTCGGCAAAGTCGGCGTCGCCATCGATTCCCTCGAAGACATGGAAACGCTCTTCGACGGCATCCCCCTAGAAAAAGTCTCCACCTCCATGACCATCAACTCCACCGCC
>WNFN01011988.1_pt3 | contig 20670 bp, 33 predicted proteins | sample 5400161 | NCBI WGS metagenome assembly WNFN01 (sample SAMN13153353, study PRJNA577476) | soil metagenome | isolation source: 80 cm saprolite on Douglas fir-dominated hillslope | place: USA:California | collected 2013-09-17 | reverse complement strand
CCATCCAGACCTTCAGGAGAAACTCCAGCGCCTCCGCGGAGAAGACTCACGGCCTCCAATCTTTTGGAATAACGATCACCAAGAAGAAGGAAATACCACCCAATGTCCACCCTCCTCTTCACCCTCGACTGCACCATCGTCACCCTCCTCTCCACCGTTATCCTCATCGGAATAAAGAGCCTTCTATCATGAACAACCCTCACATGACACCAGAAATCCTCGCCGCAAAGATCAAACTAGCGCTTGAGGAAGTCGTTGATTCCATGAATCTTGGCCTCTCCGTCGGCGTCATATCAGAATTTCAGGTTCCCCTCGGCCCGGACGGCAAATACGTCCTCGCCGGCGTGAAATTCACCAAAATAATCACCCCGGAGACAATCCAATGAAAGCAGAACTTGATGCGCTCGCCGGAGAGATTCAGCCCCGGCTCTTTTCCGAGTACGAGAAGCGCTTCCATGAAGGCTTCGAAGTTCCCCAAATCGCCTTTCAGGGCGTCTATCTCGCGGAACTCTTGCGCCTCGCGGCCATCCTCGCTATCGACATCGGCATGAAGGCCGAGCCCTTCCACGCCGCAGCCGTTGAAGCCTGGGATACCGCGGACGAAACCGCGCCTCGGTTCGGCTAAGAGGGGGCAAAGATGAAAACTCTTGCACTTCTCCTCCTCCTCATCGCCGATAATGGCCAATGGGAGGATTTATCCCCCACTCAGCGGCAATGGTTTCGCTCTCCTCTAATCGTCCCTTGCTGCAACATCGCCGATGGCCATCGCACTGACTGGGAAATCCGCAAAGACGGCTATTGGGTTCCGAACCCTTTAGATACAAAAATCTGGATTCCCGTGCCTCCAAATACCGTCGTTCAGAATGCAGGGAACCCAATCGGCGAAGCAATCATTTGGTGGGTTCCTTCTTATGAAGAAGGGATAGTAAAGGGAATCCTTATACATTGCTTCGTCCCCGGAGGTGGAGTATGAAACAACCTGAAATCGTCCGTGAATTGCTCACCGCCATCAATTGGTACGGAAGTCTTAGCCGGCGACTCAGGTTCGCCGTTTCGGTGGAGGAATACCGGGAGATCAGGAACTATTGCCTGGAGAAGGATAAGAGGTTCTTCGCCAGGATCGGGGATGTTCCCCTAGTAATCGAGGATAACCCTCTCAATCCTCACTTAACCGTGGAAACAAAACCATGCACGACAGCATAGTCCTTCATGGTGTCGAGTACACCTACAATGAATGGATGCAGAAGCAGATCTTGGAGGCTCTAAACTCAATTAACTCCAAACTCGATCAAATCCTTAAGATTCAACAGGAGAAGCACAATGAAATATCTCAGTGTGATGATAACACTCTTAGCAACAACAGCTCAGGTTCCAGGCCAAGCCCTTTGTAGAGTCTGCGACGGGCCGGGCGCCGCGGCGAAGCTCGAACGCGCCGAAGAGATCGGCCGAAGCGGCCTCGGAATTAGTGGTTACGGCGCCACCCTTCTTAGTGAGAAGCCGCAACCGAGGCCAAAGTCTGCACCTCCAAAGGTGATCATTATAGAGCGGCCAGTAATAGTTCAGCCGGACCCTATCTACATTGAACCCAGGAGCAAGACCTGCTTTATAAATGGCAGCGCCGACGTCGGCTTCACAAAGACTTGTCTATAGGACCTCAACATGACTCTCTTTCGACTGAGCAAAGCTGCCCGATCGAGAGCCTTGGGCTATCGCGAGATAGCCCACCCACTGCCAACTTCAATCTCTGGCTTCTCCAGTAATGGAAAATGTGAGATTATGGATTTCAGAGGGATGCCATGTCATCCCGTGGAATCCGGGGCCGCGGGCCTGTGGAGTGGCCCCGGCGCAGCAGCATCTGCATCTTCTTTCTGCAAATATATAATGCTCTTTCTTCCCATGAAATCATGGAACCAATGGCATTATATATGAGGAGATAGAACCAATGGCATTTGCAGAAAGAAGATGCAGATGCTTTATCCCAGCGCCCCGCTGAAATGGAGTTACTCCGATGAACAAAACTATCAAAATCACAATTATTGCTCTAGCTATAGGAGTTTGGGCAAACTTTGTTATTGCTCTTGTCAAACCGGCCAACGCAGACAGTTCTAATCGCGATGTTCTCTACGCGATTTTATACGCTATATGCAATAGCAAAATAGCCGATCGTGGAAGTTGCCCCAACAATGGAAGTTCGCTTTCCTCTCCCTATCACGTTTGGCCATAGCAAGGGAGCAACTCCAATGAAACAATTCTCCAAGGCCGAAGTCGATTATTCCACAGGGACGAAGGATGAACATTGCGGAATCTGCACCCACTTCGAAGTCGTTCATAGGAATGGTTGCGAAATAGTAAAGGGCTTCATCCGGGCGCCGGATTGGTGCAAGAAGTTTAACCGCGATCCGAAGCTGATCAAGAGCAAAAGAGGAGTCTGGAAAAATGATTGATACCTTTATGTACGGAGTAGCCCCGCTATTAGCCTTAGGGTTAGCATTCTGGCTCGGTTATGAGCTTTATCAGGTCTATAGAGCATGGAGAAGGTAATGGCTAGGCCGCTTAAGATCCACTACGATCGTCTCGCGCCTGATGCAAAGGGCGCCGCTATCTTCATCGGGATGGTAGATTTCGACGACGGAACCTCGCAAAAGATAGACAGCCTTGGCGACCTCGATCTTTCAGCCCTTCCGATAAAGCATGCGGTAGAGCTGCCGAAGGAGGCAGCTCAAGCCACAACTCAGGCAATTCTGCGGGGGCCATTCTCCCGCTAGTCCTTATGCCCAATCCTATGCGCATGGGGGTGGCCCGAGTGCCTATGGTGCCCATGCCTCTGATGAACTGCGTGGCCGAAGCCATGAGTTCCCGGAGTATTATGCCCGTGGAACCTATGCGACTCTTGATGCGCTACCGAGGGATGGTGTTCGGCCTTTCCTGAATGCTCAGCATGATGCTGATGTTCTCCCCCTGCGATATGATGTTCGTGGGACTTATCAGACGGGTGTCCCAATTCTCCCTTCGGATATCCTTCGGGATGTTGGTAGGACTCAGTATATCTGCCGCCCTTAAATTCCTCCTTTGCCCTTCTCTCCCGATAAGCTGGACCATCCTTCGTCGCGATCGAATGCCCATCTCTCCTATCAGAATAGCCCCTCTCCTTCCCCTCAGGCTTCGCTTCCTGCCTTTTCTCTCCAGTCGGCCGACCTCTGGCCTGTCTCGCATCGCTATGGGGATTATCATGCGAGCGTAGCCTGCTCTCACCTTCCCCCGCGAGTTTATCCCCAGCAATGCTCTGCTTCAGATTATCATGTGCATGCTTCCCTTCCCCCCCGGCGATATGCGCCCCGTGATCAGTAGAACCATCATGGTGCTTCCCGAACCCATACCCATGTTCTACCGGATTGAAGTGTTCTCCACCATGCTCCTTTCCATCATGATGGCTTTTCGCAGCCTCAGAATGATGCGGCGAATGGTGTGCGAAACCTTCGTGGCTTACCGCGTGATGCTTATGCCCCTTTGGACCTTCCGCCTTAGGCCGCTCGTGATGCATAATATGATGCTCTGCGAAGCCCCTGTGCTCCGGCGAATGATGCTTAGAACCTTTGTGATGCATGGTATGTTCCTTCGACTGCCCCGTCTCACTAAGGGCGATTGCAATAGCCTGCTTCGGATTTGTCACAGGCTCCTTTTGGCGTTCCCCAGGAACGCCAGTTCCGCTATGCATTCCCCCTTCTTTGAAGGTATGCATTCTCTCTTTCACCTTAGCCTGCTTCTGCGCCTTCGTATGTAGCCCTGGATATGGCATTTGTTCCTCCTATAACGTTGCAGTAACGGTCGGAACTTGTGCCGCCGTCGCTACTCCCGCCTTAACTAAGTCTCCCCACGTCGGATGAATGCTAAGAGGATCAACCGGCGGAAGCGGGATAGCTATCGCGGCCGCGATCTCAGCATCCGTCAGCGGATTCCCGGGCAAATTCCAAGCGACCAGAAACGGACCACTCCCATCGCTGTTATCCTGCACAATGACATCGCGCCGGAAGCTGACGCCGGGATGGAGTCGCTGAACCGCAGTTATGAAATTAGGGTTCATGGCCCGACCCTCTGTGCCGTAAAGAATGTATCCGCCACTTGACCCGCAACCAAGTTCGCCGCCCCTCCACTATTGCTCATGAATACGAACATTTCAATAAAATCCGTCGTCCCATTCATCTGCACCAGAGCAGCAAACGGCGCGCTTAGACTTGCCATGTTCAGAGCTGTATTAAAGGCCATATCTAGGGAGATAAACAGAGATGACCCGTTCTTGAATATGTTCACCCCCATCTCGAACGTCGTCGAGCTTGGAACCATCGTCACGGCGCCGCAAATCAGAAATGTGCCGGCGACATTCGGCTGATATCTGAAATTCGTCACAGCATCGAAGACGCCATCAGGATCAGCATTCTTGTGGTTGAGTGCTAGCTTAGTGGATACGTTATTCGCGATTCCCGTCTGGTTGACATTATTACGGTCGACCCAGACAAAGTTTGTCTTTCCAGCTACACCTTCTGCCCTCTGCCACGTCCCATCTTCTCGTAGGAAATTTATTACTCCTGCAGACGAACCCGGATCAGGCACGAGTCCCGGAGCGTGGTTAGCCCCGCTCGGCCCGAAGACCTGCCCTTGCGTCTGCTGAAGATCGAGCGCCATCAGTTCGCCGCCATTATATTCCAGCTAATCCCATCGCAGGCCAGGAGTGCAAATTTCCCAGACGCGGAGAGCACAACCGTCCCCGCCGCGCCGCCCGCGAGCGGGACCACATTCGCGAGGTTATTGCTAACAGTAAAGTTTGCGATGGACTTTACAAGAACCGATCGTCCAGAAGCGACCGAAGGAATAGGGAGAGTCAATGCAAACGCAGCGGAAGGATTGATAATAGCCGCCGCCTGCGTCGAGATCGTCCCGACAGTCCCAGCTAAAACTGGAGGATTATATGGAAGAAGTGGCTGCGTCCCTTGCACCATCCCCGTTAGGGCATTAGAGATATCTCCATGAATTGAATTCCAGACCGCGGACTGAATAACCTGCCCAGTTACCGCATTAGTTGCGCCCGCCGGCGGAGTGAAGAGGCCAGTATTGATGTTAAAGGGCATCTTCTCTCTCCTGTGCTTTATAGAACGCTCTCGCTTCGTGGTGAAGCAACGCTGCTTCCAATTGACGTAGCTTTGGAATATCACTCGGATCAGCGATCCCACCATGATTTCGGCAATAGATCAGCATCGGCTCTCGGCCCATTGTGTAGGCCATCCTCGCCTCAAGAACATGGCGATTATATCGGATCTTCCCAATCGGCGAGAGTATATTCTCCGCGAGCCAGCCCCAAGGGAAATGGCCAGAATGCTCGATGCAAGACTCAAGGGTGACTTCCCAATCCCCTGAAGGAATCCTCTCCTTGAACCAGGGCTCAAACAATGTAATCTTCATAATCCCACCAGAGTTATCTGTGAGAACACCCGATCGGTATAGGTCAGGCGGATAAAGCCTTGGCGACCAGCGGCACTGCCAATACCAGCGCCCCCTTCTAGCCCACCACTCCCGGCGCCATAGAAGCCAGGAGTTGAGCCACTATAAGCTATATGGCCACCGCCATTACCCCCTCCAGAACCATGCGTCGCATCAATTTCGGTGCCATTTCCTCCTGAAGTATCACGGGCACCTCCAACTCCCCCAAATCCATTATCGCCTGTTCCTCCTGTGGAGCCGCTCGCATTACCACCAGCACCATTTGGACCTGCGGCACCACCTCCACCTCCGCCATCTCCACCAGCACCACTCGAATTGCCTCCACTGCCACCGGAGAACTTTGTGGTTCCTACACCGCTAGCTGCCTGGCCTCCCTGTCCACCGACGCCGCCGCAATGGGAGACGGTGCCGCCGGCGCCACCTTTGGCCAAAGCTCCTTGACTAGTTAGAGTCGGCGCCGCATTAGAAACAACATTGAACCAACAATCTCCTGCTGCGTTGCCTTGACCGCCAACGGCAGAGCCAGAAGCACCTACGGGAATATTATACCAAGCCGTCCCACCGCCGATAACTGCCAACCCAGTATTATTAGCTGAATAAGCTCCACCTCCGCCGCCCGCGCCCGCGCTTGGAACACACCCACTGAAGGCCCCAGCACCACTGCCGCCTGCCGCCCAAACCTCCAATAACTCAATCCGGGCGCAATCACTCGGAATAGTGAAAGCATTATTCCCAGTTGGGCCGGTTATGATAACAGTTTTAACTGGCATCTTTAATCTCTGTTATAACTCGCTGATTTACATCGGCGCAATGGATGAATATCGTATTCGCCGCGATCGCCGTCAGCCTATGCCAGACATTCGCCGGCAGCTCTCTATTCTGATCCCCCGGAATCATTTCAACGCCCGGCTCTTCTCCGACCTCAACCAGAGTCCTCCCCGCGACCACAAAATGCCCATGTGAATAGGGATGCCGATGCCACGGGACGCCTTCTCCCACCTCGCATTCATAAATCGAAAGCATAGAATGCTCAGTTCGAACGGCATAGTTCCTCATGAGTTGCTGGTCCTCTGGCATGATAGGACTACAGTAACTCGCGTGACGCTCGATGGCGTCCCTGTGACGTTGAAATCTATCCAGTCATCTTTGACCAGTGTCGTCGCCGTCCATCCACTAGGAACCACCTCATTAAATCCCACCCCCGATAGCGTCGGCTTATTTCCACCTCCAACGATCGACACCGACGGTATCGCGTCATTCGCCCTTCTAACATCTATGACGATACTCCCCGCCTGATCTGCCATCACTCTCCATGCAGTAATGGTCAACGAGCACGGAATATGGTACTGCCCCTTACTACCAGCGAGGATTACCGTCCCACCACCATCAATAATGCAAGTGATATCTACAGTCGGCAAAAGCCCTGCCCAGAGCGCATTTGCCGCGCCGGCGCCAAAGGTGAATGATGTATTATTGAGCGTGACCGCTCCAGCTAGAGTAGTGGTGCCATTAACCGTAATGTTTCCTGCCCAGCTCGCTCCTCCGCCCCAAGTTACGCTCTTATCTGCATTGAAGGTTGCTGCTTGAACTCCCGAAGCCGTCCACCCAATCTGCCCGGCGCTGACGAGATAGAACCCAGTGGTCTTATCCCCTAAAAAGGTAACTCCCGGCGCCCCCGCGGTGCCATTTGGCATTAGCAGCGGGCCTGTAAGAGGCGTCTGCCCATCTGCTGAGAGTGATTGCGTCAGCGCCGACGCAATATCCGAGAGCTGCGAATTCATCACCGAAGATGAAATCTTCGTCTGGGCGACAAACGCAGGCTGGGGGAGGACATAGGTCCCAGTTCCATTACGGGCCATAAATCACCTTCCGTACTTCTCAACCCACTCAGGATGATCCCGCATGAACGCCTGCTTCTGCGGGTTTACCTTGATTATGTAGATCATTCCCGCGAGCCATATAATGCCCAGCGCCGCCGCGAATAAGAGAACTCTGCCAATCATCCTGGGATTGACCAGAAGCCAGAACCCTATGAGCACGATCAATACGCCTCCTGCCCATTCCATCATTTTCCGCCTCCCATCAGGTGCCGGATCAGTTCTTCGACACCATACAAGCCTGCCCCAAATGGTACACCTGTAGCTGCATGTTTAATGCCCGCTCCTATAATTGGTGCAACACCTGGAATCGCCATTGCACCTCCTGCGGCCATCGCGGCCGGAATGGCGGGACCAGCCAAACCAAATCCCTTGGTAGTCGTCGGGTGAGCCGCTGCCTGCCCAGGAGTAAATCCCAATTCTGGGTTGACCGCGCCCATATTGGTCGGCGCCGTGTTAGGATGCATGATGTCGATTCCCGACATGGGTCCTGGAGGAGCCGCAGGTGGCGTGCGAACCACAGATGCAGGTGAGGGCAATCCGCCCTCGGCCTTCTTTTCCCCAGCCTTCGGTATGACATCCTCGAACTTGGTCTCGGCGATTACCTTGCGCAACTCCTTCATAAATGATGGATCAAGACGACCGTGAGCGTTCACATAATCATCAGCCTTGTCTGCCCACCCGATCGCCTGCTTTCCAGCCTGCTCCAGCATATTGAGCTTGGCTTGCACACCCTCAAGACTATCCTCGTGCGTAATGTTGGCCTTCTCCTCAATATCCAACATTGCCTTGAAGATGCGCGAAGCAGGGGAGCCTTCCTCCGCCGCTAGGTTGCGCATCCCGGAGAATTGATCGGCCAACACGCGGGCCGCCAGAGTATTGAATAGCTCTCGAGGTGCTGCACCTTTGGGGTCAATTCCCATCTGGGCCGCCATACGGTTAAGCGCGAGCCCAGCGTTGGACCCTGTTCCGGTAAAGGCATCAGGTGCTATCTCCCGGAGAAGCTGGATATTCCGCGCCTGATGCGCGGCGTTGTCTCCAGCCCCCGTGATGCCTCCATAAATCCCATTAAACATTTTGGTCGAAGCTGTGGCCTGAGACTTGGCAGACTCCTCCTCCCAAGCAATCCGGATTTTGCGGCGCTCGCCATAGTCCGCAATATCACTGATTGAACCGCCGGCCGGAAATGGCTCGCCAGCACCGGAGGCAGCCGCTCCAGCCCCTGTTGGTGCTCCCGCTACCGGAGGCGCTCCCGAAGGTGCAGCGCCCGAAGGCGCCCCCGGCATAGTATGTTGCCGCCCCTGGCTATCAATCCAGAAGTTCTGCTGCGTCTCGATATCACCAACCTTCACAGGCTTGACCTGCATCGTCGGTAGATAGGTCTGGTTCTCGGGATGGGCAGGATCGTAGTTAAGCTGACCTCCGCCAAAAGGTATTGATATCGGCTGCTGCGCTTCTGTAATGGCCTTATAGTGCGCCGTAGCATCAGCCTGAGACATTACCCCTGCGCGAACTGCCGCTTGTATCTGCGGCAATGTATAAGGCGCAGGAGGACGCTTGACTAAACTTTCTGGAGAAATAAACTGTCCTCTCTCAATCATAGAAGTCCCCCCGGAAGCCCCACCTGGACTCGACGCTCCTCCAGGCCCAACCGAAGGGGGAGTCAGGTGCTCCAGGCCCCGCCATTCTTTCGGCGAATGGCTTGGCATTATCCTGATCGCCGAAGGCGGCGTGGTCCCCACCAATAGCCCGCTGCACTCGATTCGCCCACCCATTTAGAAACTGCTGCGAGGTATCCCCAATATGTCCACCATTCTTCGTAATCGCTAACTGCGCCCACTTCTCTCCCTTCTGCCTTCCTTCAGCAGTGCCGGCCATACTTTTCCACGCTAACTGATCAGGATTGCTGAGATGTGCAATATATCCCCCCGGACCTTGTTGATGCATCATATAGATATCAAACGGGTTCGCCTCCATTCCCATCTGCTTCTGATAGAATTGCTTATTCCTATTCGCAATCATCCCAGTCGCCATGAGATTATCTAGCGGATTACGCACATCTCCCTTTCCACCTGAGATCTCCGCCATCTCCTTCTCAGAAATCTGCCCGAGGCCGATATAGCTCCCAGTCTTTGCATTCGGATTACCTCTGGACTCAATATGCACAAGCCCCGCAAGAAATCCTGGGTCATTTCCGGTTAATTCCGCCGCCTTCTTAATGGCCTCAGAGACTTCCGGAGTATACTTTTCATGCTTCGAAGTGTAAGTCTTAACTCCCTCCTCCGGCGCAAGCGTCGCGCCCCCCGACGGTATCTGACCTTGGGGGATATTAACTGGAGGTGCTTGAGGAACTGCGGGCGCTTGAGGCGCTTGGGGCGCCGCGGCTGGAGGTGTAGCTCCCTGATCCATCCCCGGTGCCCCTAGAGCATTCAGCGCCTGGCTCTGTCCTGCATAATCTCCCATCTTTCTCTTTGCAGCGAGAGTCTGAGCCATCTGCCCCGCAACCTGCCACGGCGAGGTAAATTTCGTCCCCTCAGTATTCTGCCCCTGGTTCATCAGGAGACGGATCATATCCTCAGCCTGCCGCTGAGACTGGACAGTAAGGGCATTTCTCTGCGCATTTGCAGCAGCAGGATCAGACTGATTAAGCAGCTGCATATTCGCCTCCATCATCACCAGCCGTAGCACCGGACCAAGGGAGATTCGACTGGGGGGTAGCCTGCGGCGTAGCAGGAGGAGTAGCAGGCGCCGCCCCCGGCGCCGCTCCCTGTCCCGGAGCCTCCATCGTATTCAACGTCGAATATCCCTGATTAGCCTGCCCTTGCTTTAGCTTCCCCGCAAGAGCTTGCGCCAACTGCCCGCCAACCTGCCACGGGGAATAGAATGGCTGCTTCCCTTTCCCCTGGCCTTCGGTCTGTAGAAGCGTCGCAATCTCTTGCGCCTGCTTCTGCGATTGGGCAGACAGGTTCCCTGAAGCTTGGCCAGAGGCGCCATAAGCGCCTGGATTTAGAAGTGTGCCTAGAAGATCCATCTCTTCCTCACGCTAAGAAAGCCGAGCCGAGGCTCGCAATTCCGTTAAGCATCCCCGAATACTGCTGCTGCTGAAGCTGAGCATTAGCAATTGCAGCTTGATTCTGCGCCCCCGCCGCTGCCGCCGCATTGACCGTCTGAACACTCCCCTGCGGAGTATTGATCAAGTTCTGCGAAAGGTTCGCCGGGACGCCAACTCCGAAGAGCTTCGTCGCTGTATCCAGGGGAAGGTTGTACTCGGACATCGCTTGGCCAAATGCCTGCGGCTCCTGCTGCGCGAGGAATCCCGTAATGCTCTGGTTCTGGCTCTGCATTAAGTTATTCATCGCGACTTGATACGCAGGATCAGTCGGCGTTAGACCTTGGTTCGCTAATTGGGACTGGAGGCCTTCCAGCTGCTGAGAGAAGTAAGGATGAAGAGCCGAGGTCTCAGCACTCAATTGCTGCCCAATAAGGCCCGAAGTCATCGAGCCAATGTCCGGTGCAGATCCATAGTTTACTGCACCGAGGAGATTCGCACCCTGTGTAGCCGCTTCACCCTGCGTAACCTGCCCCGTAGAGAGGAGGTACTGCTCCTGTGGAGATAGCTGCGTCGTTGCATTATAAGTCGGCACTCCACCAGGACCAACGCCAGTTGGAGTATAAGTCAAGCTGCCGAATGGAGTAGTCTGCCCCGTCTGATTTAGCGCAGCCTGCTCTTCAGCCGAAAGGGTATTATACCCAAACTGGCTAGCATTGATGCTATTTGCATCAGGAACTGGAACGCTCGGTGCTGAGCCCATATTTCACCTAATGAAACTGTATACCGGGGATATTCACCGGCTGGATCGGCACCGCCGGCGGAATTGGCGGAGTCGGCGTAGTCCCCGCCATCATCTGCGCCATAAGATTAGCGTTGGCATTGCCTGGACTTCCATGAACCTGTGGCCCTCCAGCCATTCCCGTCATTGGCGGAGCGTTACCTTGGAATCCAAACGGGGTGGATGCCACCCCCGCCTTCGCAAGAACATCAGGATTAATCCCAAAACTCGGCGTAGCCGGCGGCGCCATCATGCCCTGCGCGAACTGGCCTGGATTTCTGCCAGAAAGATAAGGAACTTCAAAAGGCTTCGGCGCCGGAGTGGGAGCTGGCGTTGGAGCCGGAGTTGGCTGTGCTGGATGCGATGGAAGCTTGATACCCCAAGCTCCTAACATAGCATCCATCATATCCTGAACAAAAGGACTACTACCCATCACATGCCTCCCCCTAAAGCCGCAAGAAGGAACGCGGGATTGAATCCACCTTGAGGTCGAGCATTAGCCTGCGCGCCGGTGTTAAACTGGTTGATCGAAGGTGTCTGAGGAACCATAGACGAAGTCGGCCCCGGCGCAGAGCCTACGACCATATTCCCTTCGGTACCAGTAGAAGGCCCAATACCCGGGGGCGCTCCTGCCATCCCAGGGGGACCTATGCCTGCCGGTGGCCCGGCATCACCGATCATTCCCGGACCAGCATTTCCGAAGCCAATATTAGCCTCTCCCACTGGTGGCCCGGCGTCTCCAATCATCCCGGCATCCTCTTGCATTCCGAAGCCGGGGCTTCCTACCCCACGCGCATTCGTATTCGCGTCCGGAAACACCGATGTGATTCCGCCACTCGGAGTTGGTTGCCTTCCCGGAAAGGCTTGGGTGTTAGGACCCCCAAACATCTCCATTGGCACTGCGCTGCCCATATTATCCTCAATTCATCTTGCTGCGCCGAAAGGATATCCCCGCAATCTTCAATATCTGCTCCTTGAAGAGCACATACTGAACTGCGGAGTTCCGCGAAATATCCTCTCTTCCGAGATATTGATGAAGAACTCCCTCGACCCTAGCTCCCATCCGCAGCCAGAGCTTTCCCATCCTCTTCGCCGACCGAGAGAGGTGGAAGGTAACCCGCTCTACTTTGAGTTCATCAATCGCAATCCTTGCGATGAAAGCATACTCCCCACGAGTAAGGCCGACCTTGGAGTAGATTGAAATATCCACGTTAATGGAATTACAGTTGTGAAAGATCACACCTCCTACAAGTTCTCCATCTCGGATAACTCCAAAGGCACGGTTGACGAAGAAAGGATGCCGATTGAATTCCTTAAAGGTCCACGCTGCGACAGCAAGGTCCTGCCCTCCAAGGATTGCCCTCTTCGGTGCTTCTCCAGTCTGCGGATCTATAATCATCTGTTTTGACTTCCTCGAAGAGCCTGAATTAAGTTCTGAACATTCCCGGCGGAGAAGAGTCCGCCCTGGGCGAAGCTAGAAGGCGCCCCGCCTGAGCCACCAAACTTCGTCCACATATCCGGCTGCTCGGCGATCGAACTTGGCGGCGCCGTTCCCTGTGTTCCTTCTGCGAAGAATTCCTGCGACGGAGTAAATGCTGAACCTTGACCCTGGGAAACGCCCTCCTGAAGCCCTTGGGGACCAGGAGCTTGCAAAAATGGTGTATCTTGCCGCGCAGTTGGCCAAGGGGAGTATCCAGGAATAGGAGGTTGGGCGAAGGCGCTCATATGAAGCCTCCCAATTCCATAATCGCATTGAAAGCATTCACCTGGAGCGTGACAGGTAACGTCCCGACACCATCGAACACTGCGTTGTCGAATGTCGCTTTATCAAAGACTGAGAGCGCTCCAGGGCCAGTCGGGACGACGTTTACGGTCATCCGCACCGCGAGAGCCTTTCCTACTCCCATAGCTGAGAGCCAATTCGTAACTTGTACAAGTCCTCCACCCCACACATCTTGGTCCCAAATGGCATTATCCCACGTTGCCCCCTGTGAAATCGTCTGGGCCACCGCCGCCGGCGCTACATTCGCGAAATCGACATCAATCGCTATCGAAGGAGAGATTTGCCCATCTGAGGTCATCAGCGGCTGGATCATCGTGATCCGCTTATTCCTCCTGACATTGCCAAAGTTGTCACCGAAATAAAGAGCCTGGTTAAGCAATTCGAAGCAATTTGCATTCCAATTCGTGAATTGCCCCCAGGCGCCAGTGAGCATATTCATAATGAACTGAGTCTGAGTAACGCCTTCGGTCGTCGGGACATTCAAAAACCCCAAAGTCTGCGCCGGATAAGTAATCCACTGCCAGCCAAAGTTGCCCTTGCTCTGCTGAACCGCTTGGTTCATCGCATTCTGAATACGCGCAGTTAGCGAAGCACTTCGGTCTGCTGAAGGATCATAGGGCAGGCTTTGGGAGACCGGAATCAACCCTTGATAGGTGATAATCGCAACATCAGAGCCAATCTTAGTCGCGCAGCGGAATCCAATTGGGGGCGAGAGATCGAAAGTGCCTACATAACTCCAAAGGCTTGTATTCGTCGGATCAACCCCCTGGTAGAGCGCCAGCTGTCCCTCAGAAGAGATAAATCCCGTATAAGAATTTGGCCCCTCACCTCCATCTATCGTCCAATCGAAGACCGCGACAACGAAACCGCCCTTATGGAACAGCGTTCCGAAATCCTGAAATCCAGCTATTGCCCCGGTTATATTGCCCACGGGCATAAATGCCACGATGGTTGAGTTCTTCATAACATACCAGAGGCGCTGCTTCGCGGCATAGATATTGATGATGTTCGCCGTTGTCCATGAATTTGGAAACCCAGTGATCGACGGCGCAGACCACGTCGTCCCATCGAACATCTGGAGATTATTCGCCCCATTTACGAGCTGAATTACTGTGGTCCCATTCGGCGGCGTGAAATTGGTATACTGCCATCGATTCGATGTGAAGCCCGAGGCTTTAACGTCCTGCTGCGCCGCATTTGTCACCTCATAAATCGCGCCGCCGGAAGCAGCAAACATCCTCTGACTTGCCGGCTGCCTCAGCACTGCTAAGGTCTCAACCGGCGCGCCTCCCGGAAGCCCTTGGACCCATGCAGAATAGCCCTGCCGAAGCTCGACCCACCCAGGCCTCGGAACCCAATTTTGCAGAATAGGTGCCCTCTTCGGGTCCATATCTGCCAGAGGACTGATTGCATCCCACCCATCTGTAGGCACAGGAATGCCCTTAGTAACCACATCTGGCTGTGGGAAGGGGGCCTTCTGTATGTTACCAATATGCCTCATGAATTATGAAACCTTATCCAGAGCGTCGTTCCATTATCTCGCAGCACCATCGACTCAATCTGAGCACCATCGAAGGAATAAGCCTCATAGCCACGAGAGGAAAGTTCCTCATCACTGTAGCCGGGGGCTTGAATTTCTCCATAGGCTTTCATTCCATCCTGCCTTTTACGATGCTCCTCAGCCTGTTCATCAGCGAGTTCAGGCATAGGCTATCTCCTTCTGCACCCTGATGCGCCAGGATAAATCTTTCCATTCTATCTTGCTCGCGATATGTGGCTCCGCATCACCAAGACTTAAACGTTCAGCGAGCGCTTCCGGGCTTAGCACTATGGGGAAATTAAATGAACCATGAAAGCCAAACACTTCATTTAGCGGGTAGATAGTCGTTCGCTCAAATGAGAAGCGCCAAGCTAGCGCTTCAGGTGCCCATTTGAATTGCGGTAGCCGCCTCTGATACTGCCGGCAGAGAACATCATCATAGGGGCGGCCAACTGGAAACTCCTTCTCGTGCGAGGCAAGGAACTCCATTAACCGCTTCGAGATGAGGCAGAACCCAGAGTTTCCAACGTTGTATTCATCATTATACCACCACGGGGCGCCGATGTAATCGTAGGAGAGGAACTCCTCTCGCCAAGCAGAAGGGTTGAGGATCCAGCTATCCCATTGAATAAGCAGAATATGGGAAGTTCTGATCTGCTTTGGCATCTCATAGTGGACAAATCGCTCATAATCTCCGCGCGCGAAGACCTTAATACCGCCGAAGACAGCACGCCTCATGCACTCAGAGGCAGCCAGCCAATGCAAGCGCTCGGCGACGTTATAGATACAGCAAAGCGTCACATGCGGGAGGCTAAGCATTTCACCTCCAGCTGATTAAGACAGAATTCAACCGCCGCCTCGACTTCGCCGGCGTAGGTCAAATCCTTATATCGAAAGGTTGACATCACGCCCGCATCGACGTATGGTTCGATAAATCTCTTATCCCTATGGTCATCCCGGTAATCTCCCACTAGAACTATAGTTGGAATACGCAGCATAGCACTCATCGTCTTAAATGCACTATCGCTGCCAATGAACACTGAGCACTCAGACACACGCCCCAAGCTCTTCGAAACATTCTCACTTCGCACGAAATGGACCGGCCCCTCTACCGAGTCCAGTTCATCAAGTTCCTTTGGGGAACCAAAGAGGAGGAAATTATACCCCTCACTCTTCGACACGAGCTGGTCTAACATAGTCCTTGGCAGGGCCTTCGATGGAAATCCAAACCTCTTCTCAGTGCTGAGTGAGTAGTCTGAGCCCCCTAAATGAATACCTATCACAAAATGGCTATCGGTAAAGATCGGAGGCTGAATGAAAAATGGATTGACGTCGAAAAATGATTGCCGTGGACAGTCTGGGAAACCGTTCATCAGGCCAAGTGGTAGCTCAATCACGTTGAGATCCAAGCGCTTGAAAAACAGCGTTACATCCCTGCAATGCGACGCGACATAGTACCTATTCCACGGATGGGTTAGCATGAATGGAAGACATTGGAGGAAATCCCCAATCCCACCCTTTATGGCGTAGTAGGTCTTCAAGCCGCTATGCATAGCGCTTGCCTTTCGCGTTCGCAAGGGATTGCATAGACCACCGCTGCTGATCCACACCAACAATGGTTGCGGAATAGGAAGCGATAGTCGGGCAGAAGGTTCATCAGGTAATCCGCCGTTTTCCACAGTCCATCAGAGTTGTGATCGACCCTCACCGCCACGATTGGCCGGCAACGAACCAAAGTCTTCTCGGCGCCGCGGAGCGCCGCAAGATCTCCACCTTCAAGGTGAAGTTTGATGAAGGTCGGCGAAATTCCAATGCTATCTATCCTATATGCCATCTTTTGCACATTGCCATCCGGCGTCAGCTTCGAGCAAAGGCCAAACCCCTCTGCAAACTTTGCGAAGTCATCCAGATCGGATAGCGCATAATCATGAACGCGCCAACTGTGATGCCGTGAAAATTTAGCCCTATTTCTATCATCTGGCTCGACCGCCACGATCCTAGCATTTGGAGCCAGCTTGGAAAACCGCTCCGAAATCTCACCATGATGCGCGCCGCCATCCAGGAACATCTCATGATCGTGCAGCACGTTAACGACTTCTGGAATAAAGAATAAGTTGTCCTTGGTAATATTGATGTCATCAAATATCCATTCCTCCCGCAGAATCCGCCATGCTAGGAAATTCAGATAATGGGCTAGAGAGACCAAACCCTCCCAACATCCCATAACTCTTCCTATCCCTTCAAAGTCGGCCCTGGTTGGCCGCGCTATCCAGCCGTTTTCCAATGGATGATTACCGCGGACGCTATCAGCAAGATCGTAAAAGGGCACGATGTCGCGAAACCCACGCTCAAATAACCGCCGCTCTATTGCCCCATAGGAAGAATCTCTCACGATGCAGACTGCAACCTGTGCATCCAGCGGCGCCGGCTCATCTTGCTCAAACCATCCGGCGACTTCGACGCCAACATAGCAGAAGAACTCCCGAGCAAGCTGCCCCAATTCGCCCTTTCCATAGAGCCAGAGCGGCTTACCGCTAAGCGCAACCGGATAAGGAACCCAGCGATTCTTAAGCAACTCTAGTGCAAAGAGATATCCCAGCGGTGCCTTCATTGTTCTCGTCAAGGCACGAGCCTTTGGAGGATATGCCTTTGCAACATCGACCCGCTTCAAACCACGACAGTGGGCGCAAAGGTTCGAGATGCGGTGAAAGCTCTCTTCATTCTCATCAAGAGGAGAGAACATTACGAGGCAAAGCCTCGGCTCATGCATCTCACCACCGCAATCATCACAATTGTACTTCATGCGGCCCTCTTGAATTTCGCCAATAGCGCTTCCCTGTGAGGCCCAAGATCGTCTGCCATACAATGAGTCAGCTGCCCACAATTGCTGCAAGGCTTTCGTTCGCATCTCTTTCCCTCTAAGTGCAACAGGCGAAGGGAGTGCATCTCATCAGAGTTCCAAATGCTCTGCATAGATTGCTTTCTTACATCCCCAATGATCAGCTTCCTCTCCCAATCTTGGAAGCATGAACTCACAAGGCCATCAGCATTAACCGCAAAGCCATAGAAGATGTAAGGGCAAACCTCGACTCGCTTTACTTCCTGACCATAAAGCCCTATATCCGGGACTGGATTATCAAACTCAGGCCAGCAGGGCACGACATTCTCGACAGCAATTCGATCGCAGTAATTGCCGAAGGTATCATAGAATTGTTGATGCTTACTCGGCTCTAGACCGACAATCTTAACCATTACCTCGCAGTGGCCGCGGTTGGCGTAGAGCCACTTTATGTTCGCAAGAAGTTGGATGGGGTCGTAATCGACACCTGCAATCTTACGATAGGACGCTTCATCCAAGCCTTCAACTGAGATGTTGATTCGATCGATCCCTGCCGCGAGGACTGGACCTACGCGCTCAGGAGTCATTAACGAGCCATTAGTCGTGGTATCAATGTGCCCGACCTTATACTTTGCATAGGCGACGAAATCCGCTAGCCGCTTATTCAGAAATGGCTCTCCATCCTTATAGAGCCGAAGGACCTTAATCTTCTGATCAAATTCCGCAAGGTCATCGATGATCTTCCGAAAGAGATCGAACTTCATCGCACCTTGAAATCTTCCGGTCTCCTTAATCAGGTCTGGATGCCCAGTAGGGCAGAACACGCACCTAAAATTACATGCACTCGCCGGGTCGACGAAGACCACGAGCGGCGTCGCAAGCGGAATCAGCGTCTCAAGCCGAGGGCGATTATCGAGGTTGATCCTTGGCTTCAATTGTGCTTTCACATCATCCCTCAAAATGGGTTCACTGGCACTGTAGTTGTCGGTGATGCCGGCTCCGTTGTCAGTAGCTCTCCATCCTCAGTTTTCAGAACAGTGCCGTCCTCTGCCCGCACATAATCCGCGTCGATAACCGTGGCGATAGGCCCAACTCCGGTCGCTGTGTCAATGTACCATAGACTAAGGCCTCCGACAGGATTGATGCTTAACCCATTTAGCCTCATAGTTGGTGGAAACAGTTTGATAGTCATACTCAGGCCCCGAAACAGGTCCACGACATGGACGTTTGCGCCGTCGTGAAATTAGCCGTCAGCACACCTGTCGTTGTCGTTGCATCTACAGTCGATGGAGTGGCAGAGGTGCCCGGAGTCACAGTACAAAACGGCGCGTTGGCATAAGCAGTACCGAAGTTGATCGCGCAGCTCGTCGCGCTATTGAAAGTAACTCGGCCGGCTACATCAGTCGATCCGGTCGCAAGAGCAAATCCCGTACAGGCATTGTTGGTCGGAAGTACTCCTGCACTAAAACCGACGTGCTGAGCACTGTTAATGCTCATAGCCACCTGACTATTAGTCAGTACTTGAACAAGAGTTCCATTTAGGAAGAGCGGTTGAAACGATCCAACGCCGGTATTATCAACGCCTTCGATAAGAGTGCCGGACGAATTATTACCAATGCGAACGCCTTTTGTCGTCCCGGCAATAAGAGCATTCGCAGCCGAATCAGGTTTTGCCACACTAAGCCGGAAACCGCTTGATCCCGCACCAAGAATAATATTCCCACTACCGTCAATCGTCGCATTCACGCTTCCCAAATTGAGCGTGCCCGTCGCTGACGCGGAAAGCGTAGTTGACCCGCTAGTGGAACCATTCATAAGAAGGATACCACCGGAACCACCATTGACACCAGAGGTTATACCACCATTGTTGTTGATCTGGAATGTATTAGTCGAGCCGGGATTGAGGATCACAAAAGGAGCAGCATTCGCTCCCGTCATTCTCGCAATTAGGCCATTTTGCGCAGCAATGCTACTGGTCAGGCGCAACATTTCCGTGGCCGAACCATTCGCATCTAGTTCCAAAAGCGCAGCGCTGCCTGCGCTTGGGTTAATAGCCGTCTCTTGCCTTACGACCAGTCCTGTCTGCGAAGACAGCGTAGTTCCGATTACACCTCCCGTCGCATTCGTAGCAGCCTGGGTCAGAAGCGAGGCAAATCCAGTTGATCCAACCCCATCATTCTGAATATAAATACAATCACTGGCACCAATATTGCTACAAATAAACCCTCGACCTTTATCTACCGAGGCCCCATTCGCCGTTAAATGGAAACTGGAGAGAAAATTACGAGTCCATGCGGTCGGCGGCGCCGCGATCTCCAATGCTGCAAGTGGTGTCGTATCCCACGTCGCACTCGTATCATCCGGCGCAGTCAGCTGAAGCGGCGGAACCGCATTATTCTTCGGAATCGTGAGATTATTGATGGTCTGCAACGCCGTCCATGTATTTGGAACGGTCGTCACTCCAGCACTTACTAATGCGCTGATCTGCGCTAGAGTCAGCTTGCGAGTGGTGAAGCCGGTGAAAGACTGCGGGGTGACCTGAGACGCCGCTACAAGGTCAGTGGAATTAGCACCAGATGCTGCGGGAAGGACAGAGATCGAGCCCGACTGCTGCCCATGAGCAATGGACACTGAGGCCAGCAATGCGAGAATACTAAGCAGAGGCTTTCTCATACCATCACCCTAGAAGCTATTCGGCCCAACCGGCCCTGGGAAGAACCCATCCTGCACATTGGCTGGGCTGATAAAGATCGGATTGACCCTCTTAACCAAATTAAGGGTCGGCCTTGCGCCATCTCTCGCCCACTGCTGATCGACATAATCAATCCAATCATTCTTCTTACTCGCGTAGTTGAATCCCTTTGCTTCCCAGAACTTCCAAATCAACCCCTTTATCAGTAAATCGTCATCGAGGATTGGCTGATCGGTATCGGTGGAGAACTGCGAGGCGAAGTTCGCCGGTTGGTTGAACCCAGTCGCAGGCGGTGAGAAATTCCCTGCCACCGCGACGCAATTCTGCGAAGAGTACTCAAATACCAACTGGAGATTGGTCGCGATCTCGAACGGCGCTGGCCAAAGGCGGAAGCTTCCTTGGTTTGCGCCACTCAAGAATGGAGACATCTTTCGGAAATGCCTTCTCGGCCCTGTTGGAACCACTCCGCTTTGATGCCATTGGTCCATCTGCGCGCTATCGGGGCCGAGAAGCTCCCACCGATTCGTTCTATCCCACATCGTTCGATTCGTTAGGAAATCAAAGTCTGAAGGGATCGGATAGGTATCCTGCGCGGCGATGAATGCAACACTAGTCT
>WNFN01200577.1_pt1 | contig 20718 bp, 23 predicted proteins | sample 5400161 | NCBI WGS metagenome assembly WNFN01 (sample SAMN13153353, study PRJNA577476) | soil metagenome | isolation source: 80 cm saprolite on Douglas fir-dominated hillslope | place: USA:California | collected 2013-09-17 | reverse complement strand
GACATGAACGGCCGGTACACGCCGTTCCTGCGGTGCAATGATCCAGCGCGGGTGGCTCGCCGCGGGGAAGGCCAGGGTAATCGGCTCGGGTCAGGGCCGGTCATGCGGAAGGGAGGCGCGAGTGGGTGCTATGACGCGGATCCGCGAGGTGGTGCGCGCGGCGCGGCCGGCGGACCCGGAGTTCGCCGCCGCGCTGGCACGGCGCTGGGCCGAGCTGCCCGAAACCGCACGCACGCCCGGGCAGCTGCTGGGACGGCACGCGGTCGGCTGCGAGGGCACCCACGGGGTGTTCCCCCAGTGCGACCTGGCCTGCACCCCCTGCTACCACTCCCGTGACGCCAACCAGGTGCGGGTCGACGGCCCGCACACCCTCGCCCAGGTACGGGCGCAGATGGGCCTGCTGCGCGATCAGCGGGGGCCGCGGGCGCACGCCCAGCTGATCGGCGGCGAGGTGACCCTGCTCGACCCCGATGATCACGCCGCCGCGCTGGCGATCATGCGCGCGCACGGGCGGGAGCCGATGAGCTTCACCCACGGCGACATCGACTATGACTACCTGGAAATGCTGGTGCTCGGCCCGGGCGGGCGGCCCAGGCTGCGCCGGGTGTCGTTCGCCGCCCACTTCGACTCGCTGATGTTCGGCCGCCGCGGCCTCCCCCGCCCGCCGGACGAGGCCTCGCTCAACCCCTACCGGCAGGCCTTCGCGGCGATGTTCGCGCGGCTGCGCCGCGAGCACGGTGTGCGGTACTTCCTGGCCCACAGCATGACCGTCACCCCCGCGAACCTGGGCCAGGTCGCCGGCGTGGTGCGCGACTGCCGCGTTATGGGGTACGGGATGTTCTCGTTCCAGCCGGCCGCGTTCGTCGGGGACCAGCGGCGCTGGCACGAGGACTACCGGGACGTGACCGGTGACCAGGTGTGGACCCAGATTGAGCGCGGCGCGGGCACGACGCTCGACTACCGGGTCTTCGAACATGGGGACGTGCGCTGCAACCGGGCCGCCTACGGATTCTGGGCCGGGGACCGCTGGTACCCCTTCCTCGACGGCTCGGACCCGGGGGACCTGGCGGTCCGGGACGCGTTCTTCCGCTACTTCGGGCCGGTGAACTTCACCGGCACCCCCGCCGGGCTGCTGGCGGTGCGGATCGCGCTGATCGCCGCCCGGCACCCGCGGGTCATCACGCTGGCGGCCGCGTGGGCGGCCCGCGCGCTGCGCCGGGTCGGGCTGCGGCGGCTGCTGGCCCGCCGGGTGCGGCCGGTCAGCTACGTGATGCACCAGTTCATGGACGCAGTCGACGTCACGCCCGCGTGGGAGCTCATGCAACGTGGCCAGGCCAGTACTGACCCGCGTATCCGCGCCACCCAGGAACGGCTGGCCGCCTGCCACTACGCCATGGCCCACCCCGAGGACGGCACCCTGGTCCCGGCCTGCGTCCAGCACTGCGTGCTCGACCCGCAGGAAAACCGGGACCTGCGCGTCCTGCTGCCGCTCCCCCAGGTCCCGCGGCGCCGTGCCGGGCAGCCCGGCGCGCCGGTGCGTGGCCGCCGGGCGGGCGCGTTAGGAGCCGGAAATGCTGGATTCGCGGCTGAGAGCGATGCTGGGCCCGGCCCTGGACACGGCCGGCCGGCGGCTGGCCGCCGCCGGGGTAGCACCGGCGGCGCTGACCGCTGCCGGGTGGGCCGCCGGGGCCGGGGCGTGCGCGGCGACCGCGCTGCGGGCCTGGCCGGCGGCGCTGGGACTGTGGCTGGCGAACCGGCTGCTCGACGGGCTGGACGGCCCGGTCGCCCGGGCCGGGACGCCCACCGACGCCGGCGGGTTTCTCGACATCGTGGCCGACTTCAGCGTCTACGCGGGGATCATCCTCGGCCTCGCGATCGCCGTGCCGGGCGCGAGGCTGGCCTGCGTAGCGCTGCTCACCGCGTACTACATCTCGGGCACCGCGTTCCTGGCCCTGTCCTCGCTGGCCGAACGGCGCCGGCAGCGCCTCGGCGACGAGCGGTCGCTGCGCTTCGTCGGCGGCCTGGCCGAGGGCACCGAGACCATCGCCGTCTACATCTTGCTGTTCCTCCTGCCGCAGCACGCGACGGCGATCGTGTGGGCGTTCACCGCCGCCGTCGCCGTCACCGCCGTACAGCGTGTCCATAACGGCCTGCGGCTGCTGCGGGCCCCACGCCCCGCCGAACCCGGGGGCATCCCGCGGCGGTGGCCGGCGAACTGGCCCGTCAGGTCGACGAGGCGACCGCCAGCGCAGGCCCCGGCCGGTCGCTGCGGCGCGGCAGCCTGCGTTTCCTGCGCACCGCCGCCCCAGCGTTCGGCCAGTTCTCCGGGTTCGAGGGCGCGGCCACCCTCGGCGAGGAGGCCCGGCGCAGCACCCGCACGATTCCCGCCGCCATCGGCTGGTCACTGCTCGGGGCCGCGGCGATCTACATCTTCTTCACCTGGATCGTCTACAGCGCCTACCCCGGCCCGGCCGCCGTTGCCGCCGACCCGGCCCCGCTCGTCCACGTCGCCCGCGCCTACCTCGGCAGCGCAGTCGGAACGGCGGTCAACGTCGCGGGGCTGATCAGCGCGTTCGGCGCCCAGCTCGCCTGCCTGAACGCGGCCGCCCGGCTGCTGTTCGCCCTCGGCCGCGAATCCGGCGGCACCGCCGCCGCCAGAGTCCTGACCCGGACCTGGCGCCGCTACTCCTCGCCGGCCGGGGCACTGACGGTCGCGGGCGCCGTCAGCGTCGCCGCGCTGCTGGCGCTCGGCTTCGAGCACACAGCGACCCGCGCCGCCACCCTGATCATCCAGTACGGCGCCTACCTGATCCTGGCCGCCTACCTGATGACCGTGATCGCCGCGCTGGCCTGGACCTGGCGAACCCAGCGCCGGCCGCTGCCGCTGGCCATCCTGGCGGCAGGCGCGATCATCCTCGGATACGTGCTGTACCGCACCTTCGCCCCCTTCCCCGCGGCCCCCTTCAGCTGGGTCGTCCTCGCCGCCGCCGCGAGCGTGGCCGCCGGAGCCGCGATCTTGCTCACTCCCGGCCTGCTGCCCCGGATGCGCCGGTCCCGCCTGCTGGCCGTCACCACCGCAGCCGCCCGTCCCAGACCCCGGGAACGATGACCCTACGCCGCAGACACCTGGCCGGATCTCCTGGAATATCAGCCGATGGCCCGTTTCCGGTGACCTGCCTTGGCGTCGCTGGGCCCGGGGCGCTTTCCCTGTCCGGGAATCGCGCCAATCCCACTTCTCGGTCAGGATCGCTGTATGGAGATGCGAGCCGAGCTTGTGATCAGCGCCCCGGCCGAGGATGCCTGGGCCGTGGTGGGTGAACGTTTCGGGGAGATCGGCGAGTGGGCGTCGGCCATCACCAAGTCCGTCATGGACGGCCAGCCCGGCGCCGGACAGGTGCGAACCTGCCATGTCGCGGGGTTCGGACCGGTCGCGCCGGGTGTGATCAAGGAGTGGCTGACGGATTTCGACCCGGAGGCCAGGTCACTCAGCTACGAGGCGGCCGAGGGGATGCCGCGATTCATCGCGCGAGCCGTCAGTCGCTGGTCAGTGCACGCAGGACCCGGCAGGTCGTGCACGGTCCGGATTGACGCAACGCTGACATTGCGGCCGGCCGCCCGCCCGCTGGGGCCGGTCCTGCGGTGGCGGATGCGCGCGGACACGCGGCGGGCGCTGGCCGAGCTTCGGCACCGGATCGAGACCGGCCGCCCGCACCCGGCCAAGGCCGCCGCACTCGGCGGCGAGCAGGTGCGGCCCTGAGGGCCACCGCGGTGCCGGGGACCCGCGCGCGCAATCTGGACCAGGACCTGGGCCGGCCTGCGGTTCAGTACGATTCCCTGATGCCAGCAGGCCCACCGGAAGTAAGCCCGTTCGGCCGTCAGGTCCGCCGCTGGCGGGGCATCCGCCGGATGTCCCAGCTTGACCTGGCCATCGCTGCCGGCACCACCGCGCGGCATCTTTCGTTCGTGGAGACGGGCAGGTCACGCCCGGGGAAGGACGTGGTCCTGCGGATCGCCGAGGCGCTGCGGGTGCCGCTGCCCGAGCGCAACACCCTGCTCGCGGCGGTCGGCTTGCCTCCTGCCTTTCCGGCCCATGACCTGGGTTCGCAGGCCATGGAGCCGGTCGACCGGGTGCTGGAGAAGGTCCTGCGCGGCCACGAGCCGTACCCGGCGTGGGTGGTCCGCCATCCATTCACGTTCCTGCGGGCCAACGCGGGCGCCGAGGCGCTGTTTCCCGGGCTGACTCAGCTTTCCCCCGGGCAGCTGATCGACGTATGGTTCGGGCCGGGCCCGTTCCAAGAACGGGTCCTGAACTGGCCTGACGTGGTTCAGGCCGGCCTGACCGCGCTGCAGCGCGCCGCAGCAGACACCGGCGACGCCGAGGCAATCCGGCTGCTCCAGCGAGCGCAGGCACACGCCCATGACCGTCCGGTCTTGCCCCAACCGCACGCAGAGTCATGGCCGGTCGTCTGCCCGGTCTTCGAACTTGACGGGCGGGTCGTGCGGACCATCTCCGCCGTCATGATGTTCGACACCGCTATAGAGGTCACCACCTCACAGCTGAGGGTTGAGCTGATGTTCCCCGCCGACGAGGACGCGGACGAATATTTCCGCACTCGCGGACCGGCATGATCGTCCGGCGCAGAGACGGCCAGCCCTAGAGCCGGCGGAGTGCAGGCGGCGGGTCAGGCGCCCGGGCACCGAGCCGGGGCCGGTCGAGGACCTCGATGGCGGCGTAGCCGGTGCGGATCAGGCCGTCGTGTTCCAGGTCCTTGAGCACCTTGTTCAGCAAAGGCCGCTGCACGCCCCGCATGGCGGCGGGGGTCACAGTGTCCACCGCGGCGATTTCCAGCCCTGAGCTTCCGGGGTACCTGGGGTATGGGTCAGCATGCGGGAAGCCCCGGATTTCTTGACGCCCACCCCGCTAAGGCCGATTCTCAGAGCACGTAGGTTCCCCGAGTCGGCACTGTCTCCGCCAGGCCCTGCTCACGCAGGTATGCCATCGTGCGCCGGACGGTCGACCGGCCAAGCTCGAACTCCTCCATGAAATCGCTCTCACTGGGCAGCCGCGAGCCTCGCGGGTACTCGCCGGACTTGATCCGCTCCGTGATGATCTGCGCGAGCTGCCGGTACGGCGGCAGCTTCGCAGTTGGATCTATCCCCGGCATGATCAGCACGTTAACCGTCCCGGCAGGAGATCAAACATGTCGAAATAAGTCGAGTCAACTCGAGCTAAGATGGAGCCCAGGGCCAGCGACCCCGGTGGCCGGCAAGCTCCCGATTCACAGGGCGGGAGCTACGCCGGGACGCTAGCCCCTGGAGGAGCCTTGGAAGGCAGAGTCGTTGCGGTTGTGGTCGGCTGGACCATCGACACGCCAGACGGCCCGCGGAAGTCGGCAATGGACCTCAGGACGTTCAGGACGCCAGGGAGGCTCAGGAGGACCGGAGGACCGCTCCCATGCGGAGCGTGCAGTGAGCGACGAGGTCACCAGGGAGTCGATCGAGGCCGAGTTTCCCGGCTGGGAAGCATTCCAGGGTGTCGACCGCAAGTGACACGCGCGGATCAAGGGAGCAACGCCGCCGGTCATGGTCCACGATGATGACCTTGATGGCCTCCGCGAGGAGATCAGGCGGTATCTCGGCAAGACAGAGGAATACTGGCAGTCCTGGCCGGGAAGTCAGCTTCGGTAACTGACCATGGACATGCAGAAAGAGGCCAGGGCTTCCGGCCCTGGCCTCTCCCGTTCACCCCGGACGGTCGCCTCCCGGCAACGTGGCCCCGGTCCTGCCTGCGCGAGCGCAGCCCGGTGCGCCTCGTCGTGCGGCGGGAGCCGGCTCAGGGCGGGCCTGGTTCGGCCGGGCGGGCGCTGCGCCCGCCGAACTGGCCGAAGAACTGCGCGGCGGCCTGCTGGACGGCTAGCGACCAGGTGGGATAGGCGTGCACCGTCTGCGCGAGCCGGCCGGTGAACATGCCGGCGCGCATGGCCAGCGCGGGCTCGTGGATCATCTCCCCGGCACGGGCGGCCACGATCGTCGCCCCGAGCACCCGACCGCCCCCGGCCGCACCCAGCACCCGCCGCGGGCCCGCGATGATCTTGACGAAGCCGTCGGTGCGCCCGGCGGTGACCGCCCGGTCGGCCTCGCTCGCCGGCAGGTACGCGACCCGCGCGCCTTTCTGCGCGGTGGCTGCCTGTGCTTCGGTGAGCCCGACCTGCGCCACTTCGGGGTCGGTGAACACCACCCACGGGATCGCCGACGTGGCGAACGCGCGCGGCGGTGACCAGCGGCGGCGCAGGGCGTTGCGGGCGGCCAGGCGGCCCATCGCGTGGGCGGCGTGGGTGAACGGCATCCGCCCGGTCACATCCCCCGCTGCGTAGGTCCCCGCCCGGCCGGTGGCCACCAGCAGCCGGTCCGCCGCTGTCTGATCCTCGGACGTCAGGTGGAGGATCACGCCACTGTCGCTGTTCGTCACGCTGGTGGCTGCCACCGCCGTGCGCACGCAGATCCCCGCGGCGCGGAACACGTGCTCGACGACCTGTGACGCGGCCGGGTCGGCGGCCGGAAGCAGCCGGGGCGCGGCCTCGATGACCGTGACCTGGCTGCCGAGCCGGGCGAAGGCCTGAGCCAGCTCGCAGCCGACCGCGCCGCCGCCGAGTACCGCCAGGCGGCCTGGCAGCTCGCCCACCCCCCAGATGGTCTCGTTCGTCAGGTACCCGCTCTCAGCCAGGCCGGGCACCAGCGGGACGGCGGGTCGCGACCCGGTGGCGACGATGAACCGCCGCGCCCGCAGGACACGCCCGTCCACGCTGACCTCGCGCGGCGAGAGGAACGCTACCCGGCCGCGGAGGACGTCGACGCCCTCCCGCTTGAGGACCTCGGCGGTCTCGGTGGCAGCGATCGCCGCGACCGTGTCGCGCACCGCTGTCATCGCGGCCGGGAACGCGGCGCCGCGGGCGGCGGCCTCGATCAGAGTCTTGGACGGCACGCACCCGGTGAACGTGCACTCCCCGCCGATCTTGCCCTCGGATATCAGGAGCGTGCGCGCGCCCGCGGCGGCGCCGGCCCGGGCGGCCCCGAGCCCGGCCGCCCCGCCGCCGATCACGACCAGGTCATAATCCGCGGGCACAGGTCAGCCCTTGGTACTCGGCGGCATCTCCGCTCCAGGGGCTGCCTCCGGCTCCCGGAAAGCCCGCGCTTCGGGTGCTGTCTGAGCACGTGACTCTGTCCGAGCGTCGACCTGGACCCCGTTCCAGAACGCCACGTGGTTCTTGATCTTGCGGGCCAGCGGGCTGGGGTGCGGGTAGGACCAGGCCGCGTTCTGGTTCACCTGCCCGCCGGCGTGCACCGTGTAATAGCGGGCCAGGCCCTTCCACGGGCACAGCGACCACGCCCGCGTCCGGGCCAGGTGCTCGTGCCGGACATCTTCGGGCGGGAAGTACACGTTGCCTTCCAGCCGCACCGGGCGGCTGGTCTCGGCCAGCACCACGCCGTTCCACGTTGCACGCGCCATCGCGGTTCTCCTCTCGCACTCGGCCAATTACCTCTCCTCAACGCCTCACGGCACCAGAGAGGCGGGCGAGTGTCAGCAAAGCTGACACCCCGATACAGCTTGCCGGTTGCCGGCCTGCAGCCCCGTGCAGCTCCACGACCGGCCCGTCGCGGAACAAGGCCGGGACCGCCAGGCCCATCCGCTCGTACAGCAGCGGCGGCACGGAGATGTCCGCCAGGTACAGCCGCCCGGTCACCTGCGACCCGGCGAGCCCGGGCTTGGGCAGCGCGAGCGTCATCGTCGCATCGGCGCGGACGCACGGCTTCGCCTGCTGCCCGGTGTCCAGGTCCAGGCCGCTCGGCCCGTCGAGGGACAGCACCGGCCCTGGTTGAGCGTCGGCCCAGCCGATCAGCTCTGCGGCCCGTCCACGCGGGTCCCCGTGCAGCCCGTAGCCGAGCAGCGCGTCGATGACCAGGTCCGCGGGTGCCGGGTCCTCGCGGATCGGGATGCCCATCCGGGTCAGTATGCTGGCCTGCTGCGCGGTGACCGGCGCGAGCGGCCCGCCCGCGAGCACGACGCTGACCGTGATCCCCCGGTTGTGTAGGTGCCGGGCGCCAGCCAGGCCGCCTCCCCCGTTGCCGCCGGGCCCGGCGAGCACGATGACCGTCCGCGGCGCGAACAGGCGCTGCGCGAGATCGGCCAGGTTCCGCCCGGCGTTCTCCATCATCCGAGCCAGATCGATGCCGAAGTACCCGGCCATGGACTGGTCGACCTCCCGCATCTGCCCGGTGCTCACCGCGGGAACGGGCTCACCTGAGGCCAGCGCGAACACGGCGCCGTCACGCATCCAGGAAGCCGCCGGCCGGAGACGCCACCGCCAGGGCGCGCAAGACCCGCCTGGCTGCTTCACCCGTACTAGCTGCCATTGCACCACCTCGCCCCGCCGCCGCTGGCCGCTGGGGCACAGACCCCGCCAGCCAGGCGGATCCCCGCTGGCCGCATCCAGCAGAGCCCGGCAGGCCAGCGTTGTACCGGGGATTGTCAGCCTGATGACAATGCCGACTGCCGTCTGGCCTGTCGCCGCGGCGGCGGCCGCGGTGGTCGCCGTCAGGCAGGGTCAGGTGGCGCCGCCCAGCCGGGGCCGGCGTATATGCAGGCGCATGCCCGCGCCGGAGTAGCCGAGCTGCAAGCACACCCATCCGCCCGCCGCGGCGCCGAACAGCAGGTGGCTGACGAAGAACGGCACCCGCGGGGTGAAGTTCACGATCTCGGTATTCCACAGCGGCGCGAACCCGTACAGCGTGATCACATACAGCAGGGCCCCGCCGCCACCGCGGCGGTCACATACCCGGCCAGGATCGTCGGCGTCGGGTCGGGCGAGCGGACGCGGTTCGTAAATACCGGTGACGACGGCGGCTACCTCGCCCTGGTCGGCGGGCCGCTCGAGGTCACGGGGGCGATCGCCTTCGACCGCCCCCGGCAATTCCGAAAGGGACGACGACTCGTCGAAACGCGCGCGGAATGGTCGGCGGTCGCTGACGTCCAGTGGTGACCTGCTGACCGGTGTGGGACAGGGGTGGGAGAGGACGCGACCCTCTGGTGCTAAAACGCGGCCGCCGGGCACTCTCGGCCCGTGGTCGGCGTCGCGGAGCCGGGATTCGAGGTCGCTCAGTGACGTGCCGGATGGACCAGAGAGGATTCTCCCGCTTGATGCGGGCCAGGCGCTCGCCCGGCTGCTCGCTCATGCCGACGTCGTGTTGATCGCGTAGTTCACCGGCCTGCCGCTGGCACGGTCAGGAGACGACCCGGGTGTGCGGGCGGAATGCTGCCCAGACGAACCAGAATGTGTCCTCGTGGGTGACCGGCGTCAGGTTCTCGCCTGCCAGTGGCCCGCCGTCGGCGTGGCCGAGCACGGACCAGTGGCTGCCGGTCTCCCGGTCGCGGAAGCCCCCGGCGACCGGCAGGAAGTGCAGCCGCCTGCCGTCGGCCACCGGGCTGAACGCTCCGGTGGCGCCGATGTCGGAGCCACCGGCGACCGTCGCGTTTGACAGGGCGGACGCGGTGCCGGGCTGCCACCACACGATGACGGGCTGCCCGGCGATCGTCAGGTCGATCACCCGCCGACGCCGTAGCGCGCCGAGCAGGACCGCGACCGCGTCGCCGCCGTGGTGTATGCCCACCAGCCTGGTCATCGCGGTATACCGGCCGTTCACTTGGCCGGAAAACAGGACCGGCCGGGAGTTGATGTTGTCGTACCCGGGGTAGGGGTTCGAGCCGTAAGGCCGGGTGTAGCCGGTGTCCCGGGACAGCACCCAGCCGTACGGGTGGCCGGCTCGCCACGCGCCCCAGGACACGGTTTGCATCGGGTAGGGATGCAGCTGGTGGCCGATGAGCACGCCGGCGACGGCCTGGCCGGTGAACTGCACCCATAGCGATTGGGTCTGCCGGTCGTACATGACCAGGTTTGAGTCATACAGCAGTCCCGATGTGCCGAAGGACAGGACGCGGCCGGCGGCGCGGCGGTCGTAGGCGATCGCGCTGTTGCACAGCGGGCAGTAGGTGACCGCCACCGGCACCCGGCCGACGGTGTCGTTGACGATCTCGTGCCAGATCAGGATCTGCACCGGGTACGCGCGGGCGTCGGCGCCGACTTGCAGCGCGAGCACCGGCTCACTGGCCGACAGGAAACTGACCTGCGCGGCGCGGATGAACCGGGGATGGTCGATGGCCGGGATGCCGTCCGGCGGCGGCCCGCCGGGCATGATGTTGGCCGGGTTGACCAGCGGCCGGGGCAGCCCGGCCGCGGCCGGGCCGTAGAGCGCGGTGCCGTAGAGCGCGGAGGGGACATGCTCCCGCCTGCTCGCTGGGATCTGTGGCAGGGCCACGCCGGGGGGGTTCGCCTGGTGAGCGGTGGGCTTCGGCTGGTGAGCGGCCGCCGTGCCCACGGCGCAGGCTGTAGCAGAAAGCGCGCACGCCAGTATGACCGCCGTGGTCGGCGCCCGGCTTCGCTGGGCTCGCGAGGCGGGTTGCCGGTCACGGTTTCCGCGTGCCGGGCCGCTGTCCGGCTGACCTGCGTGAGCTGGCACGCTTCCTCCTTAACCGGTGACGCCGTACAGCTGGGCGATCTTGATCTGGAGGGCGCCGACCGGGACCAGCGCGGCGCGCTCGACGTCGAGCAGCCTGCCGCTGGCGCCGTAGAACGCGGTCAGCGGCATCGTGTTGCCGCCGCCCAGCGCGGCATGCAAGCCGCCGCCGTCCGGACCGACGTCGCGGGCCAGCGCGGCAAACGGCCCGGCCAGGTGGAAGAGGTTCGGCAGGAAGTTCTTGTCACCGGTCTCCAGCGAGTCCACGCCTATGAAGATCACCTTGCCCTTCAGCGCGCTGGCCTCCTGCCGGAAGCCGGGCAGTTCCGCCTGGCACGCGGTGCACCAGGAGGCGAAGAAATTCACCACAACAGGTTTGCCGCGGTAGTCGGCCAGGCGCACCAGCCCGTTCCCGTTCAGCGCCGGAAGCGAGAACGCGGCCGGGTTCGTCACCGCACCCGCGGTCGGGCGGCCGCCGCGGAAGGCCAGCACCCCGACCGCAATCAGGATCGACACGGCGATGGCGACAACTGCGGCGCTTTGCCTGCGGCGGGCCGGCGCCTTTCGGGCGGCCGCGGCACGGCCGCGCTTGGATGACGCGGCGGGGCGGTCCCCGCAAGCCGCCGGGGCGCAGCTCTGCGCGGACCGCCCGGCGGGGCTCTTGCCGACATGTCCCCTAGGGCGGCGGCGATTGGTCATGGTCTGCCCCTTTCAGCCCAGGGAAATCAGCCTGCCCAGCCCAAGGTGGCGCATGACGTCCTGCAGCTGGCTGGTCACCCAGGTCAGCCTGTTCAGCGTCAGCAGCACCCCCAAGAGGCCCAGGGCGCAGGCGGATGCGATCGTGATCGCGGCGTAATGCCGCTTGACCCAGCGGAAGGCGCCAGCCATCCGGCCGAACGCGAGCCCGGTCGCCAGGAACGGCACCCCCAGGCCCAGCGAGTAGGCCGCGAGCAGCATGGCCCCTTGCACCGCGCGGGCCTGGGTCGCGGCAATGGCCAGCACCGAGCCAAGCACCGGGCCGATGCACGGCGTCCAGCCGAACCCGAACGCCATCCCGGCGACCGGGGCGGCCAACGGCCCGTACCGTGACAGCCTCGGGTGGAACCGGCGTTCTTGGTAGAGCAACGGCGACTTCAGCACCAGCGACCCGACGACGAACAACGCGAACGCCAGCACCACCAGCCCGGAGATGCGGGTGATCAGCGCCTGCCGGTGCACCAGCGCCTGCCCCAGGGCCGTCGCGGTCAGGCCGAGCATGATGAACACCGCCGCGAAGCCGGCGATGAACAGGCCGGTGTCACGGGCAATGCGCCACAGGTGGCGCCGCGGACCCTGCTCGATCTCGCCGATCTCCAGCCCGGTAACAATCGACAGATATGCAGGCACGAGCCGCAGCACGCACGGAGACGCGAACGACACCACCCCGCCACCGAACGCGGCGAGATACCCTACCCCCGCCGCGCTCATCCGTCACTCCAGGGACGGCAGCGCGGCGTCGCTGGCCAGGAACGCGCGAGCATCAGCGCCCCGCTCATCACACCCTTATACGACGCCTGGCACCTGCCCTTGATTGCATCACCGCCGCGGCAGTGCCTGCCCGCGCGCGGAGTGTCGTCCCCGCGGCGCGACTCGGCAGTGCGGTGCGCACCGCGCCTCGCCCCACCCGCGGCTAACCGGGCACGGTCACCTCGTGCCAGAACCCGCCGTTGAGGTCGAGGCCGTTGCCGAAGGCCTGGCCGGGGGCGGTGTCACCGACGTAGGTGTACAGCGGATGCCCGTTGTAGGTGACCTGGGTGGTTCCGTCCGACCTAGCCGGCGCACGTCCCGTAACAGGCTGACCTGGTGGCGGTATCGGGAACGAACCAGTACAGCGTCAACCCGTCGGCATTGGTGAGCACGGTCACGCCGCCGGTCTTCGCCGTCTTCAGGACCGTGGTCAGGCTGCCGCCGGCCGGTGCCGGTGCCGGGCTGCCCGCTCGCGCCACCGAGATGCCAAACACCACCAGGGCGGCGACGGACAGGCCGGCCACCGCCCGTCCCGCGCCCGGAACCCCTGCCTGCAGCCCGCCCAGAAGCCTGGCCGGCAGCCGGCCGGCCGGAGGGGCCACCCCGGCCGGCCGGCCGCGCGTGGCCGGGGCGGCAGCGAAGGCGGCCAGTGCCGCGAACGCGGCCACCTCGATCACCCCGGCGACGGTTCCCGCGGTGGTGCGGATCTCGGTGAACCCGAACAGGCCGGCCCACACCGACAGCAGGTACCCGCCGAGGGTGGCCAGGGCGAACCCGGCGCCCGCCGCGGCGATGAGCCGGCTGCCAGAGGCGAGCACGACGGCCGCGAGGCCGAAGGCCGTGATCACCTGCAGCAGGAACAGCCAGCCGATGGTCGGGATCGACCGGTACCCGGTCAGGTACAGGTCCAGGTGGATCGCCCCGGTCGCGGCGAGCAGCCCGGCGCCGGCCAGCCGCAAACCGAGCAACCGGCGCCACGGGGACGGCCAGGAGGTCATCAGGCGGCGCGGTTCCATCCGCCTACCTCCGTGCGGGCCCGGGCCCGGTCCGCCCGGAGCGAGCTCCCGGCCGTGGCCGGGGACCTCACGGGCCGACCCGCACGGTCACCCGGGCGGCGATCAGCGGCATCAGGGGGACATGCTGGTTGTCGACCAGCAGCGCGATCAGCGTGTGGGTCGACCCGGGCTTAAGTCCCGCGGTGGAGACGCGGATCGTGTGCGTGCAGCTCATCCCCATCATGCCGCCCATGCCCATCATGCCGCCGGTGGCGGAGTCGAGGTTGAGGTGCCAGTGGCCGTACCCCTCCAGGTTCGCCTTGCCGAACAATGCGCAGCTGGCCCGGAAGTCCTTGATGCGCACGGCCACGGTGAAGGTGCCCGAGACGGTGGCTCCCGGCCTGGGCAACACGATCGTGATCGACGGCTTGCCCATGGTCATCACGCCGGTCAGCGCGGGCAGCGGCGTGGCCGGCGCGTAGTCGAACATGATCGAGCGCGCGTTGTGGGTAACCTCCGCGTGGTCATCCAGCGCGGGCACCACCGTGAGGGTGTGCATCCCGGGCTTGACGTTCTGCAGCGAGACCACCGCGGCCGGCGTGCAGTACATGTTGACCAGCGCCCCGTCCAGCAGCACGTGGTAGTGCCCGGTGGTGGTGGCCTCCATCCCCATCACGTGCTTGCCGGCCAGGGCGCAGGTGTCGGTGTAGCCGGTCACCCGCACCTGCACCGTCACGCTGTTGGCGGTGACCTTCGTCATCGCCGCCGGGGACACGATCGCCACGTGCATGTGCTCGGCGCCCATCGGCAGCATCCCGCCACCCATCGCCATGCTCGGGCTGGGCATCGGCATCGAGCGCGACATCTCCGGCATCGGGGACGAGCTATGGCCACCCGCCGCCACCGCCGACGACGAGTGGCCCGAACCGCACGCCGCCGCCAGCAGCGCCAGCGCGCCCACACCAACGGCGACCCGGGCGGCGGAACCCGGCCGCGACCGGCCCGGTGAAGGGGACCTGGACATAGACGGACCTCCTCAGACGCCCGCACCCGGCAAACCCGCACCAGGCAAGGACGCCATCACAGACGGCTTTCGAAGATGCCCCCTATAGACGCCCCGGCAGCGGCATTGATTGCACATCCACCCAGGAGCGTGATGAAGTGGCCTGGCGGATCTCACACCCACAGGCCGGTGAGCGCCGACTGCACGGCGGCCCGGACCCTAGGCGCGGCGAAGCCGCCGTCAGGCCAGTGGCAGCCGGGCTGCCAGCCTCGCGAGCTCGGCGGCCGGGACCGGCGCCGCCACCAGTTCCGACCGGCGGCCGTTGAGGCAGTACAGGCCCAGCTTGCCCAGCCGCGCCGACCACGCCATGCCCCCGCCGGATGCGGCCTGGGCACGGTCGGGCATAGGGAATGGCTGGCCGGACACCGCCACCACCGCCTCGGTGGCGCCCAGCCGCCAGGTCCGCATCACGATCCGCTGCCCGCCCGCGGTCACTATCACCGGGCGGCCCACCTCCACCGGCGCGACCCGAGCGCCGGGATGCTTGTCCCGGGCCGGGGGCGGGACGGCCTGCGCGTAACGCGCCACCGCCGCCACCGCCGCAGGCACGACCGCCGGCCCACCCGGGAGCAGGAGCACCACCAGCGTCACAGCCAGGCCGACCGCCAGCACTGCGGCGCCCGCGAGCCCCTGCAACAGCCACCTGTCCGGGCGGGCCCGCCGCCGTGAGCGAGTACCCCGGCGTGCCCGCCGCGGTGCGCGAGTGCCCGGGCGTGCCCGCCGCCGCGTGGCGCGGCCGGCGGCGGCCACCTCGACGGCGAAGGCGACCCGGTCAGCCAGACCTGGCGGGGCGGGCCGGCGCAGCAACTGCGCGGCCTGGCGGCCCGCCCGGTCCTCGCGCACCGCCTGCCAGCACTGCTCGCATTCGAGCAGGTGCTCATCCCACCGCCGGGCGCCCGCTTCGTCCAGCTCCCCGGCCAGGAACCCGGCCAGCAGCCGGTGCTGCCGGTCAGGACTGTCCATGGCTCACCCCCGCCTCGGCCAGCAGCCGGGCCAGCCTGCGCCGGCCACGGTGCACCCGCGCCAGCACGGTCCCGCGCGGGCACCCCAGCACCTCCGCCGTCTCCGTAGCGGTGTACCCGGCCACATCCATCAGCACGATGCACACCCGCTGCGGCTCCGGCAGCAGCGCCAGGCACCGGGACACCGCACCGGCATCCAGGCCGGCGATCACCACGTCGGCCACATCAGCCAGCGCCTCCCCGCCCGCCGGCCGGGCCAGCGACAGCCCGTCCAGCAGCTCGCCGGCCGGCAGCTCCAGCGGCCGGCGGCGGCGCCGGCGCGCCTCCGACCGCGCCGCGTTCAGGCAGATCGCGGCCAGCCACGCCCGCGTATTCTCACCCCGGTAGGAGCCGAACGCGGCATACGCCCGCAGGTAGGTCTCCTGCACCAGGTCCTCAGGCTCCTGCCCGGCCCCGGCCGACTGCCGCGCGACCCGGTACACCGCGTCCACATGCGGCAGCGTGGCGTCCAGGAACGCGCGATGGTCACTCTCCACGGCTCTTCACATCCACTTACGACGCCCGGCGCCTCCCCTTGATTGCACCATGGCGGAAATGGCACCCGCCAGACCGGTGCCGCGCCGGGCGCGCCGGAAGGCACCTCGGCCGGAAGCAGGCGGGCCTGAGACCGCCCGGACGCTCACCCGCTGGCTGGCAGCGCGCTATGTAGCCCGGGCCGCCGGAACGCGATGGCGAGCACGATCCCGATGACCAGCCCGAACAGCGGGTGAGCGAGGAAGAACGCGGTCTGCGGGACCAGGCCCATCATCGGGCTGGTGGGCGGCAGCAGCCCCATCGCATCACGACGTAGACGATCGCGCACCGGCGACGGCGGAGGTGATGATGCCGGCCGAGGTCCGCAGCCCCGGGATCGCCATCCACGCAGCCGCCCCGATCAGCGCCGCGAAGGTCACGCCGAGGAACCCGGCATAGGCGAAATGCAGGATGACCCCCACCACGATCCGCCCGGCGCTGACCGGCATCGCGCTCATCACCGCGTTCCGCGCGGCCGGGGTCATCCCCGACAGGAGACTGGAGACCGTCTTGTTGGTCGCGCGCCCGGTCATCAGCAGGCCCATCATCTGCAACTTCGCTGTCGGCACGTGCATGGCGAGCAGCTGCCCGCCGAGGTGGCTGGCCATCGCGCCGTTGATATGGCCGCTGCGCAGCGCCGGGGCGAGCTGAGCCATCGCCGCCGGAGGCAGGTGGATCCCCATCAGCGAGATCAGCGTCGGCAGCATTGACAGCGGTGGCGTGATCGTGAGGACGAAGGCCGGTATGCCCAGGTTCAGCGGGCTCGCATAACCCATCCCGGCGGCGCCCATGACCAGGATCATCACCGCTATCAGCGCCACGCCGCCCAGCACCTCGCCGGCCAGCGCCGGGCCTAGCAGCCTGCGGGTGACCAAGCGCATATCCCCGGTCGATTGCACGTGCATCACGCCAACCATTGCCTTCTCCCGTGTGGCTCTCTGCTGTCCCGGCTCGCACACGTTGTGGGCACGCCACCGGGTGCGCACAGGCCGGGCGCGGTCGGGGCGGCACCACCCGCCGTCTCCTGCGCGGGCGGGACCGCGCTTTCGCCGCCATTACATGGCCGCAGTCAGCCAATGCGCGCGGCGTCTGTCAGCCCGATGACATTCCCGACCCGGCCGGCCGGACGCCACCGCCGCCTTGTGAGAACCGTTCTGGACTATCAGTTGCAGAACCGGTTTCCCTATGCTGGACCGGTCGGTTCGCAGCGTCAGGGGGATGGCAGATGGCACGACCCCGCAGCTTCAGCACCGAGGACGCCGTGGCGGCCGCCGCGGGCGTGTTCTGGTCCAAGGGCTACCAGGACACGGCGATCTCCGACCTCGAGCAGGCCACCGGCCTGAACCGCTCCAGCCTCTACGCCGCGTTCGGCACCAAGCAGGCGATCTTCGACCAGGCCCTGGAGGGGTACCTGCGCGGCTTCATCGGACCCCGGCTTGCCCCCCTGGAACGGCCCGGAGCCGACTCTCCCGATATCGAGCGCTTCTTCGCCGACCTCGCCGCGATCTTCCGCACCGGCAGGCAGGCCCGGCAAGGCTGCCTCATGATCAACTCGATCGCCGAGCACGAGGGCCGCAGCACCCACCTGGGCCCCAGGGGCCAAGCCTTGCGAGACCGCCTCAGCGCGGCCTTCGCCAACGCCATGGCCCGCCGGCACGAGCCTGGCCTCGTCCGCCAGCAGGCCCAGCTTCTCACCGCCACCACGTTCGGCATCTGGCTAACAGCCCGCATCGACCCCGCCGCCGCCGCCCAGGCCTGCGATGCCACCGCCGCCTACCTCCGCACGTGGCACCAGGCCCCCGTCGGACCGGGCGGTTCCTGCTGACGCCAGCACGGCAGCACTGTCATCCACGCCGCCCAAGGCGGCGCCGGTGCAGAGGCGTCCTGCGCGGGCCGCCGGTTTCCAGTGCCAGCAGTGCCTGCTCGACGACCTCGGTGAGGGCCGGGTGAATGTAGAGGACGCCGGAGGCGGCCTGCTCCGCGGTGTTGCCCAGGCACGATCTCATCCCCGCCGACCTGGAGCAACTTGGCCCGGTAAACCGCGCCTCGCCGAGGAACACGTCGATGCCGTTGACCCGCCGGTGCGCTACGGCCGGCTCATGCAGCGGGTCGATCCTGCCGAACACCCGGTCGCGGATCGCGGGCCAGTCCGGTGCGGCCCATCGCGCGCCGATCCCGAACCGGACCGCGTGCGCACCGCCTGGGCGACATCAGGGGTATAGACCAGCATTCTCGACGGTATGCACCCCCGGTTGAGGCAGGTGCCGCCGAAGCGGTCGCTCTCCACCACGGCGGTCCGCCAGCCAGCCAACCCCTTGGCCGGCAGCATGTCTCCCGCTGCCGACGCCCACGATCACCAGGTCATAGCTGTGTACTGCCACGCCGCGCTCCCTTCCGGCCCATCATCTAGCTCAGGGGCGAAACGGCACTCATCCTGTTCCCTCGCGCTGACACTCTCCAGGCATGCGGCCCGGCCGCGGCCTCAGGCGCGGGTCAGGCCTGGCGCGTCAGGCGCGGGCGGCGAGCCTGGGCCGGTCGAGAACCTCGATAGCGGCGTAGCTGATGCGGATCAGGCCGTCGCGTTCCAGGTCCTTGAGCACCTTGTTCAGCGAGGGCCGTTGCACCCCCAGCATGGCGGCCAGGGTCCGCTGCGGCAGTTCCACCCGCCCGTCCACCGCCTCCTCGGCCAGGAGACGCGCGGCCTGGGCGGCCAGCGACCCGCCCAGCAGCGCCAGGACGCGGGCCTGGCTCGCCGCCAGCCGCTGCGCCACGCTGGACAGCCACCGCCGGGCGATCCCATACGGCAGCGGCATCTCCAGCAGCAGCTGAATGTCGCCGTCCACGTCACCGGAACGCAGCAGCTGCACCACGGCCCGGCGGCGGCCCGAGCCCACCGACAGCTCGATCCGGCCGTCCCGGACGATCCACACCCCGGGAGTCTGCTCACCACTGCGGAACAGGACCGAGCCTGGCGGGAACGTGCGCACCGCGAGCATAGAGGCGAGCGCGGCCACGTCGTCGGGCCGCAGCGGCGCCGCCTGCCCGCGGCCGACGCACCGGGCCACCCACGCGGCCTGCCGGATCTGCGCCTCGGTCATCGCCCCGGGCACCGTCAGCACCCGGCCCGCCCGCTGCGCCGCCGCCGCGGGAAGTCGCCGTAAGGTCATGCCACCTATCTTGTCACCTGGCTGACACTGCGGCAGCAGGCTCGGCTGGGCTGTTTCAACCCCCTTACCCTCTCCGTCAGAGAGCTGCAGGCGGTCTCGGACGCCGCCCTGACCCCAGTGGTGCTGGGCCACCCAGGCCAGTTACGAGTGACGTTCGTGTTCATAACGAACGAACGCGCAACACACGGCTGTAGCCACGCGGCGGCATGCTGAACATAATGATGTTGCGCCCAGAGAACTATGGGCCTCAAGAGGTGAGGGCCAAAAACAAGATCAAGAGGTCCATCGCAGGCAGGCGTGGAGACTCCCCGAGACCCTTAGAGACACTAAAATCGCAGGTCAGCCGGATACCCTGCTGGTCACTGGCTCGCTGATTGTCCCTGACACGGAAGAGGTCACTGGTTCAATCCCAGTACCGCCTACCAGTTCAGAGGCATGAAATCGAGTATGTACTCGACTAACTTGATCGACTGCTAGCCGTTCTGCTAGCCATTTCAAACACGAGTTCTAATACCTGCTCTCGGGGCCCGACGACGGGCTCCATGGCGGCCGGATCAAATCAACGGGAACGCGGCGGGGTCGCGCACGGCACTGGGCGGCACGCACCGCCGACGAGTTCGACGGGGTACGGGCTGACCGGCAGGCCGGCTACGAATGGCTCGCCACCCACGACGAAGACTGGCACCGAGCCCAGGCCGTGCAGGCCACGCTGTGGCGCCGCGGGCAGATCAGGGCAGTCGGCTTACCCGACCTGCTCATCGCCGCAGTCGCCGAACAAGAACGCGTCACCATCCTTGCACTACGACAGCGACTATGACCCCATCACCCAGGTCACCCGCCAGCCCACACAGTGGGTCGTCCCACGCGGCACGATCCCCTAGCTCGTGCGGCAGATCAGTGATCGGCATCATCACCGTCGCCATGGCGAACCGTTACCTCCGCGCGGAGGCGCGGAACCGGTCGAGATGCGAACCGAGAGACAGTGGTGCAACACTCGCTCATGCATGCCGAAATGAGGGACGTTGCGCCGGCGCATGATTATTCGCTGTTCATCATGTTCATTCGTGGCCGCAATCCCCACCAGAGGTATTCGGCATGCGGTTGTGCCAAATTCCCCGCCCTCGGCCACCCAGGTCGAAACGTTCGCTAGTAACTCCTCGAAGCGCGTCGGTGCTGGATGTGAAGACGTCCTCCTGATGCGGTTGTCGGGCTTGCTATCCCAGCGCATCAAGGAGGACGTCCATGAGCGACCGTACCGGCTTGTCCAGGAGCGACCGCAACCGCAACGCCAGGCTCGCGCGGCTGCGGCAGCTGCTGCCGCCGGAGAACGCGATCGTGGCGATCGACCTGGCCGATACCAAGCAGGCCGCGGTCGTGACCGACCATGACTCGCGGGTGATCGCGCGGCGGCGGGTGACAGCCGGGGCGTGGGAGCTCGGCGAACTGCTGGACTGGTCGATGATGGTGGCGAAGGCGGCGGGGTTTGCGTCGGTGACGGTGGCGTGCGAGCCGACCGGGCACCGGTGGCGGGTGCCGGATCAGCTCGCCGCCGGGTGGGGCCTGGCGCTGGTGTGCGTGCAGCCGCTCCTGGTCTACCGGGCCCGCGAGGGCGAAGACCTGACCTTCGATAAGTCCGACCCGAAAGACGCGGTCATCATCGCGCGGCTCGCGTGGTCTCGTTCGGCGAGGCCGCGCACCGCGTGGGCATCGCCCTGGAACTGGGCGAGCGCGAGCGGGACGGTGGTGGGTCCGGCGGCTGGCGGCTGCCGTTCGTGTTCGGCGTAGCCCGTCCCCATGAGCCGAACCCAGCGGTGCACCCCTGCCCGACAGGTTCCCCTGCGCAACTCGCACCCTTAGTCCATCATGCGGGCAAGCCCGGCCGG
>WNFN01062374.1_pt1 | contig 20749 bp, 29 predicted proteins | sample 5400161 | NCBI WGS metagenome assembly WNFN01 (sample SAMN13153353, study PRJNA577476) | soil metagenome | isolation source: 80 cm saprolite on Douglas fir-dominated hillslope | place: USA:California | collected 2013-09-17 | reverse complement strand
TCACCATCACGGGGCGCTCTACCATCTGTTTGAAGGCGGCGTAACCGAGGGGATCCTTAGACGCGCGCGTTGTCCGGTCTTAATCGTTCCACAGACTGAGGCAGCCAATAGCGGTGAATTCTAAACCTAGATCTCAAGATATAGAAATCCACAGAGTAATCTGCGGATTTTAAACGTGAACTTCGCTTTCTTACCCGGTTTAGCAGTACTAAACCCTTTAGGGCGAGACCCCGACCAACCGTTTAGAACCGGTTTCCCCGAGCCGAGTTTCGACGGCCACCCTCCGTTGAACTATCATGCTTACGCAGCCTGCACCGACGGCGGATTCTATCGAACCACGACACTTGCTGGCCAGCATCGCAATGTGTTGCTCCTGCTGCGAGGAAACCTGAAAGCAGCCAGGGCAGCGTTTGCCAGCTTGAAAGCGCACGGATGTGTGGTTGCGATCTCATTTAAAGAATCCGGCACTCATCAAATCGCATCTCAACTCGCTGATGCCAGGGTATTTGATACTTTCTGCGAAATCGCCGCAGACGCAGATCTCTGCCTTTCCAGTACACCGGACCTGGTCCCTCTCTATCGATCGGTATCGCGAAAGGTATGTTATTTGCCAACTCCTTATCCGATCGACGAACCAAACTGGAATCTGTCGTTACCGCTGGAAAAGCGGGCCGGGATCTTTATTGGGACGCGCGAATTCGATGTCCCGTCGAGAAACCATCTGCTAGCTCTGGCCGGTGTTAGGAAGATCTCACATCCAGTCACTGTGATCGACAAGGGTTCCGCTGGATCAAAAAGATTGTTAGCGGCGCTGCGGTTCCCTGCTGAACAACTGAAGGTCCTGTCGCCGATGCCTTACTTTGAGTACGCTCAGGTATTGGGCCGGCATCGTCTGGTACTGCAGCTCGATCAGAGCCGAGTTCCAGGACAAGTCGCAGGCGATGCTCTGCTGTGCGGTATCCCCACAATCGGCGGGAACGGCGCCCTCGAACGGGAAATCGTTCCTGAGTTGGTAAGCGATGGCCAAAGTTTCGACACACTGTTGGAGCGAATGCGCCGGATGCTCACCAATGATTCCGAATACAAACAAGTAATCGAATCGATGTTAAATCGCGCGAGAGAACGAGTGAGCTTCAGCAGTGTGAGGGCGGAGCTTAGCAAAGTCCTGCCGGGAGTAGTGGAGAGCGGTGAAAGGTGAAAGGTGAGAAGTGAAAGGTAAGCACCGCTCCAGCTCATTATGTCTTGCCCGGTCGGATCCGTCGCATTCCGGGCGGCGCACGCGCCTTTCACCTGTCACCTTTCACTTTTCACTTTTTGGTGCGAGTGATCGAGAGATGCGGTTAAATTGAGAGCGATGGCACACGAGCCACATTCTCCGCTCACCGAGTTGAGCCTGGAAGCAATCATCGCGTTGCTCCATTCTCGCGGATTACGGGTAACGAAAGGTCGCCAAAAAATCTTGGAGACGCTGCTGCAGGCGACCGAACCGTTATCGCTCGATGAGATTCAACATCGCTCGGTGGTAGATGGTGTGACCCCGGATTATGCGACCGTCTTCCGCGTCATGGCTGTTGGACCCGCAGCAACATTATGACCACCTGATTTGTACCCAATGCGGCCGGGTTACTTTGATGGTCGATTCTTGTCCCGTGGAGAAAGTCGAACAAGCCATCGGGAAACGTTACGGATTTACTGACGTCCGGCATTCGCTGGAGTTTTTCGGGAAGTGTCCCGAATGCAGGTAGAGGCGGCGTCTCTGGTGAATAGCAGATAGAAAATAGCAAATAGCAAAGAAAGGCACCTGCCTTGGCGGTCGTAGACCAACATTTGCTATTTTCTATTTGCTATCTGCTACGGGCTTTGTAGGATTTGCTCCTGCATGCGCTTTTTCGCTCAGCTTCTTAGCCTTGAGCTCCTCCTGCTCGGGAGTGGCGCCCCGAACTATTCTCTTCTCCACACTCTCTAAGTTTGTTAGTTTGCTGACGTTCGTCGGTGGTGGCGACAGCGTTGATGTTCAGGTACTCCCACCAAACCCTCAACCGAACTGAAAACCTTTATGTCCGATAAGATTTTTGTCTTCGATACTACCTTACGAGACGGAGAACAATGCCCGGGTGCATCCATGAATCTCCGCGAAAAGATGGAGGTCGCCCGCCAGTTACAACGGCTCAACGTCGATATTATCGAGGCCGGCTTTCCTGTGATCAGCGACGGAGATTTTGCCTCTGTCGAGCAGATTGCTACCGAGGTCCGGGGCCCCATTATTGCCGGCCTCGCCAGATGCACTGCCGCTGACATCGACGCCGCCGGAGCCGCTGTGAAACCGGCTGGCGACCGAGCGCGGATTCATGTCTTTCTCGCTACCTCAAAAATCCACCGTGATCATAAGCTCAAAAAGGTGGATGAAGAGGTGATTCGTCTAGCAGTCGAAGGTGTTAAACGAGCCAAGACGTTCGTCAAAGATGTGGAGTTTTCGCCGGAAGACGCTTCGCGAACCGAGCCGGAGTTTCTGGCTAGAGTAATTCAGGCTGCGATCGAGGCGGGCGCGACCACAGTGAATATTCCGGACACCGTTGGTTACGCAGTCCCGGAACAATTCGGTGCGCTAATCCAATACTTGAAAGACAATGTCAGAAACATCGATGACGCGATCATTAGTGTGCATTGTCATGACGATCTCGGTTTAGCGGTCGCCAATTCGCTAGCTGCGATCCGCGCAGGTGCCCGCCAGGTAGAAGGGACGATCAACGGAATCGGCGAGCGCGCCGGAAACGTTGCGCTTGAGGAAGTCGTGATGGCGATGAAGACCAGAAAAGACTTTTTCTCAAACTATCACACCGATCTTAACTACCAGGAGATCGTGAAAACTTCTCGCTTAGTCAGTCGGATGTGTGGTTTGGCGGTCGCCCGCAGTAAGGCGATTGTCGGAGAGAACGCCTTTGCTCACGGGGCGGGAATTCATCAAGATGGCATCTTAAAGCATCGTGAAACTTATGAGATCATGAATCCAGAAGACGTCGGTTGGGGCGAAACCGAACTGCCTTTGACCAAACACAGCGGTCGGCACGCGATGATCAAACGACTCGAGCATCTGGGCTACCGGTTAAGCGACGATGAAGTTAACCGTCTGTTTGTTCGATTCAAAGAAATCGGCGACAAGAAGAAGTTTGTTTATGACGAAGACTTAGCCGCGCTCATCGATGATTCATTCGGGGCTAGCGGTGAGACTTGGCAGCTCGATTATCTTCATGTGACTTCCGGCACCACTACCGTCCCTACGGCCACCGTTCGTCTGCGCCGAGGTGCTGAATCTTTACAGGACTCAGCACCAGGTAACGGAGCCGTCGATGCCACCATGAAAGCGATCGATCGAATTCTTCATCAGAGCGGCCACCTGGTAGAATATCAGGTGCAAGCGACCTCCGGTGGAAAAGACGCGTTGGGTGAGGTTACCGTAAAATGCGACTTCGGCGGCGACCGCCTGGTGACCGGTAAAGGCGCCAGCACCGATGTCATTGGAGCCAGCGCCCGCGCCTATCTAAATGCTGTAAACCGCTTCCGCCAGCAGTCCAAAGAACCAAAAAACGTTTCTCAGTCCGAGAACTTGGAACCAGCGGGAGTCTAAGGGTTGGCGGTTCACAGTTCACCGTTCTCGGTTCGCAGTTTATCGGGAACGGTGAAGAGGGTGGTTAGCGTTCTACCGCCGTAACGCACGCTGGGAAAAACTGTGCATAGGACCTATAGGACTCATGTGACTTATGTCAGTCGCCAGGACAAAACTGCGAACCTGTGAACGGCCAACCGCGAACTGCGAACCCGTTCACCACCAGCCGGTCTCAGCGTAGATCGCCTTTACGCCGGCAAACTCGGCCACTCTGCCCCTCGGGGGCGTATCGATGATCAGTACACCATCGCGGCTGACTAGACGTTGGGCTCGTTGGTCAAAGATTAGCAAAAACTTCACCGGATACGCCGTCTGGTTCGTGAAGTCCTGAATGTAGTATTGCATGGCGCGAGCTCGTCCTGAGCTCACCTCTCGTAACAACGGCCAGATCTCGCCGGCGACCAGTTCATTAGCTTGTACGGCTACGTAGGGATTCTGAGCGAGCAGCGCTCTTTGTTTCGGATCCGCGCGCCGGATAAAGTTTTGCAGCCGCTTTTTGGCCAAACTCACTTCTTGAGGGTAAGGCTTAGCTTCCCCCACAGCGTAATCGTTTGCGCCATATTGCTTCGGCGCAGGTGGTAGCAGTTCCGTGCAAGAACTCAGAAACAGCGCAATCAACAACGCAACTTGAGGGATGTTTTTCACGGAGGGTATGCCAATCTTTAGCCTGCATCGCTCAGGAATGCGACCAATCTCCTCCTTCGTGGGCGGCTGAAAGGTCGGTGGGGATGAGCTCCCGCTCATTCGGACGAGGAGCCAGGAGCCAGGAGCCAGAAGCTAGGAGGCGGGTGGCATCAAGGTCGTAATCGTCCTCGTCGTCCCGACTTCACTTACGAATAGAAGTGGCAGCCGATCGAGCAAAAGCTTCGTCGGGCAGGACTTCGGCGAGCTCAGTCGAGCCGCTGTCCTCGTTCTAGATGAAAGGAGTGATGTGAAGTCGAAAATGTGGACGGGTACTGACGGTTTGTTGTCCCGGAGGGACTGAATGATCGTAGCCAGGCAATTCATTGCCTGGAATAGGTGAAAATTTGATCCGTCCCGTAGGGAACGGTGTGATTGGGTCGACAGGGATCTTTGTCGACCTTGGGCGGTGAATATGTCGTGTAACCCGACTCGCGCCGTCCCTACGGGACGGGTCGCGTTTTTGGAAGCATCCCAGGCAATAATTGCCTGGCTACGATCATTTAGTCCCTACTACGGGACAAAGTCCGGCAAGTCCTTTCGGGACAAAGACCCTCAACGCCTGTCCACGAATTCGGTGCCAGATCAGCGCTACAATCGAGGACGATTACGACCGGGATGCCACGCCTCTCCTAGCTCCTAGATTCTAACTCCTGGCTCCTTGCCCTCACTTCGTTCGATGAACAACCTCAAGGCGATTGCCGTCGGGATCCTCGAAGAATATGGCGTAGTAATCCTCGCTGTATTCCGGGGTTAAGTCCGGACCCTCGATGTTGAGGCCGCCGGATGTCCGCACAACTTCGGCGAGCCGATTTACCTCTTCACGCGAATCTACCCAAAATGCGACACAAGTTGCGTTCGGTTGATGCGCTGGATTTTCTGTAAAGCCAAAGAAAGCTTTGCTCGGAAAGGATTCTTCGGTCGATGCGCCCCGCCATTCACCTCCCTCTTCCCCCCACCAAACGGTAAAGCCGAGTTCGGGGAGGAGGGCTCGATAAAAATCGGTGACTTTGGCGAAGCTGCTCACACGCAGATCGATATGGCTGAAAGGATTTTTGGCCATTTGATTTTTCGGAAGTTGGGGCTTTTTCTGACCAGTTATTTGGTTTTTTCTCGGTCAATGTTAAACCGGCGATCTCGGTTTAGCTGACCGCCAAAAGGAGCATTAGTATCAGCGCAAACGAGGCCATTCCACAGACGCCAAACGCGAGGGTCTCAAGCGCATATCCGAGTTGAGGGATCTTCATGAGTTGAGCGTTTTCCCGAGGAAACAGAGCGATTTTCCGAGCTAAACCCGCCATTCGGGCGCGGTGAACATGGGCGGGTTGTCCGCTGAAGGGAGACAGCACTTCAGCGACACTGGGATCGATTCCATTAGTAAACTGGAGTGTTTTCATATTATTACCATCTAAATGTCATGTTGATAGTGATATTTATTCTATTGTTTATCACCATGCAAGTGTTATTTTGACGGTAATATGGAAAAAGATGAGCCTACGTTTGGCTGGATCGGCGGTACCCTTTGCCTCGATTTCACCAACACAGTCTCAAATCATCGAGGGCTGAAGCCGCGGGAAAAACTTAATACCTTCGAGGACCTGGTGAACTGGTGTCACCGGGCTGGTATTCTGGACGATACTGCTGGCCAGGAGATGCTGCGCCAAGGCTCGATGGTTCCAGCTCAGGGCGAACGCCTCCTTCATCTAGCGGTGGATTTCCGGGAAGCCCTCTTCAGAACCTTCTGCGACATCAATCAAGGCAGACAACCGTCAAAGTGTGATTTAGAGGTAATAAATGCGTTGTTAGCGCGTACCCCGATTACTTTGCAAATCGGTGCTGAAGGGCAACGCTTGGTCTGTGTCCGCACCGGTTGCATGCTGGACGAGGCACGCTTGCTGGGACCGGTTGCTTGGTCGGCAGCCGAGCTACTGGGGTCAAAGGAGTCCGTGAGCAAGATCAGGGAGTGCGCAGGAGATGATTGTGGCTGGTTGTTTCTCGATCTGACGAAGAACCACAGCCGCCGCTGGTGCGATATGGATGATTGCGGCAGCAAAGCCAAGGCGAAACGTTATTATCGGAAGAAGACGGGGAAGGAAGAGGAGCGAGGAGCTAAGGAGCTAGTAGGAATGTAGCAGCGAGTCCTGGATTCTGGCTCCTGACTCCTTTTACTACAGTGGCTCACACACCAACCGCAACCCTCGACCACTCAGGATCTTCACCCGCACTTTCAGCTTTCCGATCCCGGGAAGATGCAATTCTCCGGCAATCTGAGCTCGTTTGGCGATCTCTGGTAGAGTAGCGGCAAAACGCTCCAGCTCCTTTTGATCTTCCTCCCATTTTTTGATTTCAGTCTCCCGGTTCTGCCCCGCAAAAGGACCATCCTTTCTTAGGCGCCGGATGTGGTCCGGCGTCCCCGGCTTGCCAAGGGTTGGAGGCAGCCTGCCGAAGTCAATCTCTCGGGGAAACTGGATGTAAAAGACCGCACCCGGTTCAATCCCAGGTACACCAATATAAGTTTTTCCTTTGTTACCGGGGGTAGCGATCGCCGATAACGTATTACCGGGCGCGCCCTTGCCGTTGAGGGAGGGACCGAAGACTTTTTCTGCTAACGCAAGCGTTACAGGATGTCGATACCGGGTTTCCATATTGAAACGGCTACGTTGGCTAACACCCGCCCGCGCTCGAGAATGTCAGAAAATCCCCATTTCTCGTGATTCCGGAAATATTCATTCAGTGCGCAGACCGAAATGGGATGCCGTCGTCTGACTCCGAATTTTGGCAGGGTTCCATCCGGGTTCAGATAGACCTGTTTCTTTTCGGAGAAAGGCCGACTTCCCCCCTCTTCACCGAAGTAGCAGCACAACCTCCTGGCCACAAGACCACTTGAGCAGCTCTGCTGCGGAACCATTCGTGACCGATATCTCCAAGAAGTTGAGGCTGCCCCAAATCACAAAAGGCTCTGCGGAGACCACCGGTTCTTCTGAGTAAAAGCGCTTCAGTACGCGAACAACAGTCTCTCCAGCCTGAAGAGCGAATGACGAGGAAAGCAATTCTGAATTGAGGTGGCGTCGTTCAATTCCGGTGACGGCATTGCCAAATCGATCAATGTGAATGATTCGTGAGTGAATCTCTGAGCCGGTTATTTCTATGAGTGCAGGGAGCCGTGTGGTCCGGTTGACTGGAATAGCCAAGTCCTCGACCTTGATTCCGGCTGAGAGTGCCGCTGCAACGGGAGCAAAAATGTCTCGGCCGTGAAACGTGTCGCTAATCACCGTCGCGACATACGAGGAAGGTTGAATCTCGAACGCTTCAGCCGATTCGGGAGCGACCAATGAGAATAGTCCATTATCCGGCCCGACAAAATAGTACCGGCTGGTTCGGAGCACGATGCCGCGTCTGGCCGAGCCGACACCGGGGTCAACGACTGCCAGGTGAATCGTCCCCGGCGGAAATTGGTCATAAGCACCTGACAGCACGTACGCAGCGGACAGCACGTTTCGTGACTCGATGTCATGCGTGATGTCGATAATCTGAGCACCGGGCGCTCGCGACAGAATCACGCCTTTCATTGCGGCCACGTAGTAATCGCCAGTGCCGAAGTCGGTGAGCAGGGTAATCAAGAGTTCCTGGTTTTGTCATCGAAGGTAGCCCAAGGTTTCGAAGGACGAGAATAGTTCTGATTTCGTCGGCTCCGGCATCATCGCCAACTACCGTCCAACGGACGCGGGCCCGAACCCGGATGGCCTGCATCATATTCAACCTGCAGATGGTTCACGAATCGGCCGAGCTCAAGATTGCTAGCGATAAGTTTCGGAGCCTGATCGACTTAGCAATCGCTTACGACGGAACCTACTATCTGACGTATCATCGTTATGCGACCGATCAGCAACTGCGAACCTGCTATCCCGAGTTCGACGCGTGGCTCAAAGAGAAGCAACAATTTGGTCCCGGAAACAAATTCTGGAGTGATTGGTTGGGGCACGCAAATACGACGGCTTGCGGCTAGGCATTGACACTTGAACCGGCTTCGACCTTAATCGAACCCACTTTGCTTTACTGGATAGCACGCGTTCTCGGCTTAGGGTACCTAGCCTTTGAGCTTTTCCTTTTGATTACCCGTCGTGGAAAAGAAAAGGGTAGACCGGCTGACCGTGGAACCTTGTATGCTGCTTGGATTCTGATCGCCGGCAGTTGCTTCGCTGGCTTTGTTTTAGCCCCGCTGATAACGGCCCTCAGGTGGCCGGGGAGCTTATTCATCATCTGCTTAGGTAGCTTCTTCCTGGTTACTGGGCTAGCGCTGCGTATTTGGGCGATCCGGCATCTAGGAAAGTTCTTCACCGTTGATGTCGGTATTCAACTGGGACACACGGTCATTCAGGATGGTCCCTACCGGTTCGTGCGCCACCCTTCCTACTCCGGTTCATTAATAGCGCTCGTCGGGGTCGGTTGCCTCACCTTCAGCTGGCTTGGACTTTTTTTGATCGTGACCTGCACGATGCTGGCGTACGCACTGCGGATCCCGGTTGAAGAAAAGGCGTTGCTCGCGCAGTTTGGAGCTCAGTACGCGGAGTACACCGCCCGGACGAAGCGATTGATTCCAGGGATTTACTAGGTTATCCCAACCTGTAAACGATGCGCGCCTTACCCAGGTCGTACGGCGACATTTCTAATTTCACCCGATCGCCGACGGTAAGCCGGATGAACCTCTTCCTCATCTTGCCCGAGATATGGGCCAGAACGAGATGCCGGTTGGAGAGTTCAACGCGGAACATCGTTCCTGGCAGAACCGTAACAATTTTTCCTTCAGTGACAATAGAGTCCTCGGTCGGCATAGATCGGCTTTATAGGGCCAAAGTATTTGGTTGAATTTAAAAAAACTAATTTCCCACTGACACAACAGGCGAGGTTTTACCTCGCCTGCCAAAACTGAGCGGCTACTTTGCCGCTACTCAGGCCTTTCCATCGGGAAGGCTCTTACTTCTGTTGCTACGAGAAGTTCCCGAGGCGGGAACTTCTCTTGTCTCTTTCGCGGTTTCGCTTACCGGCTCGCGGTCTCGTTTAACGGCGGCGTTCGCTGAACGGACGCTTGTTACCGCCTCCAAAGGACTTTGGGCGTCCCCCTTCTTCTTTGGGGCGCGCTTCGTTCACAGTCAAAGGACGGTTATCGAGCGAGTGCCCTTCCAATGCGCTAATCGCTGCTTGACCCTCGGCTTCATTGAACAGGTCGCGCAGATCGTCCTCAACAGTCGCGAAGGACAGATTTCCAACAAATAATTTCATATCTACAATTACGATGTATCCAAGTCACACAGCCGTTCCCGAAACACCGGGTTTCAAATCACCACTGAGTAAACCCCACCTGACGATCCACCGGGCAATAAACTAGACCTATCGGAGCAGCTAAAGTCGGGTGGATTCAGAAAAACGCAAGGCAATCTTGAGCCCAGATGAAAGAACCCTGGCTCGTCATAAGCCAGGGTTTTTTTTGCAATCCGGAATGCGACCACCTGATGCCGGCCCGATGCAGACATCAGGCCGGATCAACGCGGAGGCTCAACGTTTGCCGGTCACGCCGGTAATGGTGACGAAGAACCTGGAGAAGTCTACATTGAGATCGAGGCCAAGGAGGTCGGAGATCGTCAACACCAGGACTTTGTTCTTAAGAACCAGGGGCGTTGAAATCGGGATTTGAACGGTACCACCAAATATGCCTATCCCGATTAACTGAGAGGTCGAACCCAGTACTTGAGGAGAGCCGTCGTCTAACTCCGTCGCTGTTAGCGTGAAAGTGGTTAGCAGGCTGAGTCCCAGGGTGACTGGGAAGTTGAGTGCGACTGTGCCACCTGCTTGGATCGTGCCACTGACAGCCGGGAAAGAAGAAAAACTCGTACCGCTCAAGATGCTAAGCTGTAAGCTACCCACTCCTAGCGGGGGTTCGAGGTCCATCGGAGAGTTCCCGTTGATCAAAGGTTCGTCCCCTTGATGCATAAACCAAACCACGGTGTGCGATGGCTCTGGACGTGGTATTCCCCTACGCACGTGTGTAATAAGAGTACTGCCGTGGCTACCACCAAGGAGGTAGTCGGTTCCGGTAAGCCCCTCGACCGCGGTAAGGCCCGCCTGCGGATGTAGCAAGGATTCCGGCTCGACCGTCCAAACAAAAGTGGTCGTATTGAATCCCTCGATCGACTTCAGAGCTCCCGATGAGTTCTTGCCACCAAAGGCGTGTGTGAAACTGTCCGCGGCCAAAGCAAGCCCAAAATCCGAGCGTGCCGTGTTCATCGGAACAAAGGTCGCCCAGCCGGTGGTTCCACCCACGGCATAGATTTCAACAGAATTCAGGAAGACGCCTCCCACACCGATACCACCGGCTGCATAAATGATTTCGTTCGGTCCTAGCGTCGCAGCTAAATGTGATCGAGGGGTGTTCAGTGGCAAAACCGCCGACCAAGTATTATTTGATGGGCCGTAAGCTTCTACGGTCGGCAGCGGTCCTATATCATTGGTTCCGCCAATCGCGTAAATCTTCCCATCTTCTCCAGCCACCACAGCGAGATAACCACGCGCAGTTGGCATGGGCGCGGCTTCACTCCAGCTGTCAGTGGCGAAATCGTACACTTCGACGGTATTCGCCGGTCCCCCTCCGCTAACTCCTACCTGTTCTCTGAGCCGCGCCCTATAGGCCCTTTTCTTGATTAGCGCCGATCGCCCGGGCGTGACGATGTGCTTCGCGCTATGGCGGCCCAGTTCGAGGCTGCTCATCCTCGGGCCGACCGGCGCCCGGCGTTGTAAATTTGTACGCCGCAACTTTTAAACTATCAGTAAACCCGTGCAGGCACACGCAGGGAGCTTATTACGCATCTTTCAGCAAGCTCCGTGCCCAGCTCTACGTCCAATCATCAAACGTTTTTTGGTGATAGAGTTTCCATGGTTCTATTCGGACGTCCACCTGCCGGAAACCGATGCGGTGGCGGCGTTTTCTTTTCGCGGTGCATGCCGGATCAATCAGACCGATTGGGCGCCGCCAGCTGCTTTTACCGGGCCACGCGATACTTTACGAGCCCACAAGCATCGCGAAGGTCACGCAGTTTTATTGGCCATGTTTACATCCGTCGGAGCCTACACTTTTGTGCGATCACCACTGCATGAGCTCGCCGGTCTCACCGTGAGCCTGGAAGAACTCCTGGGTTCCCCGGAAGAACTTCGCCAGCTGACTGAGCAACTGAATGCCGCCATAGATAATCGCCAACGCATTTCGCTGGTGGAAAATTTCCTGCTCGCGCGTCTGAGCATTTCGGGGACCGATCCGCTGATAAGCGCTGCCGTGGCCTGGTTGGAACTAGCGACTCCCGACCAAAAAATGGACGACTTAACAAAGTATATCGGGTTAAGCCAAAGCGCATTGGAGCGACGTTTTCGCAGGGTCGTTGGGGTATCACCAAAGAAGTACGCTTCCCTGATGCGGCTCCGGCGCGCGGTGCGACTCCAGGCAACCGGCGTTGATCTCACCACCGTGGCGCATAGCGCCGGTTACTTCGATCAATCCCATTTCATCAAGGACTTTAGGCGTGCGACCGGCAGCGCCCCGTCGTTTTTCTTCGGTCACAACTCAGTGGAGTAAACGCCGAATTTTTACAATTATTGCCGGCATCTCGATCGTAAAGTTTGAGCATGAACGCATGTGAGTGCTCTCACGCACCGGCAAAACGCTGGATTCTCCTAACGGCCACGCTAGTCGCGTGCCTTTGTGCGGTCAGCGTATTGGCTCAATCCACCACCCATCTTGCTTCTCCTACTACTATGAAAACATTCGTCATCATTTTCCGCCAAGGTCCTCAGCAACTCACCGAGGCAGACAAACAGCGCCGGGCCCAAGAAACAACCGCTTGGGCCAAGGCTCAGAATGCCGCCGGTCACAAGCTCGATCCACGCATCCTCGCTCCGGAAAGCGAGCATCGCGGATCACCGGATTCTGCCTCCGAGGCCTGGCCAGTCACAGCACTCTTGTTTCTTGAGGCCCGTGATTTAAGCGACGCTACCCAAGTCGCCGAAGCCCACCCAGCCCTTCGCTTCGGTTCGGAAGTGGAAGTTCGCCCGTGGGGTCCCCCAGTGCCGGTTGGGACGGCCACGGCGACAACATCTTCGCGGTAACGTTGATGTAATCGGGCACGCCGTTGGTGCGAAAAACTCGGCGGGCCGAGGGCTTGGGGATCGTCTATAATTGAGTCGCGCTGGTTTTCAGCCGTTAAATTGTCGGCCATATCCGATGCAACACTGATGACTTATGACGAGAAAACCGCAGTGGACTATGCACAACTGCGAACCGTCCACCGCCCACTACTAACGACCCTGATTGCCAGTGCTGGCATCAACGCGGGTTCGAGGGTCCTCGAGCTGGGCTGTGGGACCGGCAACTACATCTCCGCTCTCCAATCGCAGACTGGCTGTGTGGCCTGGGGTCTTGACCCGTCACGAGACATGCTGAGTAAAGCGCGATCGCCAGGAGGAGACGTTACCTGGATTTGCGCCCCGGCAGAGAACACACACCTCACTGACATTCAACTCGACTTCGTTTTCAGCGTCGATGCGATCCATCACTTTCATGACCGAGTGCGCGCTTTTAGCGAGATCAATCGCCTCCTGTCTGAAAGAGGAACAATCTGCATCGCCACTGACTCGGAAGAGATTATTCGAAACCGAACACCACTCTCGGTTTATTGGCCGGAGACCATCGAGATAGAGCTCGCTCGCTATCCGCGGATGAATACTCTCGAAACCGAATTGCGAGATACTGGTTTCGTTGACCTCCGCCATGAGGAAGTTCGTGCGGTCTATCAGCTCAGCGACCTCACGCCTTATCGAGCTAAAGTGTTTTCCTGTTTGCGATTGTTGTCTGAGGAAACATTTCAGCGTGGCTTAGAATGTCTGAAGAAGGATGTAAGGAACAGACCGATTTCATCTGTCAGTCGGTACCATTTGTTGTGGGCGAAGCGCTTTGGCAGCCTATAAACGTTCCGGTTGCTTGGTTCGTCACTATGATCTTCCCACAGTAGTTACGGAGCCGCTCTTTCACGGCTTCGGCATCTAACATTAGGCTGATGTAGGAGTTCATTTCGTGGCCTTCGCTCGTTGCCGCTAGAGGAAAGGCCTGTACGTTTGTCTTCATGGTCTACCGATGACACAGGCCAACGCGCAGGTATCATTTTTTGATATGATTAGACATCAGATATTCTGCTGCTTGGCTTAAGCGGGATATAGGGCGAACTACTACGAGGGTCGTATTACTTTGCGATGCCGAGCGGATAGGAATCGCCATTAAATCACTCAGCGATTTCACCAATTGTTTTATTAACTTTGGTTAACGGCGGAATTACCCCGAAACTGGTATCCACCGGTCTTCAGATGCTCAACCGTCACTTCGCCGCGTTCGCCGGAAATTCCTAAGTTGGCTAGTAGCAAGCTTTACGAATGGAACATTATATCTCGATATAAGCCGCGCTGATAGCTTATCCAGTCAATTGATTATTCAGACCTCATCAGATCGCCATTTTTGGCATCATGAAGGATATGTTTTTATCACGTCGTCGCTGCCTGCAAATGTCCGCTTTAGTAGGCGGCTCGATGCTACTGGGAGGCCGAGTATTAGCGGCGGAAGGACCAATCGCCGCGCCGGAGGCCGGAGAACTCCGCTCACTGATGGAAAAGCTGGCCAAGGCACCACGCCCCCGCGATTTCAAGACCGTGCCGATGGTCCTCGACAAGCCGGATCTATGGGATGCCGAGGCCCTGGATGCCGTAATCGCCTATCGCGGCAGCAGAAAGCAGGTCTGGGACAACACCGACATCGGCGGCCCATGGCTGAACCTGATGCGCAATTCACTCAACGCGCAGGTCTTCTCATTCCGGCATGCGGATTTTCTGGAGGTTTCCGCCACGCATGGTTCGGCGCAGTTGGCGCTCTACGATCAGGAGATGTGGGACAAGTATCAGCTCGCCGCGATGGCCGGCCACGACTTCAAGGCCAACACTCTGATCGACCCAAAGGACGTACCTACCAACACCGCGGCGCATGAAGATCCCAAGAGCGTGTTCGGCCCTGCCGGCAACACCGTCCCAGCTTTACAGCAACGCGGCGTGGTGTTCATGGCGTGTCACAATGCGATCTGGGAACAGACGGTAACTAATCACCTGATCGAGGGCGTCGTACTAACACCCGGCATCGTCGGCACCATTCCAGAGCTGCAAAAGGCCGGCTTCCATTACGCGACATAAAGGAACCATGAGGATGACTGCATTCCACCCTGTACTCTGCCTCGCGGCAGGACTCACTCTAACTGCGCCTACGCTGCTCACATCGGCTTTCGCACAGGATCCGACACCGGACACGCTTTGGCACGGTAAAGCTGAGGTGCCAAGCTACGCCGAAAAGGTTTTCCCTCCCTGGCAACACGGGGAGAACAATGATGCAACGAAACGCGGTTTCGAATTTAACGTGCCGGAGGTGGACGATCTCGCCGATTTCCATGGGGACATCAGCGATCCAAAGCTCGTGCTCTATGTCGGAGGAAACTATTTCTTCGCGATGGCGCCGCTGGTTGCCGAGTTCGAGAACGAGCATCCCGACTTTAAAAGCCGCATCTATTGGGAGACGATTCCGCCTGGGCTGCTGACCAAGCAAATTCAGGCGGGCGGTACGATCACCTCCGGTAACATGACCTGGACGGCAAAGGCGGATGCCTATCTCGCTGGGCTGAAGAAAGTCAAAGAATCCATCGCGAGCGGTTTGCTGGTAGGGCCCGCAGTTCCCTACGTCACCAACACACTGGCGATCATGCTACCGAAGGATAATCCTGCGCATGTCAGCGGCCTCGCTGATCTCGGCAAGCCCGGCGTGCGGCTCGCCATGCCAAATCCCGAATTCGAAGGCATTGCCCGGCAGATCCAGGAGTCGCTAGAGAAGGCTGGCGGCAGCGCGTTGGCCGACGCTGTCTACAAGACCAAGGTTAAGGACGGCAGCACCGTGCTGACGCATATTCATCACCGCCAGACGCCACTATTCCTGATGCAGGGCCTGGCCGATGCCGGGGTCACCTGGCAGTCAGAAGCAATGTTCCAGGAGCAGTCAGGCCACTCGATTAGGCACGTTGACATCCCGGCCGACCAAAACACCACCGCAATCTATGCCGGAGCGGTGGTAAAAGGGGCCGCGCATCCCGAAGCGGCGCGCCTATGGCTCTCCTTCATCCATTCTGAGCCGGCCTTGGCCATCTTCGAACGCTACGGCTTCAAGCGATACACCGCCGGAGATTCGGCAAAGCGTTAACAATGAGGCAGGAAGGCAATAGGAGAGTGTGGGTGTGGACAGGCCTGGCTGTCGGGAGTCTGCTGGCTGGCCTGTCGCAGCTCGCCCCGGCGATAGGTGATCAGCCGTCCATCACCACCGGGTACCGGATCGCGGTTAACGGCGTGTCGCCCGAACGTGCGAGTTGTGCTTCTTGCCATCAACAGAACGGAGCGGGACAGCCCGACGTCGGCATCCCTCGGCTGGCCGGACTAAGCTCGTCCTACATTGCGGCACAGCTTGAGTATTTCGCGACCGGCGCTCGGAAGGATCCTGTGATGTCGCCCTACGCAGCAATGTTGACTCCCGTCCAGCGCCAGGCGGTCGCCGACTATTTCGCGAGCCTTCCGGTGCCGCGACAGCCGGATCTGATCCAAGCCAGAGAATCGACGTTGGATCGCGGTCGAACACTCTTTCTGGATGGCGATTACCACAGCGGCCTACTCTCCTGCTCTCAATGTCATGGAAGAACTGGGCTCGGAGTAAGCGATTTTTCGCCCCGGCTTGCAGGTCAGTCCGCCGACTATGTTGCCCAGAAGCTGGAGCAATGGGAGTCGGGCGATCTGCGGGATCCTAAGGGAAGCTTCATGCGCGCCGAGGCGAGCCATCTCACCCAATCTGACATCGCTGCATTGGCGGCATTCGTCTCGTCGCTTGGAGGAAAGGAAGCAGGGAAACCATGAAAAGGAACAGAATTTGGAAAATTGCAGCGCTCGTTCTTCTGGCTGCGGATGTCGGCACGGTAACCGCTTGGAAAATCAGTTCTCTGTTCACGGTCAGACCCGGGTCATTCCAGCCACCTTCTGACAGTGCCATTCCAGCCGGCAAGTTCGGCGACGTCGTAAGGTTCGGAGAACAGATTTTCCGCGATCCGGGGACATACGCTCGCCAGTTCGTCGGCAACCAACTGCGGTGCAGTAACTGCCACCTGGAAGCAGGACGCCTGGGAGGGGCTGCGCCCATGTGGGCGGCTTACACGGCTTACCCCGCCTACCGCAGCAAGAACGGACATGTGAATTCTTTCGAGGAACGCCTCCAAGGATGCTTTCGCTACAGCATGAACGGTAAGGTACCGAAGCTCGGCGATCCTGTGCTGGTTGCCCTGGAGAGCTATTCCTATTTCCTCGCCAAAGGCCTGCCGACAGGCGAGACCGCACCGGGACGGGGTTTCCCGGCGCTGCCGAAGCCGGCATTACCTCCCGACTACGGACGCGGCGCCCAGGTCTATGCCCAGAACTGCGCCTCCTGCCACGGGGCAGAGGGACTCGGCCAGTCCTCGGGCGGTCAGGTGGTGTTCCCGCCGTTGTGGGGACCGCAGTCCTACAACTGGGGCGCCGGCATGACATCGATCAAAAACGCGGCGGAATTCATTCAGGCTAACATGCCCTTAGGGCTCGGTGGGACGCTCAGTCCGCAACAGTCTTGGGATGTGGCGGCTTTTATCGACAGTCAGGTGCTACTCGATGTACGGGCGGACGGTCAATGGCGCGGTCCTTGGCGACCCTGACTTGACTCCTCCGGCGGGCACCGTGCCTCCCGAGGCCCCGGAACGAGCGGAAGCTCGTCCCTAACAGAGACAAATATGACAAGCAGAGCCAAGAATGATGCGGATCCGGACGGAAAGCATCGCGTTGCGCCCGGCACTACGGCCGAGCGACGAGTGCGGCCAATCGGGGCCTGGGTCGTAGCAGGTTTCCTGCTGTTAGCAACACTCACGATGTGGACCGTGGTTTCACTTATTTTCTATGCATACAGCTAGGACAAAACGATGAGCGACATTACCGCCCAATCGGAATTCGAGGATGCTTTCCACGAGGTCGCCGAGCGGCATGAACGCGTCTGGGTCTTTATCGCGATGGTGCTGCTCAGCCTGCTGCTGATTGGTACGCTGTTCTTCGTAGTCCTCGACTACGGCGTGGTGGTGAAGACCGACGGCTACCAAACCAATCCGGCAGCAGCTGCTATGACCGCGCCGTTTGCCGATACGGCTTTGGTCCGCACGGGACCAGACGCCTATTCGGTGCATATGCTGGCTCACATGTGGGCCTGGACACCGAGCCCGCTGCACGTGCCGCAGGGTGCCGCGATCACTTTCTACGTCACTAGCGCCGATGTGCTTCACGGATTTCAGGTGCCGGGCACCACCGTCAACGTGACGGCTGTCCCGGGCATCATCGGGTCGGTGACCTATACCTTCGGGCATGCCGGGACATACAACATCATCTGCAACGAGTATTGCGGTATCGGGCACCAGAATATGATCGGACGCATCATCGTCGACCCGGAGAAGAGGCTATGAGCACGATATTCGAACGCAGCCTGGCGCTGCCTACCGTAGAGACCGCGGCCTCCGAGCGGCGGATGATGCTTTCCTTCCTGATCTGGGGCTTTTCGGCACTAATGATCGGAGCTGCTATCGGCCCGCTCCAAGCTCTGAACTATGGCGGCATCAACGCCTACCCGTACCTGCGGCCGCTTCTGCAGACGTACTATCAAGGGTTGACCATCCACGGCGTATTGAACGCGTACATCTTCACCTTCTTCATCGCGTGCGGCCTGCTTGTCTATTTGCCGGCGCGCGAGCTCGGTCTTTCGCCGAACATGACACTGTGGCGACTTTGCTTCGGCCTGATGGCCGCCGGCACATTATTGCTGCTCTATTCCATGTTCGACAACTCCTCGAGCGTGCTATGGACCTTCTACCCGCCGCTGAAAGGGAGCGTTTTCTTCTATTTGGGCATGACCCTAGTGGTGCTCGGCAGCTTGCTGCCCTTGCCGATTGTGCTCGATCTCCGTGCTCGCTGGAAGGCACGGCGGCCCGGCGAACTGACGCCGCTCGTGACCTACATGAGCACCGCTACGATGCTGATGTGGCTCCTGGCAGCCGGCGGAGCCGGCGCCGAGCTCATTGTGCAACTCATCCCTTGGGCACTCGGACTGACGAATACAGTCGACCCGATGATCGGCCGGACCCTGTTTTGGTGGACTGGTCACCCGATCGTCTATTTCTGGCTGATGCCCGCTTACATTTCCTGGTACGGTCTGCTATCCAAACAGGCAGGCGGCAAGCTTGTTTCCGATCCGATGGCGCGACTGACCTTTGCGCTGTTGCTAGTGTTCTCTCTACCAGTGGGCAGCCACCACCAGTATGTCGACCCAGGAATCTCTCCGATCTGGAAAGGGATTCTGGCTGCACTGACCCTCTCAGTTGCCCTGCCCAGCCTGATCACCGCGTTCACTTTGGGCCTGAGCCTGGAATATGCCGGGCGTTTGCGAGGCGGCCGCGGCTGGATTGGGTGGTTCACGGCTCTTCCCTGGAGTGACCCTAGCGTTGCCGCCCAGGTGCTTGCCATGTTGACCTTCATCTTTGGCGGCGCCGGCGGCATCGTGCTGGGAAGTTGGCAGCTCGATAACATCGTCCACAACACGACTTGGATCCCGGGGCACTTCCACATCACCGTCGGCACCGCAACAGCGATGACTTTCATGGGCGTCGCGTTTTGGATGATTCCGCACCTCACAGGACGCCAACTGCTCAGCCGCCGCCTTGCCCTCGCTTCCGTGTGGTTGTGGTTCGTGGGAATGTCCCTTTTCAGCCTCGGGATGCACTGGAGCGGATTACTCGGCGTGCCCCGGCGTGCCTGGGTCTCGCAGCTCCCGCATAGCACCTATGAACGCGTTTACGGTTCGGCCCACTTACCGCTCACGCTCGTCGCGATTGGCGGAATTATCCTGCTGCTCGCGACTATTGCGTTCTACATCGTGTTCGTAGGTACCTTGTTCGGTCGCCGACTCTCGGTGCCGGTCCCAATCCCGTTCGGCCAGGCCTTCGGCAGTAGGGAGAGTTATGCGATCGGGGCCGCCGAATCAATTGGCAGAGAACCCACCAGCGTTGCGCTACACCCGCATCGCTCGCCGCTAGCCAAGGTGCTCGAACATGTCGGGCTGCTGACCTTGATCACGGCGGTCGCGACGCTCGCAGCCTACATCCCGATCCTTTGGCCCTTGATCACTAACATGACAGCAGCGCACGGATGGAAGGTCTGGTGAGCGATAGCCGTTTGGCGTTTGGCGTTACTGGCAGTAATGCCTCAATGACGACAGCTTATGAGAACCGGTTTCAGTTCGAGTTATGACAAATCCAAAATTGGAGCGGCTCTTGCGCCTGAGCGACAAACACCCAGCGATGCACGCCGAACGCCGAGCGCCGAACGCCAAACGCTGAACGCATACGTGGTCGCACGTGCCCTCCTACTGCCCTTGCTGGTGCTCTCGGGACTTTGGGCTTATTCGAGGTCTGGCCACGGGTTCTCTTATGTCGGAAGTCCCGTCAGGTCAGTCTATTTCGGCTACACCCACTGTCCCGATGTTTGCCCGGCGACACTGAATCTTCTGGATGCTGTGTCGGAGAGTCTTGGCGCGGACAGGCGTCGTGTGGAGCAAGTCTTCGTGACGCTGGATCCGCGACGCGACACGCCCGACTTATTGCGAGCCTATCTGTCGAACTTCGATCCGGTCCCGGTTGGTCTCACCGGACCACCCGAGGCGGTTGCCGCGGCGGCCCGAGCCTGGGGCGTGACCTGGCGTCTGTCCGAGGGCGGCGCCTATATCGATCACACTTCTCTCGTGGCGGTGGTCGGTCCCGATGGATGGGAGCGGCTACGCTATGGCTTTTCCCAACTCGAGGATCCGAAAGCGGTCGCGCGCGACCTCAAGCACATTCTGCATGAACCCGAAATCCGAAAATAAGATTTCCAGATTGCGGATCTTGGCAGCTGCCTTTGGAGTACTGGTCGTTGTACTGGCTACCCTTGGATTGCACGATCCGCTCGCGTCCATGTCGAGCTATACCGCGGCACTAATGGCGTTGAATCAAATCGCACCACCTCTGCTCTTGCTGGCTCTGCCGCGCTCAATTCGCAAAAGCCTGCAGGGCCACGGCAAAGGCGCCGCGTTGGCCAGCCTTTTCCTCGACCCATGGGCGGCAACGATGCTGTTTATCGGCCTGAGCATCGCCGTCAGTCTGCCTGGCGTGTTCGATCCTAGCGTGGTGAACGCCTTAT
>WNFN01066704.1_pt1 | contig 20750 bp, 23 predicted proteins | sample 5400161 | NCBI WGS metagenome assembly WNFN01 (sample SAMN13153353, study PRJNA577476) | soil metagenome | isolation source: 80 cm saprolite on Douglas fir-dominated hillslope | place: USA:California | collected 2013-09-17 | reverse complement strand
CAGATTCTGAGCGAGGATCGGCCGATCCACGACGTCCTGGCGTTCCCGCCGCAGCAGATCACGGCACCACTCGCCATCGAGGCGGCCGATTCTTCGTTCACCGGCATCGACTTCGTGCCGAATTCCTTTGTCGGCGGGCCGATCGAGCGCGGTGCGGCCTTGTATGCGCTCGAGGGCGACTTCGGCTTCTCGGCCGCCAACGCCACCCCGCCGGCGCCGGAGGCCGGGCACGAGATCAAGCTCATTAATTTCAGCGATCCGGACGACCCGCTGGTGCTCAAGATCATGCGGTTCGCTCACAACACCACCTTCGAGCAGGCGTTCCCGGACGGGATTCGCGCGTTCAACCGTCCCACCAACGTCAAGTTCGGGCCCGATGGCTGCGCCTGGGTGGTGGATTACGGCGCGGTCCGGGATTTCGGCCAGTCCGATCCGGCCTCGAAGTTCACGGTCCCATCTGCCGGGGATGAGGCTGGCGGATTGATCGACCGGAAGACGCGATCAAGTTGAGAGACACCTGTCGGGGAGCGGCATCAGCCGCTCCCCGATGCATTGAGGAAATCCGGCTCGGTGAACGACGCCCTGCGCGAGCAGGGCGTCGTCATTTCCGGCGCTAGATGCCGTGCGCGGCCCAGAATGCGCAGTGATGCCGCGTCGCAAAATCGGATTCGACCTGCGCTCCCGCCGGCGCCAGCGACTGGATGTCCTCGTCCTCGTCACGGGCGGTGAAGCGCGGCCAGAATGGCTCCGGGAAGTGATGGCGGCGGAACGTGTTGGGATCGCCGTTGCGGGCGAATTGCGTCCAATAGGCGATCATCGTCTCGGACAGCTTCTGCTGTGTCGGCGTGAACGGGACCGATTGCGGCAGGGTAAAGAGGTACTGGATCTCCGAGGCATGCGCCGCGCCGTAGGGAATGCTGATCGGCGGCAGGAAATTCTCTGCCGCATTCTCGTCGTTGAATTCATAGGCGTAGGTCCGCACGTATCCGGACAGCGACAAGTCGGAGCTCCGCGCGCCGCAGGCGAAGATGACGTCGGTGCCTAACGCAGCGACCGCCTCGTCCGCGCTCGCGTAATTGGCGAGGGGGTATTCCGCCAGTACCGCCGGCGCGAGTGCGGCGCCGACGATGGCGCGGACGACGAACGGGTACGCCGCCGCCGTCACCGGTCCGCCGACCAGGTCGAAATCGAGCCCGACGAACAGCGTGAACTCGTCGTGGTTGCTGCCCTGGATGATCGGCACGCGATTGAAATCGCCGCTGGCGAAGGCGCTCGCCAGCGTCTGCGGCAACACCTTGCCATCGACATTCGGCACGATGCCGGACGCGGTCTTGGCGAGGATCTGGGCCACCGTCAGGGAGCGTAAGCATGCGGCGATGCTGCAGCCGAGGCTGGTCGCCACCGCGCTGCCCTGCGCCTCCGCGGTTGCCAGGCTCGGCAGGTTGAGCGCGTAGGCGCCGCTCTCGACGATGGCGCGCTGGAACAGCCCCGCCGCCCGCGGCGAGGCGACGTTCGAGAGCGTGCTCAAGCCGCCGGCGGACTCGCCGAACAGCGTCACCTTGTCGCGATCGCCGCCGAAGCGCTCGATGTTGCGTTGCACCCACTCCAGCGCGAATTGCTGGTCCATGAGCCCGTAATTGCCGGAGATGTGCTCGGCCGATTCGGCGCTCAGCGCCGGGTGGGCCATGTAGCCCAGGAGCCCCAGGCGATAATTGATGGTGACGACGACGACATCGCCTTGCTCGACCATCCGCACGGGGTTGTAGTCGTCGCTCTCGCCGACGACCAGCGCGCCGCCATGGATCCACACCATCACCGGGTGGTCGTCGCGGCCGTCGTTCGGGGTGAAGACGTTGAGGTAAAGGCAATCCTCGCTGACGCTCGCCGCGCCGAAGGGGGAAGCGTTCTGCGCGCAATGGCTCGCGAAACGCGTGGCGTCGCGCGGCGCGAGCCAGCGCGCATGCGGCTGCGGCGGCCGCCAGCGGAGATCGCCCACCGGCGCTGCCGCATAGGGAATGCCGAGGAATTCGCGCATCGTCGGCGTGGACAGTCCTTTGACCGGCCCGTCATGGGTCATGACGACCGGCGAACCGGCCATCGCGTTGCGCACCGGGCTCATCGCCAACAGGCAGGCGGCAACAACGCCGAGCGTCCAGGGCGCGCGCCTCGTCGCTCTGGCTTTTTGCTGCAAGACCATTGGTTTCTCCTCCCCTGTTAAGTGCTTTCTGGATCAGCACGACGGCCGTTCGCGCGGACGCATATACACGCCCGGAGCTAGCTGGCTTTCTTGCATGAAACTATGGGTGGAGAAGCCGCCTCTCCGCAATGCCTGGATTGCGGCGGGCAGCGATTATCGGCGGGCTCTATCGGTATTCGCTCGCCAGCCGAGCGCACTGCTTCGGCAGGCGCTCGATATAGAGCGCCTCCTCCGGCGTGACGTCGCGCAGATAGCGCGCCGGCGTGCCGGCCCAGAGCTGGCCTTTGGGCACGCGCTTGCCCGGCGTCACCACCGCGCCTGCCGCGACCCAGGCGCCGCTCTCGACCACCGCGCCGTCCATGACGCAGGCCTTCATGCCGATGAAGCTCGAATCCTCGAGCGTGCAGGCATGGATCAGCGCCATGTGGCCGATGGTGACATGGGCGCCGATGCGCATCCCTTCCTTGAGCACGCTCGAGACGTGCACGACCGTGCCGTCCTGGATGTTGGCGTAGGCGCCGACGCGGATCGGCGCGATATCGCCGCGCAGCACGCAGCCGAACCAGATGTTGGCATTGGCGGCGATCTCGGTGTCGCCGATGATGACCGCCTCTGTGCCACCCACGCCTCCGGCGCGATGCGCGGCAGCGCGTTGCGGAAGGGCAGGATGAGGCCGCCGCTCACGGGAACAACGGCTCCTGCTCGAGTCCTGTCGTCTCGGCGATGCCGAGCATGACGTTCATGTCCTGCACCGCCTGGCCCGAGGCGCCCTTCACCAGATTGTCGATCGCCGAGACCAGGATGGCGCGGCCGGAAAGGCGATCCTGCGCCAAGCCGATATGGCACAAATTCGAGCCGCGCACGTGATGCGTCGCCGGCACGCTGCCTTCCGGCAGCACGCGCACGAAGGCCTCCTTGGCATAGGCATCCTCGAGGACGCGCCGCAAATCGGCCAGCGCCGCGCCCTTGGCATAGCGCACATAAATGGTCGAGAGGATGCCCCGGTTCATCGGCATCAGATGCGGCGTGAAGCTCACCTTCTCGGCGAACAGGCTGGTCTCCTTGAGCCCGCGCCCGGCGCCGGTGACGCCGGACTTGGCGTCGATGACGATGTCGTCGGCATCGATCACCGCTTTCTTGACCAGGGGCACGAGTGGCAACAGCGAGCCGGTCGGATAGCAACCGGGCACGGCGACGAGGCGCGCGTTGGCGATGCCGGAGCGATTGACCTCGGTGAGGCCGTAGATGGCCTCGCGCTGCAGCTCGAGCGCGCGATGGGCATGGCCGTACCATTGCGCATAGGACGCGGGATCGGCGAGGCGGAAATCGGCGGAGAGATCGAGGATCCGCAAATGCTTCGGCAGGCCGGCGAGAACTTCCTGCGTCGTGCCGTGCGGCAGGCAGCAGAAGACCAGATCGACCTTGCGCCAATCCACCTCGGCGATCGCCACCAGGTCGGGAAGGTTGCGCCGGGCGAGGTGCGGGAACACAGCGCCGATCGGCTTGCCGGCCTGACGGTCGGCCGTCATCGCCACGATCTCGGCGCGCGGGTGATGCGCGAGGATGCGCAGCAGCTCGGCGCCGGTGTAGCCGCTGGCGCCGAGAATGGCGATCCTTACCCGACCGTCTTGCGAAGCCATGACCATCTCCTGCCGCTCGCCCGAGTTGAAAACACACTCGGCGAGGAAAGTCCATCCGGCGCAGAAGCTGGGGAGCGCCGGGGCTCGGCGCAAGCGGCCGCAAAAAGGAACGCTGCCGCGCCAAGGCTCGTTTTCCAGGGAAACTTAACGGTCGGATTGCCGTGCGCGCGCTCAAGATCATTGGTTGGATGGCGGCGGTCATCCTGCTGCTCGTCGTCATCGCCGTCGGCGCGCTGTGGCTCGGCGGCGCCCGGGCCGTCGCCTGGGCGATCGAGCATCCCGTGAGCGGCATGGTCGGCCGCCAGATCCGCATCGACGGACCCCTCACCATCCGCTGGGGCGCGCCGACGCGGCTCGTCGCCGAGGATGTGCATGTCGCCAATGCCGCCTGGGGCAGCGAGCCCGACATGTTCCAGGCGCGCCGGCTCGAGATCGACCTCTACGCGCGCACCCTGCTGCGCGGCCCGACGCGCATCCCGCTGATCGCGCTCGATGGCGCCAGACTGTTGCTGGAGACCTCGAAGACGGGCGAACGCAACTGGGATTTCGGCGCCAAATCCGCGGCGCCGAAGAAGCGCAGCCAGTTCCCGGATCTGCGGCATTTCGCGGTGACCGACTCGGCCCTGGTCTTCCACAATGGCGAGACGGAAGCCCGGACCGAGCTGGGCCTCGCCAACTTCGACTTCCAGCAGCCCGATCCCGCCAGCCCGGTGACGATCGCCGCGGAAGGAACCTTCCAGAAGGCGCCGATCCGCATTGCCGGCACGGTCGGGCCGATCGCGCAGCTGCGCGATCCACAGAAGCCCTACCCCGTGAAGTTCGACGGCGGCGTCGACCAGATCCGGATCGCCGCCGAAGGCACCATCGACGAACCGCTCGATTTTGCCGGCGTCTATCTTCGTCTGTCGCTCAGCGGCGCCAAGCTGGACGAACTCGCGGACATGCTGGGCGTGCCGCTGCCGCAGCTACCCGATTTCCGCAGCACCGCCGTGCTGGCCGGCGGCAACGGTCGCTTCGACTTGAAGGCCCTCACCATGCGCATCGGGCACAGCGACCTCGAGGGCGGCATCGCCATCGACACCAATGCCAAGGTGCCGCAGCTCCAGGCCAACCTCACCTCGACATTCATCGATCTCGCGGATTTCAAGGGCCTCTATGGCGCCAAGCCGCAAGCATCGTCGGCCCCCTCCAAGCCGCCCGATCCCGGCGACCGCATCATTCCGGACACGCCGATCTCCGTGCAGAAGCTGCCGGGCATCAACGCCGAGCTCAATTTCGACGGCACCAACATAAAATCGACGGGCGGGCTGCCATTCGAGCGCGTGAGCCTCGGCCTCACCCTCAAGGACGGCGAGCTCGAGCTGCGGCGCCTGCGCTTTCACGCGGCCCAGGGCGATGTCGACCTCGGTTTCCACTTCACGCCCTTCACCAAGAACGGCCCGCCACACCTCAAAGCCAATGTCGATATTCGGCATGTCGACCTGCACCAGCTCCTGAGCGGACAGTCCATGCCGGACATCCTTAAGCAGACGGCCGGCGTCGCCGGCGGCTTCATCAAGATCGACACCAGCGGCGTGTCGACGCGCGAGTTCCTCGCGCGCATGAACGGCGATGCCGGAATCTTCATGGAGAATGGTCGGTTGAGCGCGCTGCTGGAACAGATCGCGCCGATCAATGTTCTGGGCGCGCTCGGCGTCTATATCCGCGGCGACGAGCCGGTGCAGATCAATTGCTTCGTCTCGCGCTTCGCCATCAAGCAGGGCGTCGCCACCGCGACGACGCTGCTTTTCGACACCAATGACGATACGGTGCTGGGTGAAGGCAACGTGAACTTCGCCGACGAGACGCTCTATCTGCGGCTCGTGCCCTACAACAAGAGCTTCACCTCAGTGACGCTGCGAGCGCCGGTCGACGTGCGCGGCACTTTCAAGAAGCCCGACTACCACCTCGAGGTCGGCGGCCTCGTCGCGCGGCTTGGTGCGGCCGTCGGGCTCGGCGTGCTGTTTCCACCGGCGGCGCTGCTGCCGCTCGTCGATGCCGGGCTCGGCGAGAACAACGCGTGCTCCAAAGCCTATGCCGCGCAGCGGCCGCCCGGCGATGCCGAACCCAAGACCGGCACGAGCTCGCCGCCCGCCAACCGGCAGCCGAAGGCGAGCCGCAACCCGCGGCCGCGCTGATCCGGCCCGAGCCGCTCTAGCGCTTCGAGAACTGAAAGCTGCGGCGCGCCTTCGCCTTGCCGTATTTCTTGCGCTCGACGACGCGGCTGTCGCGCGTCAGGAAGCCGCCGGCCTTGAGCACGGGGCGCAATCCCGGCTCGTAATAGGTCAGCGCCTTGCTGATGCCGTGGCGCACGGCGCCGGCCTGCCCGGAGAGGCCGCCGCCGATCACGCTGCACACGACATCAAACTGACCGAGCCGGTTGGCGATGACGAAGGGCTGGTTCAGCAGCATGCGCAGCACAGGCCGCGCGAAATAGATCGGGCTGTCGCGGCCGTTGACCGTGATCGTGCCGTTCCCCGGCTTGATCCATACGCGGGCGACCGCGTTTTTGCGCTTGCCCGTGGCATAGGCGCGGCCCTGCGCGTCGAGCTTCGGTTTCGCCTCGGCGGCCGGCACGGGCTGCGCGCCCGGCGCGCCTTGCAGCGCCTCGCGCAAGCCACCCAACGATGTCTGCAGATCGGCCATGGTCACGCCCTCTTCTTGTTCTTGCGGTTCATCGCGCCGACATCGAGCGGCTGCGGTTGCTGCGCCTCGTGTGGATGGTCGGGTCCTTTATAGACCTTGAGATGCCCCATGACGCGCCGACCCAGGGGGCCGCGCGGCACCATGCGCTCGACCGCCTTGATGATGACGCGCTCGGGGTGCTTGCCGTCGAGGATCGCGCCCTTGCTGCGCTCCTTGAGGCCGCCGGGATATCCCGTGTACCAGCGGAAGACACTGTCGCGCCGCTTGTTGCCGGTCAACGCCACCTTTTCGGCATTGACGACGACGATGTGGTCGCCGCCATCCATGTGCGGCGTGTAGGTCGGCTTGTGCTTGCCGCGCAGACGGCTGGCGATGATCGAGGCGAGCCGGCCGAGGACCAGGCCCTGGGCGTCGATCAACAGCCACTTCTTGTCCAGCTCGGACGGTTTTGCGGAATAGGTCTTCATGGTCCTGTGACCCTCAAAAGGCGGCGCAGTATGTCACGCAAGTCGCTTCAGTCAAGCACAGAATATGCGTAGAATCAAACGCTTAAGTTATACGGTATTATAATACCGTGTGCGTCACTCAGCGTGGCGGCAGCGAATAGGTGCCGGAGACGTGGGCAACCATGTCCGGATCTTCCGCGGAGAACAGCTCGACCGTCCCGACGGCCAGGCGCTTGCCGACCTTGATCAGCCGCGCATGGGCGATGAGGTCGGCGGGCGGCGGCAGGCGCAGGAAGTTGATGGTGAGGTTGGCGGTCACCGCCTGCACCACCGGCCCGAGCGCGGCCATGACGGCGCCATAGAGCGCGAGGTCGGCGAGCGCCATCAGCAGCGGCCCGCCGATCGTGCCGCCTGGGCGCAGGAAGTCGCTCTTGTAGGGCAAGCGGAACACCGAGCGTTCCGGCGACAGCTCCACCACTTCGGGTCCCATCGCCTGCGCGAAAGGCAGCTGCTCGCGCACGATCGCCTCGAACTCCGCCACGGTGATGCGCGACATGCCTACCCTCGCCGTTCGGCCTCACCCTCGCCCATTGCCCGCGCACGCGCAAGCGGCGCTAGCGGCCGGCCAGACTGCCGCGCGCTGCGCAGGCGACGATCGTGCCCGCCAGCATCAGCGCCAGCGCGCAGACGATCGCTGCGCCGGTCGGGAAATCGAGGAAGGCCGAGCAGAGCAGGCCGATGACATAACCGAGAACGCCGAACGCGTAGCCGAACGGCAGCGGCCGCCGCGCCCCGGCGATGCGCGCAGCCAGCGCCGGCACGATCAGCGAGGCGAACACCAGGAACACGCCGGCGAGTTGCACCGACGCCGTCACCGTGACCGCGAAGACGGCATAGAACAGCGCGCGCCGGCGCGCGAGGTCGCCGTAGATGCAAGTCCCCAGCACGACTGCGTAGACCACGCCTACCGGGATGAGCTGCTCCGGCGTCACCCACAGGATCTGCCCGGCGAGCAGATCCTTCAGATTTTCGGCGCCATGCGGGTTGAAGCCGAAGAGGATGATCTCGGCGCTGGCGGCGGCGACGAAAACGACGCCGATGATCGCTTCCTGGAGCGCGGCGAGATGCTTCTCCGTCCAGATCAGAAAAGCGGCGGCGACGAGGGCCGCCGCGACCGCGCTCGCCTGCACCGACCAGCCATTGGGCTCCCAGCCGAGAAAATCGGCGATAACGACGCCGAGCCCCGCGATCTGCGCGATGGCGAGATCGATGAAGACGATGCCGCGGTCGAGGACCATGCGGCCGAGCGGCACATGCGTTGCCAACACCAGAAGACCCGCCAGGAAGGCGGGCCAGAGAATGTCCAGGCTATGATCGGCCACCATTGCCTCCGAGGCCGGCGAGCAGCCGCCTGATGGTGTCGTCATAGAAGCCGAATAAATCTTTGGCCGCGTCGGTGCCGCCGACCGTGAACGGCAGCATCACCGCGGGGATATGCGTCTTCTCGGCGATGAAGTCCGGTGCGCGCGGGTCCTGGTAGGCGGCGTAGATGACCATCCGCGCCTGCCGCTTCGGAATGTCGTCGAGGAGCTGCGCCAGGTAAGCGCCGCCCGGCGGCACGCCCGGCTTCGGCTCGATCGTCGCCACCTCGTTCATGCCGAGCCACTCGAAAAGATAGATCCATGCCTTGTGATAGATGACGACGTTAACCCCCCTGAGCGGCGCCGCTGCCGCCTGCCAGCGCTCAATCGCCTGGCCAAGCCTGTCATCGAAAGCCTTCGCGCGCCGCATATAGGTCGCTGCATGCCTCGGGTCGATCTGCGCCAAACGCTGGGCAAGCGCCGCCGCGATGACGCGCATGTAGCGCGGATCGGTCTGCACATGCGGGTTGCCGCCCGGATGGATATCGCCCTCGGCACGGTCGAGCCGCGTCGGCACTTCGAGCAGCCGCACCTGCTGCGTCGCCTCGAAATAGCCGGCGCTGCCCGGCTGCACCTTGGCATTGCTCGACTGGCGCAGCAGCACCGGCATCCATCCGATCTCGAGCTCGGCACCGGTGCAGAGGGCGACATCGGCGCTGCGCAGGCGCGCGATGAGCGCCGGCCGCGCCTGGATCTGGTGCGGGTCCTGCCGCGCCGTGGTGGCGACGAAGACGTTGACTTCGTCGCCGCCGAGCTCGGTCGCGAGCGCGCCCCATTCGGGCTCGCAGGCGAAGACATTGAGATCGGCGCGCGCCGGCGAGGTGACGATCATCGCCGCGAAGAGGGCGAGGACGGCAAGGCCTGTCCGCAGGGTCATGGGCCGGTTCCTCTCAGTACTGATGGGCGCCATGAGCGCCGAGGCTGACGATGTATTGCAGGATGAATTCGTTCGCGGTCTGCGGCCGCGAGTGGTCGTTCTCGTATTGCAGGCGGAAGCGGCCGAATTCGCTGGTTGAGTAGTCGATCATCGCGGTGTAGCGCCGCGGCGTCGCGCCAAGATTGTCGAGCGTGGTGCCCGCGAAGGTGGGCCCGAGCGAATTGGCCTGCACCTGGTCATAGCGCACGCCGACGCGCCATTGCGGCATGAACTGGTAGACGCCCTGCACGTAGAAGCCGGTCTGCGTCGTGCCGGAGAAATTCACGCCGTTGAAGGCCCCCTGCTCCCGGCGCAGGAAGAACTCGCCCTGCAGCTTGAGATAGCGCTCGACGAAATTGCCGTTGGGCGCCCATTTGAAGACGCCGTCGGCAATGTAGGTATTGTCGGTCCCCGAGAAAATGTCGGTGACGCGCGCGCCGGAACCGTCGACGTCATTGGTGGTGCGGTCTTTGGCCGAGGTATGGAGATAGGAGAGCCCGACGCGGTAGCTCGCGCTCTCGCCGATATCGTCGCCGGTATGCACGAAGGCGCTCCACGCGCCCACGCCGCTGTTGTGGTTGCTGGTGCCGCCCGCGGGGAAGGCGTCGCCGCGCAACGCCTCGCCGCCGAATTCGAGGAAGCGGCTGGTGGGCGCGAGCCAGCGCACCTGCACCCCGTCATCGTCATATTGCGTGTTGAGAAAGGCCTGGTAGGGCAGCGCCTGGTCGGCGAAGTCCCAGGTATGGGCATGCTGCTCGTTGAGATAGCCGATGCCCGAGAAGAAGCGCCCGCCGCGCAAGGTCAAGCCATAGGGCAGGCTCGTCGACTGGATGAACCCCTCCTCGACGCTCACGGTGTTCTCGGGATGAAAAGCCAGCGTCAAATTGCCATAGAGCGCCTGGTCGACATTGGCCTGCAGATTGATCTCGCTCTCGTTGATCGAGAGGCCGCGCGGCAGCGGCCCGGCGGAATCGCCGAGCGCGAAGCCGGGCAGTCGATAGCTATCGGGGCTGAGGCTCTGGCTGGTGGCTTGGCCTTGGAGCACCACGCCGATCGCCGGATTGAAGGCGCCGGCACTCGCCGGCGCGCTGCCGCCGGGGGTCGGCGCGGGGGCGGCCTGCGGCCACGGGGCGGCGGCGATCGGCGGCTGCAGCGCTGCTTCCGCTGCCTTCTGCGCCGCGTCCGCCTTGTCTTCCGCCACCTTGAGGCGCTGCTCCATCTGCTGCAGCTTGATCTCGTAGCTCTTCTGCAGGCGCTGCAGTTCGCCCTCGTATTGCTGCCGCATCTGCTGGATGTCCTGCCGCATGTCCGAAAGCTCGTCGGCCGCGGCGGGTGCCGCCGCCATGGTGCCGAGGAGAAGCGGCAGCCCGCAGGCCGCCGCCGTGACTACCGAACGTTCCATGGAATCGAATCTCCATCGCCGAGGAATGCCGTCATCCCGCCGCGCGAGCGCCGCGGGACGAGCTCAAGCAGTCGCGGTCAGGCGATGGGAGGCGCGCGGGTCTGGAAGAGAAGATGCGCCGCGGCGGTCAGCCGCAGGGCGGTGGCTGATGATGGCAGCACCGTCGCGTGCTCGTCGGGCACCACCAGGACCACCGGCGCCGGCAGCGCCGAGGCGCCGGCGAGCTGGAGGCTGAAGCACAGTGAGCAATCGTCATGGGCCGGCAGCGTCGGCTGCCCGCCCGGCTGCGTCGGCGTGCCCTGCACGCCGTTCGCCGGCAGGGCTGCCTTGCCGGCGGCGATGAAGGTGAAATCCTCGCGGTGGAAATGGCCGGCGGTCGCGGCGAGCTGCAGGAGCAGCGAAAAGCACGCGAGCCATGTACGGAACCTCCGCCCGGCCCGGCCCCTCCGTGGTGCGCTCTCGCGTTTCGCGCGCATTGTCTCCCCTGCGGTGGCGAGCATAATGTTATCTTGTAACACGGTGCAAGGACTTGCTGCGGAGCAACTTTCCCGTTGAACGCGGTTGGCGGGAATGGTTGCGATATGGGCCCCCGGGGCCCACATGCAGCGCCCTGCGACCGTGGGTCAAGGAGGTTGGTATGAGCGCACGCGAGGAGCCGGTGCTGCTGCGCCGCGACGAGGACGGCATCGCCTGGCTGACGCTCAACCGGCCGGCACAGCGCAATGCGCTCTCGGTCGCGCTGATGAGCGCGCTCCAGGACCAGGTCGACGCCATCGCCAAGGACCGCCAGGTCAAGGTGGTGGTGATCGCCGGCGCGGGTCCCGGCTTCTGCGCGGGCCACGATCTGAAGGAGATGCGCGCCAATCCCGGCCGCCAGCATTACGAGGCGCTGTTCGCGCAGTGCTCGCGGCTAATGACGAGCATCGTCAAGCTGGCCAAGCCGGTGATCGCGCGCGTGCATGGCATCGCCACCGCGGCGGGCTGCCAGCTGGTCGCCAGCTGCGATCTTGCCGTCGCCGCTGATGACGCGCACTTTGCCGTCAACGGCATCAATATCGGCTTGTTCTGCTCGACGCCGATGGTGGCGCTGAGCCGAGCCGTCGGCCGCAAGCCGGCGATGGAGATGCTCTTGACCGGCGATCTCGTCAATGCCGAGCACGCCCGCGCGATCGGTCTCGTCAACCGCGTCGTGCCGCCGGAGCAGCTCGATGACGAGGTGCGCACGCTGGCGCGGCAGATATCCGCCAAGCTCGGTCTCGCCGTCGCCATCGGCAAGGAGGCGTTCTACCGACAGGCCGAGCTCGGCCTCGACGCCGCCTATGCCTACACCGCCGAGGTCATGACCAAGAACATGCTGGCGCGCGACACCGAGGAAGGGATCGACGCCTTCCTCGAGAAGCGCCCGCCGAAATGGGACAACGACTGAGCCTTAGCGATGAACCACGACAGCTACAGCGACGACTATCTCCGCGGCATCCTGCGCAGCGTGCGCACCATCGCCATGGTGGGCGCGAGCGAGCATTGGAACCGGCCCTCCTATTTCGCCATGAAATACCTGCAGGACAAGGGCTACCGCGTCATCCCCGTGAACCCGCAGGCCAAGGGCGAGGAGATCCTCGGCGAGAAGGTGCGCAACGACCTCAGCGAGGTGACCGAGAAGATCGACATGGTCGACATCTTCCGGCGCTCCGACGCGGTGCCGCCGATTGTCGACCAGGCCATCGCGAAAGGCGCCGCCGTGGTGTGGATGCAGCTGGGCGTGCGCCACGACGCGGCGGCGGCCAAGGCGGAAGAAGCGGGGCTCAAGGTGGTGATGAACCGCTGCCCCAAGATCGAATGGTCGCGCCTCCATGGCGAGCTCGCCTGGAGAGGCGTCAACACCGGCATCATCTCCAGCAAGCGCAGGAAGATCTGAGCATGGCCGACCAGCCTCGCACGCCCGGCTTCGAGACGCTGGCAATCCATGCCGGCGCCGCGCCCGACCCGACGACTCGCTGTTCAACCTGCAGACCTACGGCTACATCTATTCGCGCCTGACCAACCCGGCCGTGTCGGTGCTGGAGGAGCGCGTCGCCACGCTCGAAGGCGGGCGCGGCGCCATCGCCGTCGCCTCGGGCCATGCGGCGCAGATGCTCGCCTTCTTCTCCTTCATGGAGCCCGGTGACCAGTTCGTTTCCTCGAACAAGCTCTATGGCGGCTCGATTACCCAGTTCGGGCGCAGCTTCAAGAAATTCGGCTGGGACGCCATCTTCGTCGATCCTGATGATCCCGAGAATTTCCGCCGCGCGCTGACCCCGAAATGCAAGGCGATCTTCGTCGAGAGCCTGTCGAACCCGACCGGCGTGGTCGCCGACCTCGCGGCGATTGCGGAGATCGCGCATGAGGCGGGGCTGCTTTTCATCGTCGACAACACCATGGCCTCGCCCTATCTCTGCCGACCGATCGAATGGGGCGCCGACCTGGTCATCCACTCGACGACGAAATTCCTGTCCGGCCACGGCAACGCCATGGGCGGCGCGGTCATCGACAGCGGCCGCTTCGACTGGGCGCAGAACGACAAGTTCACGTCGCTGACCGAGCCCGAGCCGGCCTATCACGGCCTGCGCTTCTACGAGACCTTCGGCGACTTGGCGCTCACCGTGCACGGCCACGCCGTCGGCCTGCGCGACCTCGGCGCGACCATGGCGCCGCTCAACGCCTTCCTTACCATCACCGGCATCGAGACGCTGCCGCTGCGCATGGCGCGCCATGTCGAGAACGCGCAGGCCGTCGCCCAATATCTGGAGCGGCATCGGGCGGTCTCCTGGGTTGCCTATGCCGGGCTCGAATCGAGCGAGTACCATGAGCTTGCGCGGAAATACCTGCCGAAGGGCGCAGGCTCCGTCTTCACCTTCGGCCTGAAGGGCGGCTACGAGGCGGGCGTCAGATTGGTCGAGAGCGTCGAGCTCTTCTCGCATCTCGCCAATGTCGGCGACACGCGCTCGCTCATCCTGCACCCCGGCTCGACCACGCACCGCCAGCTCTCGCCCGAGCAGCAGATCGCCGCCGGCGCGGGGGCCGACGTCGTGCGCCTCTCGATCGGCATCGAGAGCGTCGCCGACATCATCGCCGATCTGGAGCAAGGCCTCGGGACCGCCGCGCGGCGCTGAGCTTGCGACGGCAGAGCGCGGCGGAACCTAAGGGCAGCCGATGGCCGCGAAGGGCTGCGCCAGCTCAAGGCGCATCTCGCCCACCTTGAGATCGCTCCATCGCGGTGCCGCGGCTCCGAACTTCCCGGCGCGCAGCGCTTCTTTGAGCTCCTTGCACTGACTGGGGCCGGCTAAGCGGCCGACCCTGCTCCATCTCCCTTGGGCGTCGGCCGTCATGACGATCATCTGCGCGTGATCGTCGAGAATGATTTCGTCGCGCCCGTTGCGGTTGAGGTCCACGAGGAAGGCGTCGCAATCGGCCGAGGAATCGGCGAGGCAACGCGGCAAGTCCCAGCTCTTGAACCTGCTCCAGTCCTGCTGCTGGAAGCTTTCCGGCAGCGCACGGCCGCGCGGGTAGACTGTGATGTGGGCGGCCAGATCCTCCGGCGTCGGCGCCACCAGCTGCGCCGACCCGCGATATTGCGTGTTCGACGCTGCCTGGGCGCGCCTTCTGATGGTCGCGGCATCAGGGCCCTGTTCCCTGGATTTCAGCCTTTCGAGGGTGGCCGCGCCATAGCGGGCGCCCTCGAATCGCAGATAATCGAAGTCGAATTTTTCCGGCGGCACGACGCCGGAGTCGAGGCGCGCGAGCTGATCCAGGACGGCGAGCCGGGCTGGGTCGGCGAGCGGAGTGAACAGCGCGAAGAACACGGCCAGCACGACGAACGCCGTCGCTATGTTGCAGGCCTCGATACGCCGGAGCCACGCTCCGCGCCCGATCGCCGCCACCGTATAGCCCAGCGCGTAGCAGCCGGCGACCATGACGCAGGCCGCCGCAATAATCCGGTCGCTTGTCCAGCCGTATTGTCCGACTCGCAGCGCCAAGGCATAGGCGGCGATCGCCACCAGCGGCACCAGCATCAGCGCGGCAATCCTGCCGGCGCGGCGCAGGACGAGTGGCGGCTTATGCTCGGGCAACCCGTCGTGATAGGTCGCATTGATGAGGACGACCAGCGCGGCCGTGGTCGCCAGCAGCAACCCGGTCGCAAAGTGCGTGCCCCAGAGCGGCGCAAGTCCGGTCAAGGGCAGAGTTGCGAGAAATCCGGCGACGAACAGCGTCACGAGCGGCATGAACCACGCCAGCAGAACCAATATCAGGCCGCGCAGGCCGCGCATGATGCCGGCGTGCGTATCGGTCACGTGGAGGGCGCAGGCAAAGGCCAGCGTCGTCGCCGGCAGCGCGAACCATCGACGTTCGATCAATTCCGAAAAGAACGCCACGCCGATCAGCTTGAACAATCCCGCTCCCAACGACAGGAGCAGCCAGAACAGGCCGACGAAGGCCGCCGACAAGGCCGCCTGGACAGCAAGTCTCCAGGCCGCGTCGAAATATAACGGGTAGACCGCAATGAAGCTGAGATCGCCATCACCGGCGACGATCAGCGACTGCGCGATGAACAAGGCCACGGCGGTGAAGAGGACGAGCGTATGAGAGGGCCAGATGTGGAGATGCTCGCCGCCCAAGAGATGCCAGAGGAACCAGCCGTCGGTATCGGCGCCGCGGCTTATGTCGTGCGCCGCGAGACCGGCGAGCAGCGCGGAAGCAGCAATCGCCCAAGCCGTCAATGTGCGCGGACGCAGGTTGCCGAGACCGGTAATGACGATGATCGGCACGAAACAGGCGACCAGGAGCAGCGGCGTGAAGATCAGGCCATTGCTGGCCGGCCAAGCCGTGGTCTCGGCGGCTCCATAGAGCAGGCAAAGCGCGACGCCCTGCACGATGCCGATGCCGAGCCTGGAGCCGGCAGCGGATCGCAAGCCTTGGAGGGGGATCAAGCCTTGAACGGGTATGGCATTCCACATCGTGCCGATCCTTGACAGAGGCTTGCAACGACCGGCTGCGACGCCTCTCCACGGCTGCGATCGTCCATGCAATAAGTGCAGATGAGCCCTAAGGATTGGTGAAATTTGGTGACACCGGCACGGATACGTGGCCCACCTAACGGCTTGGCCGTTCCGCGCTCGTTTCCGGCTCTTCCGGTGACCAGCCTAGGCGCACGAGCAGAAGCGCGCTTACGCCCTGGCGCCATTGCCTTCAATCCTTGAATGATGTGTTCCCGGCGGGCGCCATTATCGCCAGCGCCGAGCGCGATTATCTTTTTGGGCGGAGCATTTCCCGCATTCGATAAGGTGCACGGCAATGTCTGTCTCCCTTCGCCTTTCGGCGCTGGCGCGCGTCGCCGTCCTGGCGGCCGCGCTCTTGGCTTCGGCCGCCCTCGCCGGCTGCGCTCATCGCATCGACGACGGCACCTATTACCTCGGCCAGAACGACCGCGTGCCCGCCGCGATCTGTGCCGCCTGGGCGGCGAGCTAGGGGCAGCGCGCGTTCTCGGGCGTAGCGACGAAGCGCAGGTGCAGCCCGTCGACCCGCAGGTCGCGCCAGCGCGGTGGCATCGCTTCGAAGGTTCCGGCGCGCAGCAAGGCGCGCACCGGCGCGCAGTTGATGGGGCCGTCGAGCTGGCCCGCCACGCGCCAGCCGCCCTGGCCGTTCTCGGCCAGAACGACGGCGCGCCACGGCTCGAGAATGATGACCTCGTCGACGCCGTCACCGTCTATGTCCACGACGATGGCTTCGCATTTCGGGCCGCTATGGGCCGCGACTAGGCAACTCGGTGGCTCCGGCGCGAGGGCTGTCCAGCTCTGCGTGAGGAAGCTCTCCGGCAGCACGCGGCCCGCCGGATAGACCGCCAGATTGGCCGCCAGCTCCTGCGGCGTCGGAGCGATGCGTTGCTGCTGCCAGCGATTTTTCAACTGCTGCGCGGCGAGGGCGCGCGGTCTGATCTCGGCGGCTTGCGCGCCTTGCTCGGCGCTCTTCAGCTTCTCCAGCGCGGCCCTGCCGTAGCGCGCGCCGTCGAAGCGGAGATAGGCGAAGTCGAACTTGTCGGCCGCGATCGTGCCGGCCTCGAGCCGCGCGAGCTGGCTCGCCACCGCGAGGCGCGCCGGATCGGCGATCGGGGTGAACAACGCCAGCAACACGCCCAACACCACGAAAGCGGTGACGATGTTGCAGGCGGCGATGCGCGCGAGCCAAGGCCCGGGCCGCAGCACGGCCCAACCATAGCCCAACGCATAGCACGCCCCCACGACGAGGCAGGCCGCGGCGATGATGCGATCGCTGGTCCAGCCATGCTGGATGACGCGCAGCGCCAAGGCGTAGGCGGCGATCGCGACCAACGGCACCAGCATCGCCGCCGCGAGCGAGCCGGCATGGCGCAGCAGGCGCGGCGGCGCGTGCTCGGCGGCGCCATCCTGGTAGGTCGCGTTCACGAGAAAGACCAGCGCGGCCGCGGCGGTCAGCAGCAACGCCGTCGCGAAGCGCGTCCCCCACAGCGGCGCCAGCCCGGTCAAGGGCAGGGTGGCGAGAAAGCCGAGAACGAACAGCGCCATCAGCGGCAGCAGCCATGACAGCAATGTCAGGACCAAGACGCGCATGCCGCGAACGATGCCGGCGCGCGAATCGGTGACATGCAGCGCGCAGGCCAAGGCGAGCGTCGTCGCCGGCAAGGCGAACCAGCGATGCCTGATCATTCGCTGCAGGAAATCGACGTCGATGAGCTTGAACAGCCCCGCTCCGAGCTCCAGCACCGCCCAGAACAGCGCGACGAAGATGAATGACAGCGCCAGCTGCACGCCGTGCTTCCACGCGGCATCGAAATACGCGGGATATGCCGCAATGATCCTGTGCTCGACGTCGCCGGCGACGACCAGCGCGTGTGCGATGAAGAGCCCCACCATGGTGAAGACCATCAACAGGGGCGACGGCCAGATCGCGAGTTCGCTCTGATGCGCGAGGAGCAGCCCCAATATCCCGCCATCGGCGTCGCCCGCGCCGCGGTCGATATCGTGCATCGCCAGCGCGGCGAGCAGAACCGCGGCAACGCCCGCCCAGATGAGCAGCGAGCGCCGGCGCATGTTGCCGACGCCGTTCAGCACGATGATCGGCACGAAGCCGGCGACGAGCAGAAGCGGCGCGAAGACGAGGCCATGCGTCGCCGGCCATCGCTCCGCCTCGGCCGCGCTATAGAGCAAGCACAGCACGAGACCTTGTGTCAGGCCCGTTGCCAGCCGCACCATCGGCACGGCTGGCAAATCACGCAACAATGTCGCTCGCAACATGCCGTCACCCTCTGCCCGCCGGGCTTCGCCCCCAGGGCACGGATCGCAGGTTGCCGCTAAAGTTTGGTTAAATCGCGGCGCTCAGCCGTAGGTGGCGACTTCCACGAGGTTGCCGTCGGGGTCGCGGAAATAGACCGACATCATCGGCCCCAGCGCGCCCAGGCGGGGCACCGGACCGAGCTCGACGGCAACGCCGCAGGCTTCGATGTGGCGGCGGATATCGGCGATCGGCGCCTCCGTGATGAGGCAGAAATCGCCGGAGCCGACGGTGACATGCGTCGCCTTGGGCTCGAATTCGTGGCCCTTCACATGAAGATTGATCTTCTGCCGGCCGAAGGCGATGGCGGTCGAGCCCCTGCCGTCGCCGGGCGGCGGCACCATACGCGCGCCGAGCACGCGCTCGTAGAAGCGCAGGCTCTGGGCGAGGTCGCGCACGGTCAGCACGATGTGATCGAAGCGATCGATGACGAAGCCACCGCTCATTCGGCGGGCGCCGCGGCGCCAAGCGCCGCCCGGCTGGCACCCTCGCGCGGCAGGAACAGGCCGGTGGCGACGATGACCGCCGCCAGCGCGGCGAGCACGACGAAGAGCCAGGCGAAATCGCCGGTGCGATCGAAGATGAACGCGACCAGCGGCAGCCCGACCGAGCTCACGCCGAGCGACAGGACGAATTTCGCGCCGAACGCCGTGGCGCGCCAGCGCCCGGGCGTGTAGCGCACGAGGAGCGCGTTCTCGGCCGGCGCCAGCATCGACATCAGCGAGAACACCACCATGATCGCGCCGAACAGCGGCAGCTCGACCCAGCGCATTGCGACCAGCAGGGCCGGCACCGCCAAGGCCCAGCTCAGTACATAGACCCATTTCAGCGAATAGCGGTCCGAGAGCCAGCCGCCCACCAGCGGAAACACCATGCCCTCGGCAAAGACCAGACTGGCGAAACCGCCTGCGCCGAGGGTGCTGCCGGCGGTGAGCGCGACCAGCCGCTGCTCGAATAGCTTGGGCAGCGCCACCGTCAAGGCCTGGTAGATGATGCCGGCGGCGAGCATGGTCACTGAGAGCGCGACGAAGGCGCGTACGACATCGCCGCGCGCGGGCTCCGGCTGCGGGCGAAGATCGGTCCTGGCAGCGACCACAGCGCCCGAGCGCACGGCGAACAGCAGGGCGGCTCCCATGGCGAGGCAGACGACGCCCGGCAGGATGAAGGCGGCACGCCAATCGATGTATTGCGTGAGGAAGCCGGCGGTGGCCGGCGCAATGCCGACTCCGACGCTGCCGAAAATCCCGTTCCAGCCGAGAACCCTGCCGCGGTTCTCGGCGTTGCGCACCAGCCAGGCGATGCCGACGGGATGATAGATCGAGCCGAACAGACCGAGCAGGCCGAGGCCGACCGCGATGCCGAGCGGCCCGGTGGCGAGCCCGGTCGCCAGAGCCGCGGCGCCGCTGCCGAGATAGAACAGCACCATCATGTGCTCGGCGCTCCAGCGGTCGCCGAGCCAGCCCGCCGGGAGCGCGCCGGCGCCGTAGAGGATGGTCCCCGGCAGCGCCAGCAGCATCAACTCGCCATAGCTCAGCCCGAAGCGCCCTTCGAGCGCCAGCACGACGGTCGGGTAAAGCAGCATCAGCAGATGCGTCAGCGTGTGGCCGGCATTGGCGAAGAACACGGCAAGACGCGGCGAGCTTCCGCTCATCGGCCGCTCCGGCAGAGAAAGCGGGGCGAGCCTGTCATGTCAACCGCCGTCCGACAACCGCGCGTCGTCACCCGCAGGGCTGCCACGCGTCTCGTTCGCCAGCCAATCGAGGAAGCCCTGGTTGCCGGCCACCACCGGAAGCGCCTCGATGCAGGGGCAGTCATAGGAATGCAGATCCTTAACCCGGGCGATCAGCGCGCCGAGGCGGTCGTCGGTCGTCTTCAGGATCAGCACCGCCTCCCCTGCCTCCTGCACGACGCCCTCCCACCAATAGACCGAACGCATGCCGTCGATGATATTGGCGCAGGCGGCAAGGCGTTCCTCGACCACGGCGCGGGCGATGCGCAACGCCTCGGCGGCGTCGCCGGTGGTGGCGTAGACGAACATCACGGGCATGGGCGCCCTCCGTCGCGATTCAACGCTTGGCCTGCTCGGCTGCCTCCGCTTAACATCGACTCCACGCGAAGTCGAGGGAAGGGAGGCCCGCGATGAGCGAATTCCGCGTCACCCGGAAACCGGCGCCGAGCCCGGTCCAACGCGGCTGGCTCAGGCGCGGTCTTGACCAGCCCGGCGGCAAGCTGCCGCTCTTCGACGATTACGGCAAGCAGATCGACCCGCGCACCGTCCAAGCTTGCATCGAGCAAGGCTGGGCCGAGCCGTGGTTCGCCAACCCGACCAAGCGCGACTGGCTCGTCTGCAAGCTCACCACGGCGGGACGCCAAGCCGCGGCCAAGCTGCCGGCGCGCCCGGGACGCATTCACGTCGTGCGCGAGCCCGAAAAGACAACCGTCTGACTTTAAAAGAAATGGTCGGGCATGTCAGATTCGAACTGACGACCCCCAGCGCCCTCGCAACACCGGCGGAAGCGTGAAGAGCTACACCGCGCTGGCCGGAAGCCAGAGGGTAATGGAGCTAAACTACCAGACGACAGCCAATTTCCTGAAAACAAGGGGCGCAGCCACGGAAGGGTTCAAGGATGTCGTCAAGAAAGGAAACAGCATCTAGGCAAACGATGCTTCCGCCGAAGCCGTCGCAACTTATGCGGCGAAGG
>WNFN01095463.1_pt1 | contig 20756 bp, 20 predicted proteins | sample 5400161 | NCBI WGS metagenome assembly WNFN01 (sample SAMN13153353, study PRJNA577476) | soil metagenome | isolation source: 80 cm saprolite on Douglas fir-dominated hillslope | place: USA:California | collected 2013-09-17 | reverse complement strand
GGTCACAAAGTTCTGCACTTGGCGGAGACGACGATTGCGCTGGCGCAGAAGGGGCTCGCGCGGCGACAGCGGCTCGATGCCCGCGGCCAAGACGAGGGGGCTTATTTACGTCCGCTTCAGGAGTGCGTCGCGCGAGGCATCACGCCGGCCGAAGAGCTCTTGGAGAAATTTCATGGCCCCTGGCGGCACAGCGTCGAACCAGCGTTCAAGGAATACGCATATTGATTCATCGGAGCTTTTCTTGCCCCTTCGCGGCCTCAATATATCCGGACAATCCGACAGTTCTGGCGGCTTTCGGCCCAGCGTGCACGAGGTGAGCGATGCGTCGGCGTGAGTTTCTCGCGGGCAGTGTCGCACTGGCCGCCGACAAAACGGTGCTCCCCTCGTCGGCCTGGGCGCAATCTGCACCTCGGATGAATCGGATCATCGACGCGCACTGCCACGTCTTCAATGCTGCCGATCTGCCGATTGAAGGCTTCACAAAGAAAATTATGGTGCCGAAATCGGCGCAGACGAGCGAACTTGTCGCCCGTTTCGCGGACTATCCCGGTGCCCTCGAGGCGTTGGTGCATGCGATTACCGTTCAGGTGAAGCGTGCCGCGCCTGATATGCAAACGGAGATCGATACGATCGATGCGTTTGAGAGAGATGCCGAGAAGAAGCCGACGAAGCCGAGAGCAGGATCGCGGGCATTTGCGAAGTGTGCTTCGGCTTATCTGGTCCTGTTTCAGCAAATTCATGAGGATTTTGGAAAACCGGACCTGACCGCGGAAGATCGAGAGGTATTAGGAGGTCTGACCCCTTACCAAGTCGACGCCATGGCGGATGAGCTTTATTCGCGTGACGATTTGCTCGGCCGCTACATTCGATGGGCACTTTTGTACACTCGAAACCGGTACGAGTTAGCGGAGGAACTCGATCAGCTTCACGGCAAGGTCGCGCAGAAGTCGCGCATCTTGTTGATGACGCCCGCGATCGTCGATTTCTCCAAGTGGCTCGAGGACGACGATCAATTGAGCATCCAAGATCAGGTCGACGTGATGGCGAGGATCGCCTGCCGGAAGGATGGTCCACGCGTACACGGTTTCGTCGGCTTCGATCCGCTGCGACAGGCGCTCTACGACGATAATAGGGGCGGCGCCCCAGATGGGGACCCAATGGCGGTCGTGCGTCGCGCCATCGAGGTGAATCACATCGCTGTCAGCAAGTCGACCAAGCTCACAGGTGGATTTATCGGCGTCAAGCTGTATCCGCCGATGGGATTTCGGGCGACCGACAACAAACATTTGCCTGACGCGAACTTCAACGAGCCAGCGTATTTGCGTTCCACTGACACGGGGCTGGGGTCGCATATCGGCAGCAAACTCGATGCCGCCCTTGCAAAGCTCTACTCGTGGTGTAGCGCCAATAACGTGCCTATCATGGCGCATACCAGCCATAGCTTCGGGCCAAACACCGATTATGAGGACCGAGCAGATCCGATTTTCTGGGCGGGTGTGCTCAAGCAAGACGCGTTTCCGCGGCTGCGCATCAACCTGGCTCATTTCGGCCATTTCAACAACGCCGTGCAGCATGTCCGTCCACAAGACCACGTCGACAAATGCTGGGAGTGGACGATCGGAAAGATTCTCACCAGTTCGGCCGAGGCCTACGCGGACATCAGCTCGCTAGGCGAGATCCTCAAGACAGGTCCCAGCAGGAAGATCGTCGAATGCATGAAAGCCTTCAAAGAGCGCTTTCCCGACAGCGACGAGCGGCTGTCGATGATCGCTCAGGAAGAACGTTTCCCGAAACTGTTCAGGGAATCATGTTCAGAAATGCAGTGCGCTTCCTCGGCCTCGGCAAAGCCGAACGCGAGAGATTTGGGGAGAAGAGCACGCGCGCGCGGCTGGAAAAATTCTATGCGGCCCACAAGCTCTCCAGCGATTGGATGAAGGCTTTCGACTAGGTGCGGAATCTGCTGGCCGTCGTAGCTTGGCCGCGGCGCCTCGATCGGAGCCGCAGCGGGGCAAGATCATTCCGCGGCCGGCGGGCGGGCGATGATCTCCTCCGCTTCCGGATTGAGGGGCTTGACCTCGTGTCGCGGCGTACTCAGCGGCTCGTGCACCATGCGCGTGCGCAATAGATCGACGCCAGCGGATATTCCCTCCGCCTGCTGCAGGACCAGCCAATCGAGATCGCGGCGACGGACGAATTCCTCGACCGCGCCTGCACGCTCGGGATCAAGCCCCAGCGCTTCCAGCGTCTTGCGTCCGAACACCAGCGCCGATTCATAGGTCTCGCGCAGTTCGAAATCGACCCCTTTGGCGAGGAGCTGCAGACTGTGCCGCCGATCGAAAGAGCGCACGTAAAGCTTTGCGGCGGGAAATTGCGCCTGACCGAGGTCGACGACCCGGCTCGCCGCCTCAGGGTCATCGATGCATATCGCGATCAGCCTCGCCTCGCCGGCGCCAGCCGCGCGCAAGACGTCGAGCCGGGTGCCGTCGCCGTAATAAACTTTGAAGCCGAACAGAGCGGCGTTCTCCAGCATGTCCGGATCATTGTCGATGGCGGTGACATCGACGCCCTCCGCAAGCAGGCATTGCGACACGATCTGACCGAAGCGTCCAAAGCCGATAACCAGCACCGAACCCCCGGCATCGGAGAAATCATCGGGCTGACGGGAGTCCGACCCACTAAACCGGCGCACCAGTCCATCAGTAAGCGTGGCGACAAGGGGACCGAGCAGCATGGTCGTGGCGGCAATAGCGGTAAGGATGCTGGCTTGCCGTGGATCGAGCACACCGAGCGAACTGCCAAGTGGAATGAGCACGAATGCGAACTCGCCAGCGCCGGTGAGCACCGATCCCGCGCGCAGGGCATCGCCGCGGTGTACGCAGGTCGCCCGGAACAAGAGCCAGACGATCGCGGCCTTGAGGACGGTAATGGCTATGGCTGCAACCACGATCAGCCAAAGATTGGCGCGCACGATAACCAGGTCGATGCTCATGCCAATGCCCATGAAGAACAGGGCCAGCAGAAGACCACGAAATGGCTCTATGTCGGCTTCGAGCTCGTGCCGGTAGTTCGACTCGGCAAGCAGCACGCCAGCAAGAAAAGCGCCGAGTGCCATCGACATGCCCGCCTTCTGCATGGTGAGAGCGGCGCCGAGCACGACGAGCAAGGCGGCCGCGGTCATCACCTCGCGCGAACCGCTCTGTGCCAGCAGCCGGAAGAACGGATTGAGCAAGTACCGGCCGGCAAGCACGATCAGTGCAATCGCGCCGGCGATCAGGGCAACCGCACGCAGCCCATCCCCGAGCTGGGCATGGACGCCTTCGGGAGCGAGCAACGGCAGTACCGCCAATAGGGGCACCACCGCCATGTCCTGGAACAACAAAATGGCGAAGGCACGCTGGCCGTAATCCTGCTGGAGCTGACCGCGTTCTTCGAGGATCTGCAGCGCGATGGCAGTTGCCGACATTGCCAAAGCCAGCCCAGCGACAACAGCGCCGCGCCATTCGACCAGACCGGCGGCATAGCTGAGCCCGCCGATAGCAACCCCGGTGAGCACCAATTGCGCCGCGCCGAGACCAAATATGGCCCGGCGCATCGCCAGGAGCCGCCCGAGTTCGAGCTCAAGCCCGATCAAGAACAGCAACATCACGACGCCGAGCTCGGAAACCGGGATGATGCTCTCGGGCGTACCGAAGACGGCAATCCCATACGGGCCGATGATGATGCCGGCGATTAGGTAAGCGACGATGGCGGAGAGGCCCAATCGGCGCGCGATCGGGACGCTCAGTACGGCGGCGGCCAGCAGCACGAGGCCAAAACTCAGAAAGCCAAATTCGCCGTATTGCATGACTGTATCCTGTGTGAAGCCGGACGGAACGCCCGCTTTCGAGACGGCACTCGCCCGCGCCCGCGCGCTTCTCTAACATGGATCGAGCGGGCAGGGCGGCGCGGGCGAGAGGCGCAATGAGGCGGTCTTGGTTCCGGCTTGGTTTCGGCTTGCCGATCGCGCTCGTATTGGCTGCAACCGCGCGCGCCCAAGTCGGCTTCGACCGGGCGGGCGGCGACTATACCAGCTTTCCCTTGCGGGCCGGCGATCCGGCCCAATGCGCTGTGCGGTGCGAGCGGGATCCACGCTGCCGGGCATGGGCCTTTTCTTATCCAGCGACCGAAAGCCCCACCGCCGTTTGTTGGCTCAAATCCAGGGTCACACCGCGGTTCGAGGCGCCGTGCTGTGCCTCGGGCGTGCGCGGGACCGGCGTGATCGAGCCGAAAAGCGGAACGACCGAGTTTGGCGTCGATAGAAACGGCGGTGATTACCGGCATTTCGAAGTGTCAGCAGAAGCAAACGGCAAAAGCTGTGAAGCGGCGTGCGAAGCCGAGGAAGGCTGCCGGGCCTGGACCTATGTACGCCCGGGCTATGTCGGCTCTTCGGCGGTTTGCTACCTCAAGGACCGTGTTACCCGGCCCATGCGCAGGCCATGCTGCATTTCCGGGGTGGTGCGGTAGTCTTGAATGTCGATGGGAGTCGGGGCAATTGCCGCTCCGGACGGGGCGACGCTTTAGGCCGGGGGACGCGCGACGTTGGAGGCATCGATGATGAGAGTTTTCCTTTTGTTTGCCGTCTTCGCGGTGCTGACGAGCGCCGCCTTCGCACATCACGGTTGGGGGAGTTACGACGCGAGCAAACCACTGACTGTCACCGGCCCCTACGTCGCGCATGAACACTCGCGGAGCGACGGAAAAGGTGGTTGCCGTGGGGCAGAACGTCGCGGCCTACGGCTATCCGTCGACTGCGGTAAAGGATGAGATGCGAGCTGAGCGGATCACGGTCGAGGGCAAGACCTACGAGATGCGCTGATGACCGATGCGGCGCCGGCAGTTTTTGTCGCCCTCGAACAGTCTGGCTTTGCCGCGGCCATCCGCCAATCGCCATGGCTCTATCCCGCGGCCAATGTCGGTCATATCGTCTCGCTTACGCTGTTTGCCGGCGCAGTAGCGGTCATGGACGTCCGTCTGCTTGGAGGCTTGGCCGCGACCGCGCCCGCACGCCTGCTCGGGCGAGCGCGCGCCTTCGCTGTTGTCGCACTGCTGGGTATGGCCGTCACCGGTTGCGTGCTGTTCTCGGCCGAGGCCAGCCACCTCGTGCTCAATCCGGCGTTCCAGCTCAAGGTTGTGGTGGCCGCCGCAGGCTTGATCAATGTGGCGATTTACGAATTGTGGGGGAGACGCGTCGTCGAGCGCCTTGCACCCGGCGCAGCGATGCCGGCACGCGCCAAAATCGCAGGCATGCTTTCGCTTGGAATCTGGGTTGTGGTCGCCGCCTGCGGGCGCAGCATCGCTTATTTCTAAAACAGGGAAAACATCGGGCCTGCCAGGCACCAGGCGGCGAATTGTGGTGCAACTACTTAAGCCGCCTGCATCGGATCCCGTCGCCAGCGCCAGCGCACCAGATATGAGCGAGCGAGCCTAAGGCCGCGCCCTCATGCCGTCCCGCCGACGGTGATGCGATCCATGCGCAGGGTCGGTTGGCCGACGCCGACGGGCACGGCTTGGCCGTTCTTGCCGCAGACGCCAATGCCGGGATCGAGGGCAAAGTCATTGCCGATCATGCCGATGCGGTTGAGGTCAGTCGGGCCATTGCCGATCAGCATCGCACCTTTGAGAGGCTGTGCAAGCTTGCCGTTCTCGATCTTATAAGCCTCGGTGACCTGGAACACGTATTTGCCGGAGGTGATGTCGACCTGCCCGCCGCCGAAGTTGGCGGCATAGATCCCGTTCTTGACCGAGCCGATGATCTCGGCGGGCACGTGCTCGCCGGCCAGCATGTAGGTGTTCGTCATACGCGGCATCGGCAGATGGGCATAGCCTTGGCGGCGGCCGTTACCGGTGGGCGTCATGCCCATCAGTCGTGCGTTGTGGCGGTCCTGCATGTAGCCGACAAGAATGCCGTCCTCGATCAGTACTGTGCGACTCGCTGGTGTGCCTTCGTCGTCAATCGACAGCGAGCCGCGCCGCTGCGCGAGAGTGCCATCGTCGACCACGGTAACACCCTTCGAGGCGACGCGCTGGCCCATAAGGCCGGCGAAGGCGGAGGTCTTCTTGCGATTGAAGTCACCTTCGAGCCCGTGACCAACGGCTTCGTGCAGCATGATGCCCGGCCAGCCGGGAGCAAGGACCACATCCATCTCGCCGGCCGGCGCCGGCGTGGCTTCGAGGTTGATCAGCGCCTGCCGCACGGCCTCGTCGGCGGCGGCTTGCCAACCGGCCGTCGCAAGGAAACCGGCGAAGCCCCTGCGCCCACCATAGCCGTGACTGCCCGCTTCCTGCCGATCGCGCTCGCCGACGATCACGGAGACGTTCACCCGCACCAGCGGGCGCACGTCGCGGTAGCTTTCGCCATCCCCGCGCAGGATCTCGACCACCTGCCAGCTTGCGCCGAATGAGACCGAAACCTGTCGCACGCGCGGGTCCTTCGCCCGCGCATAGGTGTCAATGGCCTCGAGCAGCCGCACCTTGGTTTCGAACGGCGGCGCTCCGAGCGGATTGTCGTCGCTATAGAGGCGGACATTGGTGTGTCCGGGTGGCTCGGCGTAGTGACCGCTGTAGCCCGCCCTGACGGCACGCACCGCATCCGCGGCGCGCGCCAGCGCCGCCTCCGAGACCTCCGAGGAATGGGCGTAGCCCACAGCCTCATCCTTGACGGCGCGGAGCCCGAAGCCCTGATCCGTATTGTAGGTTGCTTGCTTGAGCCGCCCGTTATCGAAAACGAGCAACTCGGATTGCGCATATTCCAGATAGAGCTCGCCGTCGTCTGCGCCTTCGAGGCCACGGGCGAGGTACCTCTGCGCGGATTGCCGGCCGAGGCCGGCGCGGTCGAGAAGCGAACCGGTAGCTAAGCTCATGATGGGATCCGCATTTCCGCAGTCCCCCTAAAGATAGTTGCGCTCGCGCAAAGTTGCGAGGTCGCCGCCGGTAAATCCCACCTGGTGCCAGTGGAACGCGCGGCGTTATGGCAGCTTGTCGTAGCCTTCGCCGAAGCCCTTCAGGCTCATCGGAAAGCCGATCCCTTCTTCAGGCGTCTGGAAGATGATGAATGTCGCAACCTGGCCGGTCCGTAGCTGCTTCACCAAGTTGTCGTCCATGACCACCTCGGCAACGCAGCCATTCGGTAAGCAACGCACGAAGCCAGCGCGTCCGACATCGGCTTGGTCGATCTTCAGCCCGAGCCCTGAGGGCAGCAGCACACCAACAGGCGCAACCACGCGCATGAGCCGGCTCTTTTGATCGGCGGTTTTGAGCACGATCACTGTGAGGCCGACATTGGCGCGATCTTCCGCAGTCACGCTCTGCATGAGCGCGCACTGCTCGGCCTGGGCACCAGGCGGCGTGTCGCAGCGCACCTGCCAGTCGTTGTGCACCGACTTGACCGCACCCTGCGCCGCTGCCCGCTCGCTGGGGCCGGCCAGGGCTGCCATCGCCAGGACGAGCGTCAGCAGTGATCTCATTATGAGAAAGAGCGTTCCCGGAGTGAGCGAACCCATAATGTCGGTGCCTCGATCATGTGCGCCACGCCGTTCAGACTGGTCGAATCAAGCCCTCCGACTAGGGTCCGACGCGGCTATCAAACACCAGTAAAACAGCGCATTGTGGCCGAGAAAGGGTCGAACAACGCCGGCTCGGCAGGGGGTGGGTCGTCGGGCCTTTTATCGCACGGCAGACATCAAGCCGATGCATTGCGATGGGGCCGGAATTGTGGTTTGAGAGGCCAGGATTCCCCTGAGGTCCCGCCGCGGAGCTGACCGAGGAGTGCCCGTTCGATGCGGTTGCGGGCCCCACGCGGCCGCATCACGCGTCCGCGGCCCTCGTTCTACGGAGCGATGATGCTGTTGCTCAAGCGATTGACCATGTTGGCCATGACTGTTGGCGCCATCCTGGGGGCAGCGGAACCGGCTCTGGCCGGTTTGGGGCAGCCCTCGCCTTGGCAGTTGGGGCTGCAGCAATCGGCAACTCCGGTGATGGACGACATCATCTGGTTCCACGATTTCCTGCTCTACATCATCACCGGCATCGTCGGTTTCGTGTTGGCGCTGTTGATCGTCGTCATGCTGCGCTTCAATGCCCGCGCTAATCCAATTCCAACGCGGACCACGCACAACACGCTGATCGAGATTGCGTGGACGCTCATTCCCATCATGATCCTGATGTTCATTGCAGTCCCTTCATTCAAGCTCCTGTTCCTTCAACTCAATGTGCCGCCCGCGGATCTCACCGTGAAGGCCACGGGCAAACAGTGGTATTGGAGCTACAGCTACCCGGACAACGGTGACTTTGAATTCGATTCGCTGATGCTCAAAGAGGGCGAGCGCAAGCAGGGCCAACCGCGGCTTCTCGGGGTGGACAATGAAATGGTGGTGCCGGTGAACAAGACGGTTCGCGTGATCACCACCGGCGCCGACGTCATTCATTCCTTCGCCGTGCCGTCCTTCGGGATCAAGATCGACGCCATTCCCGGACGAATCAACGAGACTTGGTTCACCGCCACGCGGGAAGGCGTCTATTATGGTCAGTGCTCGGAACTTTGCGGCAAGGATCACGCTTTCATGCCGATCGCAGTTCGCGTCGTGAGCGAGCAGGCGTTTTCCGCCTGGGTCGAGGACGCCAAGAAGAAGTTTGCTCGCGATGAAGCTCCACCATCGAGGGCCGTCGCGGCGGCGCAACCACTGCCGCAGTGAGGCCGGCTACGGTGCAGATGCTGCTAGCCGGGCGACAATTCGAAGGACCTTAACTCATGGCTACGATGGTGAAAGCTCACGGCGAGGACCAGCAGGACCACCCTCACGGTTGGCGGCGGTACCTCTATTCGACCAACCACAAGGACATCGGCACGATGTACCTCGTATTCGCGTTGGTCGGCGGATTGGTGGGCGGGGTCCTCTCGATCGGCATACGGCTCGAGCTGATGCATCCCGCGCTGCAGTTCTTCCACGACGCCCACATGTTCAACGTCTTCACCACCGCGCACGGCCTGATCATGATCTTCTTCATGGTCATGCCGGCGATGATCGGCGGGTTCGGGAACTGGATGATACCGCTGATGATTGGGGCGCCGGACATGGCGTTTCCACGCATGAACAACATCTCGTTCTGGCTGCTGCCGGCGTCCTTCACGCTGCTGATCATCTCCCTGTTCGTTGAGGGCGAGCCGGGCGCGCCCGGTGTGGCCGCGGGATGGACGATCTATGCACCGCTGTCGACCTCGGGCCATCCCGGACCGGCGGTCGATTTCGCCATCCTCTCACTCCATCTTGCCGGCGCGTCGTCGATTCTCGGGGCGATCAACTTCATTACGACCATTTTCAACATGCGCGCTCCCGGAATGACGATGCACAAGATGCCGCTGTTCGTCTGGTCGCAGCTGGTCACGGTGTTCCTCATTCTGCTGGCGATGCCGGTGCTCGCCGGTGCTATCACGATGCTGCTGACCGACCGCAATTTCGGAACTACTTTTTTCACTCCGGCCGGCGGTGGCGACCCGGTTCTGTTCCAGCACCTGTTCTGGTTCTTCGGACATCCGGAGGTCTACATCCTGATCGTGCCTGGTTTTGGAATGGTCAGTCAGATCGTGGCGACCTTCTCGAAGAAACCGGTTTTCGGCTACCTCGGCATGGCCTATGCGATGGTGGCGATCGGCGGCATCGGCTTTGTGGTGTGGGCGCACCACATGTACACCGTCGGCATGTCGACTGCTGCCCAAGCTTATTTCGTGGTCGCTACGATGGTGATCGCCGTGCCGACCGGCGTGAAGATCTTCTCTTGGGTCGCCACCATGTGGGGCGGCTCGCTCGAATTCAAGACACCGATGCTGTGGGCGACCGGCTTCATTTTTCTCTTCACTATCGGCGGCGTGACCGGCGTGGTACTCGCCAATGCCGGCGTCGACCGATCGCTGCAAGATACTTATTACGTGGTTGCGCATTTCCATTACGTGCTCTCGCTGGGCGCGGTCTTCACTATCTTTGCCGGGTGGTATTATTGGTTCCCGAAAATGTCCGGCTACATGTATTCGGAGACGATCGGCAAGTTGCACTTCTGGCTGACCTTCATTGGCGTCAACGTTGTCTTCTTTCCCCAGCATTTCCTTGGGCTCGCCGGCATGCCGCGTCGCATCGCTGACTACCCCGATGCTTTCGCCGGCTGGAACCTCGTCTCGTCGCTCGGCTCTTATCTCTCGGGATTCGGCGCACTGGTATTCTTCTTCGGCGTAGCATACGCGTTCGTGCGCAAGCAGAAGGCGGCAGACAATCCATGGGGTGCGGGCGCGACCACGCTCGAATGGACGCTGCCCTCGCCACCGCCCTTCCATCAGTACAACGAGTTGCCGCTCATCAAGTGAGGGCGAGGGTAACGCATATGCCCGATCTACCGCTGCTGAGGGCAGAATCGATGTCACCGATGGGTGAAGGCGCTCAGTTCGCGGCAAGCAGCGCAGCTTCGGCCGTGTGCGGGCCGAGCGTTGCGAGCGTCGGCGATTATATGGCGCTGATGAAACCGCGCGTTATGTCGCTCGTCGTTTTCACTGCGCTGGTCAGCGTCATGATCGCGCCTGGGCACGTCCATCCAGTGATCGGCTTTACCGCGCTTCTATGCATTGCAGTGGGCGCCGGCGCGGCGGGGGCGCTCAACATGTGGTACGACGCCGACATCGATGCGCTGATGAGCCGTACCTCGAGCCGTCCGATTCCGCGGGGACGCATCGCCGCCGGCGAGGCGCTCGCGTTCGGCATCGTGCTCGCGGCCTTTGCGGTGGGCGTCCTCGGCGTGTTGGTGAACTGGCTCGCGGCCGCGCTACTTGCCTTTACCATCTTCTTTTATGTCGCCGTGTATACGGCATGGCTCAAGCGTTCAACCCCGCACAATATCGTCATTGGCGGGGCGGCTGGTTCGCTGCCTCCCGTCATCGGCTGGGCGGCGGTGACCGGCGGCATCTCCGTCGAACCATGTCTGCTCTTCCTCATCTTTTTCTTCTGGACCCCGCCACATTTTTGGGCGCTGTCGCTCGTTCGCACCGAGGATTACGCCCGCGCTCGCATTCCCATGCTCCCGGTCGTTGCCGGAGCAGAGGAAACGCGGCGGCAGATTATGCGTTATTCCATAGTCCTCGTGCCGATCGGCGCGGCGCCCTGGCTTCTCGGCTATGCCCAGGCAGTCTATGGGCTCACCGCGGTCGTAGCCGGCACGCTGATGGTCATGTTCGCGTGGCGGGTCCGTAGGAACCGCCACGGCGCGTGCGCGGCGCGCGCGGCACATCACCTTTTCGGTTTCTCGATTCTCTATCTGTTCGTCCTGTTCGCGGTGCTGCTGATCGACGCGCGGGTTGGAGGCTAGAAGTGCGAGGGTTGTGGTGAAGACATGGACGAAAAGCCGGGCAGAATCGTCCTCAGCGAAGAACAGAAGCGCAGCCGACGGGCGCGGTCGATCGCGATTGCGATTGCGCTTGGGGCGCTGGTTATCCTCTTCTACGTGGTCACGCTCGTAAAGGGCCCGGCTGTACTGAACCGGCCGTTGTAATAGCAATGAGCGTTCCAAATATCTCATCGCAACGACGCCGCGATGTCGTGATCGCCGCCGCATGCGGCGTATTCGTTGCGGCAATGGTGGGTGCGGCCTATGCGGCTGTCCCACTCTATAACTGGTTCTGCCGCTCGACCGGATTCGGCGGCACACCCCAACTCGCCACCGCCGCTCCCGCCGAAATCCTCGGGCGCAAGCTCAAAGTGCGTTTCGACGCGAACGTCGCCGGCGGCCTGCCTTGGCGCTTCGAGCCCGAGCAGCGTTCTGTTGAGGTGAAGATCGGGGAGGTCGTCACCGTCAGGTATCAGGTGATCAACGAGTCGGCGCGCGAGACCGTAGGAGTTGCCAGCTACAACGTTTCACCGCCCACCGCCGGCGCGTACTTCTCGAAGATAAATTGCTTCTGCTTCACCGATCAACGGCTCAAGCCCGGCGAAAAACGCGACATGGCGGTCGTGTTCTTCATCGCCCCGGAACTTGTAAAGGATTCGGAGCAGGACGGCCTTGATGCGATCACCCTCTCCTACACCATGTATCCGGGGCGCCAAACCGAGCCGCCGCCAGCACAGAACGGCGCGGACTCTGCGGCCGGACGAAGCTGAGACAACATAACGACGCTGCAGCGGCCGCTGGGCGCCGCGAGACGGAGGAAGTCAAAAATGGCCGATGCTCACGCCAAGCCGCACCACGACTATCATCTGGTCGCGCCCAGCCCTTGGCCCGCAGTCGGCGCCGTTTCCGCGTTCCTGGCGGCGTTCGGCGGCATTACCTGGATGCACCATATGTTCGCGGCGGCGCCCTACATCTTCGGCGTCGGCGTGATCGGCATCGCCTATACCATGATCGGCTGGTGGACCGACGTTGCCCGTGAGGCGACATACGAGGGATATCACACGCGCGTCGTCCAGATCTCCCATCGCTACGGCATGATTCTCTTCATCGCCTCCGAGGTGATGTTTTTCGTCGCTTGGTTCTGGGCCTACTTCAACAGCGCGTTGTTCCCAGCCGATATGCACCAGATCACGCGCGAACAGTTGTTCGGCGGCATGTGGCCGCCGAAGGGTGTCGAGACGTTCGATCCTTGGCACCTGCCGCTGCTCAATACGCTGATCCTGCTTACCTCCGGCACGACCGTGACCTGGGCGCACCACGCGCTTCTGGAGAACGATCGACAGGGCCTGAAATGGGGCCTGATACTGACGATCGCGCTCGGCCTGGCCTTTACCTGCGTCCAAGCCTATGAATACAGCCACGCAGCGTTCAACTTCAGCGGCAACATCTACGGTGCCACGTTCTTTATGGCCACCGGATTCCACGGCGCCCACGTTATAATAGGCTCGACGTTCCTAATCGTGTGCCTGATTCGTGCCTATCTCGGGCACTTCACTCCCACCCAGCATCTTGGTTTCGAGTTTGCCGCTTGGTACTGGCATTTCGTCGACGTCGTCTGGATCTTCTTGTTTTCATGCATTTATGTGTGGGGCTCGGCCGGTGAGAGCGTCGTGCATGCCGCCGGACATTAGCAGCGCGTCAGCGCAACCCGGGCACGGTTTTCCCCATGTGATTGGCTTTCACCGACAGGTGTATTCGCGATCGACGACTGCTCGCAGGCGTCACTCGGTCCTGGGTTGCGACATCGGCGGCGTGTGGCATCCCTCGATTTAGCCGCTCCGCCACTATCTTTGGGCCCACATGATGACGCTCTAGAATGGGAGGTCGGCTATGGCGGATTATGATGCAATCATTATCGGCACTGGACAGGCTGGGCCGGCTTTGGCGCGACGACTGGCGGCCGCGGGCCGGAAGATTGCCATTATGGAGCGCAAGTACTTCGGCGGTACCTGTGTCAACACCGGTTGCACCCCGACCAAGACTCTGGTCGCGAGCGCCTATGCCGCGTATCTCGCGCATCGCGCTCGCGACTATGGCGTGACCATCGGCGGCCCGATTGGCGTGGATATGAAGGCGGTCAAAGCGCGTAAGGACGCCGTTTCGCTCCCGTCGCGCGAAGGCGTCGAGCGATCATTGAAGCGCCTAAAAGGATGTACCGTTTTCGAGGGCCACGGTCGCTTCGTCGGGCCCAAGAGAGTGGAGGTCAACGGGGAGGTCCTCACAGCCGATAAGATTTTTATCAATGTAGGCGGCAGGGCGCTCGTGCCGCCGATCCGCGGGCTGGACCAAGTCCCCTACCTGACGAACAGCTCGATGATGCAGGTGGACTTTCTGCCGCCCCACCTCATCGTTCTCGGTGGTAGCTATGTCGGACTCGAATTTGCACAAGTCTATCGCCGGTTCGGAAGTGACGTCACGGTGATCGAACTTGCGCCGCATCTCATCGCTCGCGAGGACGAGGATGTGTCGCGCGCTGTTGCCGACATTCTCAAGGACGAGGACATCGATGTCCGACTGAACAGCAAGGTCGTTGGCGTAGCGAAACAGGGCAACAACATCGAGGTGACCGTAGAGAGTTCGGGAACAAAGTCGCAGGTCACCGGCTCCCATCTCCTGCTCGCCATTGGCCGGCGGCCGAACACGGATGATCTCGGTCTCGACAAAGCAGGGGTCGCCACGGACTCCCGTGGCTACATCGAAGTCGACGACCAGTTGCGCACCAATGTCACCGGTATCTGGGCATTGGGGGACTGCAACGGCCGGGGCGCCTTCACTCACACATCCTGGAATGACTTCGAGATCGTCGTGGCGAACCTCCTCGATAACGATCCTCGGCGCGTGAGCGATCGCATTACCGCCTACGCGCTTTACACCGATCCCCCACTCGGACGCGCTGGCATGACCGAGGCCGAGGTTCGCAAATCCGGCCGGCCAGCGCTGATCGCGACCATGGCCATGGAAGACGTGAGCCGAGCGTTCGAGAAAGGCGAGACCAAGGGTTTCATGAAGATTTTGGTCGACAAGGAGACGAAACAGATCCTCGGGGCGTCGCTGCTCGGACTTTCGGGCGACGAGGCCATTCACTGTATCCTCGATGTCATGTATGCCAAGGCCCCATGCACCGTTATGCAGCGGGCGATGCACATTCATCCGACAGTCTCGGAGTTTATTCCGACGATGTTGCAGGATCTCAGGCCATTGGCGTAGCAATGCTCGCAGCAATGATTTGATGTTGGGGACTTGAGAACCGAGGGCCGGCACGCCATCTCGCGAACAGTGCTTTTGGCGCCGGATTTCCTAGTTGAGCCATCAAGCTGATACACCGCCTTTGCCCATCGCGGCTGGACTCATGGGGCGCTGTCCATGCTGCGGCGAGGGCCGTCTGTTCCGAGGATTTCTCGCCTTACATTCGCGTTGCGAGCGGTGCGGCCTCGATTTCTCGTTTGCCGATTCCGCCGATGGACCGGCTTTTTTTGTGATGTTTTTTGCCGGCTTCATTGTCGCCGGATCGGCATTGGCGGTGGAAATCCTTTATGCCCCGCCGTACTGGGTTCACGCGCTGCTGTGGGGCCCGTTGATTCTCCTGACGACGCTCGCACCTTTGCGCCCGCTCAAGGGACTTTTGATCGCGCTGCAATATCACCACAAGGCGGCGGAGAGCCGCTTTACCGGTGGCGATGGACCGTGAAGGGCGCGCCATCACGGCGGTTGCGATCGGGCCTTGTATTGCCGGCGTTGTTGGCGCTGCTGGCGATCGTAACGTTCATCGGACTCGGTACCTGGCAAGTCCAACGCAAGGCCTGGAAGGAAGCGCTGATCGAGAGCCTCGAGCAGCGTCTCTCTGCCGCGCCGGTCGATCTGTCGCCCCGCAACCGCTGGGCAAAGCTCGATCCGGCAAAGGACGAGTTCCGCCACGTGAAATTCTCTGCTGCGTTCGTACCGGGCGCTGATGCCCTCGTCTATACGACCGGTTCGGCATTGCGCAGCGACGTTTCTGGGCCGGGCTATTGGGTATTTGCGCCGGCGCAACTCGCGGCCGGCGGGATTGTCCTCGTCAATCGCGGTTTTGTGCCGGAGGGACGGCAGGACCCCGCCGCGCGTGCTGTTGCCACCGCGGCCGGCCGCGCCGACTTGGTCGGCGTGATGCGCTGGCCAGAATCTCGCGGTGTGTTCTCGCCAAAGGATGATCCCGTCCGCAATCTCTGGTTCACGCGCGACCCGGCCGGGATTGCAGCTGCCAAGGGCTGGGGCGAAGTCGCGCCCTTCTATGTTGAACTGGAAAGCCCGCAGGCGTCCGGCGGATTGCCGCGCGCCGGCCCGCTCACGGCGAACTTGCGCAACGAGCATCTGCAATATGCGATCACCTGGTACGGCCTCGCGTTGGTCGTGGCGGTGATGTTTGGGTATTGGCTCCGCGGCCGAGCGGCGCGCGCCGCCTGAGATGTGCGGCAAAGGGCGTTCCTTGTCGAGACGGCGCCTTCCTACTATCTTTTTAGTCCACCGTTTTGCCGGCGTCTCCACGTTCCGCCGGTAAGCGAAGTGAATTCAAGAGGTTACGGCTCCTGCCCGCTTGGCATGCCAAGCCGAGCGCGACGGCAGCTTAGCCTCAAGAAGGAGCCGGCGTGCATTACGTCTCCACGAGGGGCGAAGCCCCGACGCTCGGTTTTGCCGATGCGATGTTGGCAGGGCTGGGCCGCGATGGTGGCCTCTACGTCCCCGCGGCCTGGCCGCGGCTCGATACCGACGCGATCGCCGCTTTTGCTGGCCGGCCTTACGCCGAAGTGGCGGTGGAGATCATCCGCCCGTTCGTCGGCGATGCCATCCCCGAAGGCGATCTCGCCCGCATGACGCGCGAGGCTTACGGCAGGTTTCGCCATCCCGCGGTCGCGCCGCTGGTCCAGTTCGGGATGAGCGATTTCATACTTGAACTGTTTCACGGGCCCACGCTCGCGTTCAAGGATTTGGCCATGCAGCTTCTCGGCCAACTCATGGACGAGGTGCTCACGACACGTGGGGAACGCTCGACCGTCGTAGTTGCGACGTCCGGGGACACGGGCGGCGCCGCAATCGAAGCATTTCGCGGTCGCGAGCGCACCGACCTGTTCGTGCTCTTTCCGTGCGGGCGCATTTCCGATGTGCAGCGGCGAATGATGACGACCGTCGAAGATGACAATGTGCATGCACTAGCGATCGAGGGGACGTTCGACGATTGTCAGGCGATCGTGAAGGCCATGTTTGCCCACCAGGCGTTTCGAGACCAGGTGCGGCTCTCCGGAGTGAACTCCATCAACTGGGCGCGCATCGTCGCGCAGGTGGTGTACTACTTCACTGCGGCGGTCGTTCTCGGCTCTCCGCACCGGAAGGTCGCGTTCACCGTTCCTACTGGGAATTTCGGTGACATCTACGCGGGCTATGTCGCGCTCTGCATGGGCTTGCCCGTGGACCGCCTGACGGTCGCGACCAACGTCAACGACATCCTTCCGCGCACGATCGCCACCGGCACATACGAGCTGCGCGACGTGGTGCCCACATCCTCGCCCTCCATGGATATTCAGGTGGCGTCGAACTTCGAGCGCGTGCTGTTCGATGTGTATGGCCGCGACGGCCGTTCAGTTCGCGCGCTGATGGCCTCGCTCGCCCAATCGCGCCGGTTTGTGCTCTCGGCAAGCGCGCTCTCGCAGCTGCGCGCCGTGTTTTCCGCCGACCGGGCGGACGAGGAGGAAATCGCGGCAACTATTCGCACCATGCTGCGGGAGACCGGCCATCTGATCGATCCGCATACCGCAGTAGGCGTTGCGGTCGCGGAGAAGGAAATTCGCGATCCGTCGATTCCTATGGTCGTGCTCGGTACTGCTCACCCGGCCAAATTTCCCGATGCCGTGGAGGCGGCGAGCGGTGTTCGGCCGGCGCTGCCCGATTGGCTCGCCGACCTCGATCAGCGACCGGAGCGCGTGATCACGCTGCCCATCGACCAGATCGCGGTCGAGCGCCACATTCTTTCCGTCAGTCGTGCCGCACATGAAGGAGCCGCTGCATGAGCGTCGAAGTCACGCATCTTCCCGCTGGTCTTGTGGTGGTGACCGATGTGATGCCTCATTTACAGACCGCTGCGCTTGGCGTCTGGGTCGGCTCCGGTAGCCGGAACGAGCAGCCGGACGAGCACGGCATCTCACATCTGCTTGAACACATGGCCTTCAAGGGGACCTCCCGGCGTACGGCCCGCCAAATCGCAGAGGAGATAGAGGCGGTAGGCGGCGATCTCAATGCGGCAACATCGATCGAGACGACCGCCTATTACGCGCGTGTGCTGAGGGCCGATGTGCCGCTCGCGCTGGACGTGTTGGCTGACATCCTCACCGATCCAATATTCGATTCCGAGGAGCTGCGGCGCGAGCAGAACGTCATCGTGCAGGAGATTGGCGCGACCGAAGACACTCCGGACGATCTCATCTGGGACAAGCTGCAGGAAACGGCCTTTGCCGGGCAATCGATTGGCCGGCCCATTCTTGGCACACCGGCGACCGTGCGATCGTTCGACCGCCCGCGCCTCGCTGCTTATCTCGCTCGCAACTACCGCAGTCCGAGCATGGTAGTGGTGGCGACAGGCGCGGTTGAACATCGAGCCGTGGTGACCGAGGTCGAACGGCGATTCGCGACCTTTACCGGCCCTCAACCACCGAGGCCCGAGCCGGCACGCTTCATAGGAGGTTCTCGCATCGACAGACGCGATCTCGAGCAAGTTCACGTCGCGCTCGCCATGCATGGGTTGCCGCACCGCGATCCGAACTTGCCTAGTCTACAGGTGTTCACGAACGTACTTGGCGGCGGCATGTCCTCGCGTCTGTTTCAGGAGGTGCGTGAGCAGCGCGGCCTGTGTTACGCCATTTACGCATTCCATGCGCCGTATTCGGACATCGGGATGTTTGGCCTCTATGCCGGGACCGATGCGGCCGATGTTGCCGAGTTGATGCGCGTCGTCGTGGGCGAGATCAATGCCGCAGCAGAGACCATCAACGAGGCAGAAGTCGCGCGCGCCAAGGCGCAGATGAAGGCCGGATTGCTGATGGCTCTTGAAAGCTCAACCGCGCGCGCCGAGCAGCTCGCGAGGCAGATGTTCAATTGGGGCCGACCTGTTCCGCTCAAGGAGCTTGTCGAGAAAATCGAAGCGGTAACTGTCGAGAGCGCCCGCGCCGCTGGGTGTGCCCTGGTTGTGCGCGGCCGACCCGCGATCGCGGCGCTTGGTCCCGGCTCCGGGCTTGAAAGTGCCGCCACGATCGCCGACAGTCTCGCCCGTCGCGCTGCTTGAAATCTGATGAGCGGCGACGCACTCCAGCGGCGGATTTCCGCTCCACGCGGTCTGCTTGCCGTTCAGTGGCTGCATTATGGCCTTCTTCCGCACCGTCAGCTTGTCCGAGCAAATACCCGCGGTCACCGGCGATGGCGTCGTACTGCGAGCGCCGCAAATGGCGGACTGCGCCGAATGGGCGGCATTGCGGGAAGCAAGCCGTGACTTCCTCACGCCTTGGGAGCCGACCTGGCCCGCCGACGATCTCACCCGCCCATCATTTCGCCGGCGCATCAGGCGATATTGCGAGGACCAGCGCAACGACGTCGCCTACGCCTTCTTTATTCTTCGCAAGCACGACGATGTTCTCTTGGGCGGACTGACGCTTGCCAATATCCGTCGGGGTTGTGCCCAGGCCGCCAGCCTCGGCTACTGGATAGGATCACGCTACGCGCGCCAAGGTCATATGACGGCTGCAGTGAACGCAATCGTTCCCTTCGCGTTCGCGACGCTGAAGCTTCATCGAATCGAGGCCGCCTGCATTCCGGCCAATGTGGCGTCGATTCGGCTCTTGGAGAAAACCGGTTTCAAGCGCGAGGGCTTCGCGCGCCAATACCTTTGCATCAATGGCGTGTGGCAAGATCACCTGCTCTTCGCCCGTCTCAAGGACGATCAGTAGGGTATTCGCTGGCCTTGGGACCGCCACGAATTGGTTGATATAACATTCGAAAAAGGCGCGGGTTCGTAAAAAACCGAGTGATTTCAATGGGTCATGGAAACGTCCGTGAGCGAACGGGCAGTCTGCGCCGCGTGGCCGGCTTGGTCGTCAGCGCCGCGGCGCTATGCGGCTGCTCACTGGCCTCGAGCGTTGGATCGTCGGAGGATTCGCCCTCGTTCGCGAGCCGGTTCACCAGTTTTTTCTCCGGAGCCACGCCGGGCGTCACCCAGCCGCACTCGCCGATGCCGAGTGCGCCGGAGGTCGAATGCCCAGGTGTCGATATTCGGACCGGCGCCTCGACCATGAACGTCGCCGCCAAGGCCGCCGACGCGACCGCCGGCGATCTGCGCTACCAGCTTTCATTCGGCCAAACCGCCCGCGAATGCGCGGTGCAGGGCGGCGCGATGAGTATCAAAGTTGGCGTTCAGGGCCGCGTGATACTCGGACCCATGGGCGGGCCGGGGCAAGTCGGCATTCCGCTGCGTTACGCGGTCGTGCGCGAGGGGCCGCAGCCCAAGACGGTGGTGACCAAGTTCAAGCGGGTAACGGTAACCGTTCCGCCTGGCCAGACCCATGTCCAATTCGTTGACATCGAGGAGGGCCTCAGCTTTCCGGTGCCGCCCAAACCGGAGCTCGACGCTTATGTTGTTTATGTCGGCTTTGACGAGATCGGCGACAAGAACGAGAAGATGCCGAAGTCGGCGAAGAAGCCGACAACACGGCAGCAATAGCCCCCCTGGTTACCATCCGCGCAGGGCAACTACTGCGCTCTTTAAATGTCGCAGATCGGCGACGATCGTCCGCGCCCCCGCCGATTTGAGTTGCGCGCCGAGTTCAGCACCGGCATGGCTGCCGCCAACGAACCCGACCGCTGTCATGCCGGCCGCGGTGGCGGCGCTCACGCCAGCGGCTGAGTCCTCGATCACGATACACGCGGGCGCCTGAACTCCCATGCGTGAGGCTGCATGCAGGAATAGATCGGGCGCCGGCTTGCCATTCGGCACCTCGGTTGCCGAAAATAAAAACTTGAAGAACTGGCGAGGCCCGTGGTTTCCAGGCTCGCCCGAATACGTTCAGGGGGCGAGGACGATGCCACGCATTTCGGCCCGCGCAGCCAGGTGAGCGCATGGGCTGCATGGGGCATGGCGCGCACCTCCGCGCGCAGGCGCAGCACCGTCGCTGCCGCCACGGTGCTGGGAAAGTTCGCCGGCAGCTTACTGCGGGTGGCCGCTTCGATCATGGCAAACATGTCGGCGGGACGGCGCCCTGAGAAATAGCGCATCACGAGTTGGG